>Ga0302326_10008732_pt1 | contig 22292 bp, 18 predicted proteins | sample Palsa_T0_3_FD_202264 | JGI IMG/M metagenome (GOLD analysis project Ga0302326, IMG submission 202264) | Peat permafrost microbial communities from Stordalen Mire near Abisko, Sweden - Palsa_T0_3 | ecosystem: Environmental > Terrestrial > Soil > Palsa > Peat permafrost | place: Sweden: Abisko... | reverse complement strand
ACCGTGAGCGCGAGGTATTCCTCGTACTCGGTCTTTACCGCGTCGATGAACACGATGTCGAGATTGCGGACGGGAAAGGTCGGGAGCACCTCGAGCGCGGGCTGATTGAGGACGTTGACTTGATCGAATTTTCCGGCACGGCGCAGAAAGTCGAGCGCGATCGCCGTGCGGCTCGTATCCGGGTCGATCGTCCAAAGCCGCCCGGCCGGCGGCATTGCGAGCGCCATCCAGAGCGTCGAATACCCGTAGGCCGTCCCGATCTCCAGGATGCGGTTCGCCTGCATCGCATGGACCAAGGTCGAGAGCAGCCGGCCGGTTTCCCGATCGACGATCGGGATGTCGTCCGCGTGGCCGCGCTGCTCAAGCTCCAGGAGCAGCGGCGAAGGGTTGCGGTGCAGCCGCTTGAGGTAGTCAAGATCGCTCACACCCGAGGTTTGCCGCCTCCGGGGAGAGGGAACCTCTCCGGAGCAGGATGCGAACGATGCCGCCCGCGCACGGATGCGCGTTTCAGGCGGCTAGGAGGTTCCATGGCAAACTGACACCGGGCCAACGACAAGAGTGTCGGCGCGGCCGTCGAACGCTGCGGAACTCGATCGGTACAATTTAGCAGCAGTTGAGGTGAGTGTTTAATGGCGACCCTGGCTCAGGAATCGTATGCACCAAAGAAATGGAACCTATCGGGCTTGCAAGGCATCTCCGATCAGACCCTGACCGTCCACTTCGGCCTTTATGAAGGCTACGTGAAGAACACGAATCTGCTCAACGAGCAGATCCAGGCGAAGATCAAGGCGGGACCGTCGGGTGCCGACCCGGGCTTTGCCGAGCTGACGCGCCGCCTGGGATTCGAATACAACGGGATGGTGCTCCACGAGTACTATTTCGATAACATGACCGCGAGCGGCAACGGCGCGCCGAGCTCGGGTAAGCTCCACGACGCGCTCGCCGGCAGCTTCGGCGACTTCGATACGTGGAAGAAAGACTTCGCGGCCGTCGGCGGGATGCGCGGCGTCGGTTGGGCGATCGCGTACCTCGATCCGAAGACCAGCCGCATCTCAAATCACTGGATCACCCTGCACGAAGACGGCAACATTGCCGGCTACAAGCCGATCCTCGTGATGGACGTCTGGGAGCACGCGTTCTTGCTCGACTACAAGCCGGCGGAGCGCTCCAAATACATCGAAGCGTTCTTTGCCAACGTCGATTGGAAAGTCGCCGAGTCGCGGCTCTAGGCGCGGCTTTTGAAACCGAACCGCCTCCGGTTGTTTCCTCTTAACGCCGTGCTCTTTCCGGGGGCGGTTCTCAATCTTCATATCTTCGAGCCGCGCTACAAGCAAATGGTTTCTGAATGCTTGCAGGGCGGCGAGCCGTTCGGCGTCTGCTTGATTCGCGAAGGCGACGAGGCCGGCGATCCGAACGTCATGCCCTACGAGGTCGGAACGACGGCCGAGATCGGCGACGTGACGCCGCTTGAAAACGGCCGCTATTACATTTCCAGCGTCGGCCGGCGCCGCTTCAAAGTCGAGCGCATCGTCGCGCGCGAACCGTTCTTGACGGTCGAGGTCTCGTATATCCCCGAGGACGAGACCGAGGATCCGGGCGCAATGGATTCTCTGTTGCGCGAGATTCGCGCCGTGTTTCGCGACTATCTGCGGCTGCTCGTCGAGTTCTCGGGCATGCATGCCGACATCGACCTGCCCGAGGATCCGATCGACGCCTCGTTCTTGATCGGCGACGCGTTGCAAGTCGCCGATTCGATGAAGCAGCGCTTGCTCGAGCTTTCGAGCACCGAGCAGCGGCTTACGGTCGAACTCGGTTTCCTGCGGCGCCTCTTGCCCCAGCTACGCTCGCTGCTCGAACGCAAACGCGAAGCGCCGCAAGCGCAGCACGCGGCCGCTCCCGGCGGCAGCTTTCGCACCAATCAAGAAAAGTTCTTCGGCAAGCACTTCAGTTTAAACTAACATATTAAACTAACGCCGCGGCAGGGCGTTCTCGGCGGCTGCGAGGACGTTACGCATGAGCGCGACGTTCGTCACCGGCCCGACGCCGCCCGGGACCGGGGTGATCTCGCTTGCGACCGTCGCGGCGCTCTCGAAATCGACGTCGCCGAGAAGCTTCCCGTCGACGACGGTCGTGCCGACGTCGATGACGACTGCACCCGTCCGCAGCCACGACGCGTCGACGAGGTGCGGGCTTCCGGTTGCAACGACGACGACCTCGGCGCGGCGTACGTGCGCCTTGATGTCGGGGGTCGCCTTGTGGGTCACCGTCACGGTCGCGTCGTGTGCGAGCAACAACAGCGCGACCGGCAACCCGACCACGGGCGAGCGCCCGATGACCGCGACGTCGCGACCGCGCAACGGCCACGCGCTGCTGCGCTCGAGCAGCAGCATGACGGCCGCCGGCGTCGCTGGAACGAAGCGCGCGCCGGTCGCAAACGCGAGGCGGCCCTGGTTGATCGGGCTCGTCCCGTCGACGTCCTTGCGTTCCGGCATCGCGCCCGCGATCGCGCGGATCGAGAGATGCGCCGGCAGCGGCTGCTGCAAGATAATGCCGGCAATTGCCGGATCTGCATCGTACCCGGCGAGCGCCGCGCGAACCCCGGCGTCGTCCACGTTCGGCGAGAGCACGTCGACCGCGACGTCGACCCCGATCTTCGCACCGAGGGCGCGCATTCCGTGCACGTACGCCAAGCTCGACTCGTCCTCACCGACCATCGCGACGAGCAGCCGCGGCACGACCCCGCGCGCGCGCAAAGCCGTCGCATCCCGTGCCAACCCAACGCGCAGCTCAGCAGCCAGCGCGCGCCCATCGAGGATGCGTGCACTCATCGGCCAAGAGGGTACGAGAAGTGAAACGGCCACTCCCGCGAACACAGCACGACCGCGCCGCAAATCGGCGCACGCGCGTAGGCGCGGGGTCAAGCGCCTACACGCGCGAGGTGGTTTGTGTGTGGAAAGGCGCGGGAGTCCGCGCCGGGGGTTTGGGGGGCTCCCCCCCATTTTAACTGTCCGGCGGGAGGCGCGGTTGGGGGCGGCTTTTACGCGCGATGAATTTGAGAGCGGGTTTGCGACCTTTAAGCAGACCTACAATGTGGCGCCGCTGCGCGCGCTCTGCGCCCCAGACGTCCTGGCGCGGTTTTGCGAGCTCTACGGGCGCTCGGGGGATCGCGTTCACCAGCATTCGTTGCGCTTGCGCCACGACGGCGTACCGCTGGTCGCAGCGATTCTCGCGCCGGGCACGATCGCGTTCGAAGGAGAGGTAGACGAAGAGCGGATGGGCGACTGGTAGCCGATGCCTCGTAACCCTCTGGGAATTGCGGTCGCAGCGCTCGCGCTCGTGGCCGTCGTGCTGACGTTTAAAGCGTACTTGGAAGAGTCGGGCGGCCTTGCCGGCGTGCTCACCGGTCCCGCGATGCTGGCCGGCGCGCCGGCCGAAAGTTACCCCGTGAAGGATCTCGCCGGCAAGAGTGACGCGCTCGCGCGCTATCGCGGGCACGTGGTTCTCGTGAACTTGTGGGCTTCGTGGTGCGCGCCGTGCCGTAGCGAAACGCCGGCCCTCGAACGGCTCTACGAGGCGGAGCGCGGCAAGGGGCTGGTCGTGCTCGGCATCGATCAAGGCGAGTCGGCGCGGACCGCCGCGACCTTTGCCGGCGAGATGAAGCTGCACTATCCGATCCTGCTCGACGAGGATCAGCGCTACGGCCGCGCGTACGCGGCGGTTGGCTTGCCGACGACGCTCGTGGTCGATCGCAGCGGTCACATCGTGCGCGGGATCGACGGCGAGATGACCTTGGCGCAGATGCGCGACGTCGTCGGACCCGTGTTGCGCGCACAGGAGTGAGGGAGCGCTCTGCGGCGCCCGTCTGCGCGTTTACGGCGATCCTGCTCGTGCTCGCTCAGGACCTTTATCCGCAGTGGGCCGGTTTTCACACGTGGGAATATGCAACGGCGCTCGCACTCCTCTCGCTCCCGATTGCCGGATATGCGCTGGCCCGGCGACGCCGCGATCGCGGCGCGAGCGGCTCGCAACTCGGGGCCGCGATGCTCGGAGCGCTCGTCATCATCGCGGCAGGTATCGGCTCGGGACTACTCGGACCCGATACCGAGATCGTCGAGCGCCAACCCGGAAGCGTCGCAGTGCTGCCCGACGTCGCAGCCGCAGCGTTCTTTCCAAATGCGGATGCGCGTGACGTTGCGCGAGGCGACATCCGGATCGTGTTGCGCCGGCGCACCGGCGCGCCGCTCGACATCGGCCTCGGAGAGCGCCGCTACGTCGGCGCTACCGAACTGCAGCTCGTGCCGCGCACGGCTGCCTACATCGAGGCGCGCGACGTGCGCGGCGATCGCCTGACGATAACGCAGCCGACAAACCCCGCGTTCTTATCGCCGGTGCTCCTGTTCGGACAACAGGTGACGATCGCGGGCAAGGCCCTGCCGGCCGATGCATTCGCGACGCCCGCGGTGCGGCGGCAGATCAAAGCGTTTTACTTCTCCAAGGCCGATTCCCTAATCGCACAAGCTCGCGGCATGGCCGGCTACGAATCGCTGCTCTTTGCGGTCGACGATGACGCGGGCCACGCGATCCCGGGTGGAATCGGATTCGCCCGCAGCGGAGGCACGATCGAACTCGGCGGCGTCCGCTTAAGCCCGACCATCGGTAGTTATCCGTCGCTCGCCGTTTCGGCCGTCCCGTATCCCGCGGCGCTCGCGGTCGGCGGGCTGCTCTACCTTGGCGGCCTCGGCTTGCGCTTCGCGCATGTGAAAGTAAAAAGTGTCCAAGATCACACCCGCCGAAAGGCCTAGAGCCGCGCCTTGTGACGGCGGGCAACATCGGTGGAGAGTGTGGATTATTCGGGGTTTCGTGCGAGGATTCTAGGCCGAAAGTCCCAAATACGTTACTTTCCTCATCGGAGGACGCATTGCTGTGCTCCGATGAATGGCCGACGACTTGTTACGGGTCTCGTCTTTTTTGTGCACGAAGGACGCGTGAAAGCAGCATCTGGATGACCGGGTCGACTATCTCGCGAGACGCGGCCGCGCGTCTTGCGTCGTATATTGAAGACCGGCGTCGCGAGATCGTGTCGTCAATCGTTCGTTCCCCCGCGCTACCGCGGCCCGGCTCGCCTTCGGCTGGAGCGTTCGCGAGCGCGTTCTTGGATCGGCTCTGTCAAGAACTCGAAGTCGGCGATCGCGACAGCGTCGACGTCTGGGCCGACGGCGCTGCCGAACGTGAGGAAGCGTTCGAGCACGCGCGCATTGTCGTGATCGGCTGCGCGGTTATCGCGGCTGCGTACGTTGCCGACTGCGGCAACTCCGACGAAGTGATATCGTACCTCGCGATCCGTTCGGGCGAACTCGAGAAGCGCTTTCGCGTCGATCGCGCGCAGCGCGCCGCGCGTCCTGCCGATTCGGCGAAGCTCGTGAGCCGCGACGACGTTGTGGCCTCGCTCTTGTCCGCGATCGAGGCGCGGGATGCGGCGACCAGCGAGCACTCGCGCGCCGTCGGAATGTGGTGTGCGCGCATCGCGCGCACGCTCGGGATGGGCCCCGAGGATCAGACGTTCGCCGCGCTCGCCGGAACGCTTCACGACGTCGGCAAGATCGCCACCCCAACGGCGATCCTGCTTAAACCCGGTCCGCTCGAAGCCCTCGAGTGGGAGACAATGCGCGCGCACTCGGCGGTCGGGGCGAAGATGCTCGAGCGCATTCCGTCGCTGCGCGAATTGGCCCCGGTCGTTCGCGCTCATCACGAACGGATCGACGGGCGCGGTTATCCCGACGCTCTTTCCGGCGACGGGATACCGTTCGTCTCCCGCATCGTCTCGGTCGCCGATTCGTTTCACGCGATGATCAGCAAACGTCCGTATCGCGAAGCCCTCGCGGTGCCGTACGCTCTGGATGAATTGCGCGCCGGGGTCGGCACGCAGTGGGATGGGATCATCGTCGATACGATGCTTGAAATCGTGCAGCCGCGCGGGGTGGCTCGTCCGCTGCGCGCCGTGCGCGGAGCCGCGGGCTAAGGCATCGATCCTCGCGCGAACTCGTAGACGAACACGGCCACGCCCGCCGCGGCGCAGAACCCGCCGAGGCCGATGAGATAGAGCGACGAGGTCAGCGCCGAGACGGAAACGATCGCAATGGCGATCTCGACGAGCGTGACCGCGACGTCGTACGTGTCGTGCGCCCTTGCATACTGCTCCGAGCGCTCGTTTGCGGCGCCGGCGAGCTGCTCTTGGGCCTCGGCGCGCTCGAGATAGGGTTTGGCCGCGCTTTGCTCCTCGCGCGCGATTGTGGCGAGGCGCTCGAGCGCTGCTCCTGCGAGCGACGGATTGGAAGCCTGGGCGGCCTCGTAGATGCGTTCGCGTATCACGTGCGCCTCGTACGAATTGTACGCGTCGGCAGCTTCGGTTCGGACCAAAATCGCCTGGTTCTTTGCGGCGAGCGCCTGGCTTGCGGACTTGTTCGAAACGAGGCTTCCGATTGCGGCCAGCACGGCCAGCACGGCGGTCGCGACCGCGATTGCCGGCGCGTGCGCGACGCCCGAGGTGTTAGACAAGGGCCTCGTTTCCGAGCGTGCGCCGGCGTATTTCCTCGGCTTCGCGCAAGCCGGCGAGGACGTCGGTGGCTGGGGCGACGAGCGTCGCTGCAGCGCGGGAGCGCTCGTAGGTGAACGCGGCCATGCGGTAGCCGTCGAACGTTCCCGCCACGATCGCGCCGTCGGGATCGACGGCGAACGCGCGCTGCGCGTCCTCATCGAAGACGACGACGTACGCCCGCAACTCCGCAGCCCGGGTGCGCGCGAACGGAGCGTGCCAGGCGGCCTCCCCAAGCGCTCGGCAAACGAACAGGTCGATTCCAGCCAGCCGGGCCGCGACGAGCCCGCGCGGCGAGCGAAGCGTCTCCCAAGCTACGGCGGCGGCGCGCACGCCGGCGATCTCGATCGGGCGATCGCGATCCGGCTCGCAGGCCGCATCCGCCGCCCCGAGGGTTGCCGCCGCGTCGGCTTGGAGCGCAAGCGCCGAGAGGCGCGCAAATTCGGCCGGCTCCGTGACCGGAGTAAACGCGATCCGTGCCCGCTCGACCGGCGCTGCAAGAGCGTGGGCCGCGACGGACGGTGCACGCGAGCGGGGACGCGGCGCGGGTGCGCCGAGTTCGAGTTCGGCGAAAAGGATCTCTTCGCCGCGTTCGCCGGCACGCGCGACAAACGCGCCGCTCGAGTCGACGAGCGCACTCTTGCCGCAGTACGCAACGCTGGCGAGCTCGACGCCGGCTTTGTTCGCTGCGGCGAACGGCACGCCGTTCTCCCGTGCCCGGACGTTGACCATCAGATCCGCTTGGATATTTTCGAGGGCGCCCGGGTCGCGGCCGCTCGTTACCCAGGCCGTCGGCATCACGAGAATCTCGGCACCCCGCTCCACGAGCGTCGCAGCGATCGACGGGATCCTGCCGTCGGCGCAGACGAGCAGCCCGAGCCGCCCAACCGGCGTGTCGATCGGCTCCAACGTCGCACCGGGAGCGAACCAGAGCCGGTCAAAATGCCAGAGGAAGCGCTTGGCCGCGTACCCGATCTCGCGGCCGTTCGGCCCGATGACGATCGCCGCATTCAGGATCGCGGCGCCGGCTTTCTTCGCCGAGCCGTAGACGATCGTCGCGCCGTGACGTCGCGCACAATCGGCGAGTGCGTCGCTTGCGTGCTCGAGCTGCGCCTCCGATACCGGTTGTGTCCCTAAGACATATCCGGGAACCGTGCCCTCCGGAAGAATGATGAGCTTCGCGCCACGCCGGCCGGCTTCGTCAACGAGCGCCACGAGCCGCGGCCACACCGTATCGAAATCGGCCCGATCGTGCGCGAGAGTCTGAATGGAAGCGACGGGTATTTTGCGTTGTTGCACGAAATTCGATTTCCCAAAGACACGGCTCTCACGCTCTCCTAGCGAGGTGCTCTTTCCGTGAAGCGAGTCATTGGGCTTGTTATTATCTGTGCCGCCGCTTCCTGTGTCGCGGCTCCGGCGGTCGCCGGTACGCGCACGTCGGTTGCCGCCGCCGGCGCCGCGACGAAGCAGACGGCCGCGCAGCGCGAGGCGGCAAAAGAAGCGGCAAAAGAAGCGGCAAAAGCGGCGGCCGTGCAGGCGCTCGCGCCGGCCGACGAATACTTCGGGCCGCTCAAGCAGAGCGTCATCGGCATGCGCAACGAGATCAAAGTTCTCGGCTGGAATTACGACGTGAATCACGACATCGGCACGCAGACGCTCGCGACCGCTCTGTTGACGGAGCGCGCGGTCCATGCCTGGGCGGCGAAGTATCCGCACGACGGGCAAGTCGCGAAAACGCTCTTCCTCCTCCAGCGTTTGTACACGAAGGTGCTGACCAAGGAATCACGCGATCGCGCGCACGCGATCGCGCAGTGGCTGTTCCTCTCGTACGGCACATCGCCGCAAGCCAAGCAACTGCACAAGGTGCTTGCGGTCGAACACCTTGCTCCGTTGCCGGCGGCGTCAACCACCACCGCGAACGCCGGTTCGAATTACCAGTCGGCCTTCGGTCCGCCATATCCATCCGTGTTCAACGCGCCGGTCGCGATGCCGGCGGCGACGCCGGTCGCGACGCCGTCGGCGACACCATCCGCCGCCGCCGCACACTAGCTACAAAGAAAGAAAAAGCCCCTCGCGCGAGCGAGGGGCCTCGTCTTGCCGTCGAGGTTGAGTCCTAGAAGTGGATTCCTAACCCCGCGTACGGGCCGTTGTGGGTTTGATCGACGGGGGCATTCTGCTTCACGTCGTAGCGGTCACCAGCGTAACCGAAGTCGAGGTAGAGCGGACTGTTCCCGAAGTTGAACGTGCCGCCGACGGAGTACCGAAGGATCCGGTATTGCACGGAACCGAAGATACCGCTTCCGAGGTACTGCAATCCGTTGGTCGTTACGAGCGGATAGAAGTACAGCGATCCGTAGAGCGAGAACGGCTGGTTGAGATCCGGCAGCTTCTCGATACCGAATCCGAAACCGTGCGTCTGGGTCTCGAAGGCGCCGCCTTCGTAGTTGGTGTTGCGGAAGAGGTACCCGATGCCGATGTAGATGCGCGGATCGGCGATCTTCAATCCGAAGCGTCCGTCGAAGTCATCGTCGCGGGCGGTAAACGCCGGGACGTAGACTTCGCCTTGCGCACCGATTGCGTTGACGCAACTCTGATCGAAGCTCGGGCACACGCCCTTTCCGTTGGTGTAGTGCGGATAGTTCCACTGGCGGTATTCGCCCTCGAGCATCCACGGCAGGTTGAAGAGCGGGAATTCGACGGCCGCCACGGCCCGATACGAACCCTGCCCGTTCCCGGGGCTGATCGCGTTATAGATTCTCGGGCTGAAGATGTAGTCGCCTACGATAAAGTGCTCGTACGGCGATTTCAGCTTCGGTGCTGGAGTCGGCGGGGGAGTGGCGGCCGGCGGTGGAGTCGGCTGCGTTGGCGGCGCCGTTGCGGGCTCCGGGGTCGGAGCGGGCGTGGGAGGAACCGCTGGGACGTACCGGACGACGACCGTGCGCTTCTCGGGGACCCATTGGACGTACGCGCCCATGCCCTCGGAGAGGACACGGAGTGGAACGACCACGGCGCCGCGGTAGATCTCAGGCGGCACGTCGAGCGGGCGGCTTTCACCGTTAATGATCACTTCGGGCTTGCCAACCGCGACCTTGACGTCGGACCCGGGCTTCATCACGTCGACCGTCTTCGTACCCGCGTCGTAACTGACCGTCGCGCCCATCTGCTCGAACATCGAGCGGAGCGGAACCAAGACCGTGTTGCCGCGCACGAGGGCGGCGAGAACCCGGCTGTTGTGCAGACGATCGGGCTTCGAATAGACGTGGTGATCGTTGAACAAGATCGGAATTTCGCTCGAGGGGGGCGAGCCGAAATCGGGTGGGGGTAAGGCGGCCGGCGGGGCGGCGGCGGGAGCCGGAGCCGGCGGGGGTGCTGCGGGAGCCGGAGGAGCCGTGCCCGGCAGCGGCGGCGGAGCGCCGGAGGATGCCGGTTCCACCGAGGGCGCCGGAGGCATCGTGCTGGCTGCTGGGGGCGTCGAGGCTTGGGCGACGATCTTCGCGCTCGAATCGGCAGCCCGCGCGTAGGGTCCAGTGTTGCCTTGCGCTGATGCCGTTCCGGACGTGGCGGCGACCGTCGTCAGCCCGATGCACACGGCAAAGACCACCGCGAGCACACCCGTGCTGAGTCGTTTCAATTTTCCCTCCACAATAAGAACAGAGCAATCGCCCACAGATGCCTGGGAACGTGTCCGTAGGAGCTGTTACCCCACGAGCCTGTGGCCAATCCCCATCGATGTACGACGCTTGCTCAGCTTAATACTCTTTGATATGGGGGGTACCCCCCAAACCGTGCGAGCCGGAGGCAAGCCTAGCGTTAGCCGCGAGGGGGCTTCGCACGCGATCGGTAGCGGTTTGGTACTAAACAAACATGTTTGTTTTAACGTGCAGACCTTGGCCGGCGCAACAACAAAACGCCCCTCGCGGATGCGAGAGACGCTTTGTCGTTTGGCCGCGCTGGGCCGATGTTTACCGGGATGTTTACTAGCTAGAAGTGGATTCCGAGGCCGCCGTACAGCGAACTTTCGGTAAACCCGATCGGCGCGTTCTGCTTGACGGTAGCGTGTTCGCCGAGATAGCCGAGGTCCAGGAACAGCGGCGTCTTCGGCACGTTGATGTTGAGACCACCCTGATACTTCAGCAAACGATACTGCAGGCTTTGGCTCGTTCCGAAGATGTCGGTGTAACCACCGGAAATCTGCGGATAGTAGATGATGCTGCCGTAGATATCGATCGGCTGATCGTAGTCCGTGAGCTTCTCGATACCGCCACCGATGCCGTTCAGGCGCGGGTAGCCGTAGTTGTTGTAGCGATCTTCATAGCTTCCGACGAGGTAGATCTTGGGATTTGCGATCCCGATCCCGATGCGACCATCGATGTCCGTGTCGAGAGCGATGAACGAGGGCACGAAGCTCTGACCCGAAGCGGGCCCGAGAACCGAGACGCAACCCTGTGAGCCGACCGCGGCTCCGCCTGCACTGCAGACGGGGACCGGGAAGCCGTCAAAGGTGCCGTCCGGGCTACCCGTGTTGCCGTTTGCATCGAAGAACGGGCTGCCGAAGTGTCCGTAACGGAACTGGGCATACGTGCCTTCGACCATGAAGCCGAGGTTTGCGACGTCGAACGTGATTCCGGCGCGACCGCCAGGCGAAACAGCGCCCTGGTTACCCGGGCTGAACTCGTTGTACGCCTTAGGATCGAACAGCGCATCTCCCGCGAGGAAGAAGTGCACGCCAACCGGTGTCGGTGTCGGGCTCGGTATCGGGGTAGGAATCGGCGTTGCCGGCGGCGGTGCCGGGGTTGCCGGCGGCGGCGTTGCCGGCGTCGGGGTCGGCGGCGGTGCCGTGAGATACCGGACTACGACCAGACGCTTATCGGCCACCCAGGCCACGTATGCGCCCATCGCTTCGGAAATAACACGCAGCGGGACGACGACCGAACCGCGATAAATCTCGGGCGGGACGTCGAGCGGGCGCGTTTCGCCGTTGAGCACGACTTCCGGCTTGCCGACGGTGACTTGCACGTCCGCACCCGGCTTCGATACGTCGACGGTCTTCGTGGACGCATTGTACGAAACCGTAGCACCCATCTGCTCGAAGAGCGAACGCAGCGGAACAAGAATCGTTTTCCCGCGCACCAATGCGGCCAGGACGCGACCCCTCTTCAGTTTGTCGGGCTTCGAGTAAACGTGCTGATCATTAAAAAGGATCGGGACTTCTCCGGACGGCGGCGTTCCGAAATCCGGTGCCGGCGCCTGTGCGAGCACGGGCGAGACCGCCGCAACCGCAAAGGTCACGATCCCGAACGCGACCGTCGCCATCATGACGCTAAGCCGCGAAACGAGTCGTTTCACTATATGCCTCCTAGAAAGAGTTTGGAATATTTCCTATTGGTCTTACCCGATAACTCAGAACTTGCCTTACCCGTTCCGTTCCAGCCCGAAACGGCCCAAAACGTCACGTGAAACTCGTTCTCAATTCCAGCGCCTCGCCACAGACGAGCCCCACCGGGCCGCCCGCCGCGCGCGAACCTCATGCATTCTATCCCCAACGGGGATCCAGCGCGCGGTCTTTCACCGCAACCTCAACGCTTGTTACCCACCCCTTTGTTTCGCGCCCCCCCGCGCCCCTTCAAAAACCCCCGCAAATTCACGACTTTCCCGCCCCGTCGCACACACACGCGCCGAAAAATCCTTTCACCCCCAACTGCTCCCGCCGCAATCGAAAATCATAAACCCCCAAACCATCCGCAATCCCAACCTCATCCGCGAGCGCAGCGAAGCCCCAGGCCCACCAACGCACAACCCCCAACCGCAAAGCCACGCACGCAACCGTCGCCCACCCACGCACCACCAGCCCTGCCCCTCCCCCACTCCGATGGAAGGCGACGCTCGCCGACAAGGCCTGAGCACCTCGCATCGGGCCGGACGGAGCTTACGACGAGGAGCGGAGCCCGGAGGGCGGGGCCGCTGCGATCGCCATCCATGGCTGCAGCGGCAGGCTCGCATTCGGCTCGCACAGCGACGAGCGGAGCAGCAGCAAAAATCCCATGGATGGGATTTTTGTAGCGGTCCGGCCGGCCCGGTGCGAGGCGCTCAGGCCGCCGCCAAACCCCGTCCAACGCCCACCACCGACCCAGCCCACCCCTAAGACATCTTCTCTTCTAACGTCCCCAAAAACCGCGCCTTCTCGACGATATACCGCTCATGCGTCCCCTCAGCAATCTTCTCACGCTCATCAAACGCCGCCACCGCAAAATTCACCCGCCGCCCATCGACCCCAATAATTTCGACTTCCGTCCGCACGATAAACCCCACCGGCGTCGGCGCCATATGCGTCAAATCGATGTACGACCCGAGCGTGACCTCGTCGCCCGAGATCACCGGCGCCAAACACTGCAGCGCGGCTTCCTCGATCAGCTGCAGGAGCATCGGGGTCGACAGCACGTCGACGCCTTTGTTCCCGGCTTTCTCCGCGGTCATCCACTCCTCGACCCGCGTTTGGCTTTGGTAGCTTCGCCCGATCTCCAACTTGGCGGCCATGGGCGGCATCTTATTCTGGGGACTCCGCCGCTCCCGCTTTGTTTGAAAGGCTTTCCTGAATCAATTTGGAGCCCGAGCGAGTAATAAGCACCGGATGCCGGGCCCGCGCACGCAGCGAGGGTGGCCGGCGATCGAGGATGAGGATTGAGATGAGGGTTCGCGCGCTCGCGCTCGTCGCGTTGGGATTGCTGTTAGCCGGATGCGGCGGCGGCAAGAAAGCAGAACAGGGTCCGGCCCCGCTCGCCGTCGACGTGGCAACGGCGCACCGGCAGGACATCGCTACGGAGATCACGCTCGACGGTCAGATCGCGCCCCTGCAGCAGTCGACGCTGAGTTCGACGCAGTCGGGCACGCTCGCGCAGGTGCTCGTCAACGAGGGCGATCGCGTTCGCCGAGGTCAGCTGCTGGCGAAGCTCGACACCTCGTTGCTCCAAGCGCAGCTCGATGCCAACAAGGCAACGGTCGCGCAATCGCAGGCGAAGCTGGTCGGATCGAACGTTCAGGCGCCGATCTCCTCGCAGCAATACTCTTCTGCGGTGAGCGCGGCCGAGCAGAATCTCCAGGCCGCTCAAAATCGCGTCCAGAGCGACGAGGCCGCATTACGCAATGCGGAGCTCGTGAACAAGAGCAATCAGCAGCTCATGAAGCAAGGCTACGTCGCGCAGACGACTGCCGAACAGTCGCGCGCGACGTACGTCGCCGCGGTGCAGCAGCTCGAGAGCGATCGCCAGGCCGTTCCGGCCGCGCAAGCCGCACTGCACACCGCCCAATCGAACACGGGCCAAACCAAAATCGACCAGGCCACGATTCAGCAAAACCGCGCGGCGCTCGCAGCCGCCGACGCCAACGTCCAACTCCTTGCGACCCAGATCGCGCAGTCTTCGATCTATGCGCCGTTCGACGGCGTCGTGACGCAGCGCTTGCTGGATCCGGGTGCTTTTGCCGGCCCCAACCAGCCGATCGTGCAAGTCTCGGAGCTCGATTCGGTCTACATCGACGCAAACGTCCCCGACGAAGATTTGGGCTACGTGCATCCGGGGACGCAAGCGCGATTCACCTCACAGAGCCTTCCCGGCAAAGTCTTCACGGGGACGATCTTCGACGTGAACGCGACCCCGACGACCGGAACGCTGTCGTACCGGGCGCGGATCCGGCAACCCAATCCTGGGGACGCCTTGCGCGGCGGGATGCTCGTCAGCGTGATCGTGGAGAAGGAACGCCATCCGAACGCAATCGTGGTGCCGCGAAGTGCGGTCTTCCCGAACGACCAAGGTTCGAGCGTGTACACCGTCGTCGATGGAAAGGCGAAGATGCTGCCCGTCGACTTGGGGCTTCAAACGGACACGTTGGCCGAGGTGCGGGGAAGCGGCATTCACCCGGGTATGGTCGTAATCACGACACGGCCGGATGCCTTGCAAGACGGCAGCGTCGTGGCCGTAAGCGGTACGCCGCCGACGAAAACCTCGCACTAAAGGAGCGAAAAGATGGAGATTCGCCGAGTTCGAGTTGGGCTGGGCGTGCTGGCACTCGCCGTCGCTGCAGCGGTGGCGGTCGTTACCGCGCCAAGCGGCGCGGCGCCGCCGCTCAATGCGGGCCAGCCGACGCCGTTTCCGTTTACCACGCTGGCACCACTGACCGGCGAGACCTCGCTGCCGTATCCGGCCTACGGCACGCCCGTGCCCGGGGTCAATGCGGGGACGCCCGCCCCCGGCATCTCGGCAACGATCACGCTCTCGCAAGCCGAGATGATCGGCTTCGCGCGCTCGCCGGCGCTGGCGTTGGCGCGCGCCAGCGTCGGGGTCCAAGAGGCGGAGGTTCGGCTCGCCGAGGCCGGGCTGCTCCCGTCGCTCAGCGGCTCCGCGTCGTTCACGCGCGATCATACACAAGAGAGCAGCTCGCACATTCCCACCTCGGAGGCCGCTGCGCTCGGAGTGAGCACCTCACCCTATTCTTCGAACGCGGCATTCCAAGTCGCGCTCTCACAGCTGATCTACGACGGAGGAAAGGTTGCCTACGGGGTGCGCGCGGCGAGCAGCGGCGAACGGTCGGTTGCGGACACGTACCGCCGCGAACTCCAAACGGTCGCCTTCAACGTTGCGACGGCGTACTACGCGTACCTCGAGGCGGAACGCACGACGCAAGTCGACCTCGAGATCGTGCGCGAAGACGTCGTCCAAGAGGATCTCGTGCGCGCGCAGGTGCGGGCGGGCACGGAGGCGGCTTCGGACATCGCAACCGCACAACTCCCCGTCGCGCAGGCGCGGCTTGCCGTCGTCCAAGCGCAGGGCGCCGAGCTTTCGGCCGAGGCCGCCTTTGCGAACGCGATGGGCCTCGACGCAAACGTGAAGATCCAGCCGGTTGACGACGCGCCCATCTACACCTCGACGCCGGTTTCGACGATTCCGGTCCCGACCTATACGATCGCGCTGCAGCGCGCACTCGCTCTGCGCCCCGATTACGATTCCGTGGTCCAAACCGTCAACCAAAGCAACTATGCTTTGAAAGAAGCGAGACTCGGCCTGTTTCCGACGCTCACCGGTTCGGCAAACGCCTCCGACAACTCGACCGATCCGACCGCGGGTTCGTTTCGGAATTCGCAGGCGATCGGTGTCTCGCTCGCGATCCCAATCTACGACCAGGGCGTGACGTCCGCGAACGTCGCGTCGGCGCGCGCTACGCTGAACAGCTCCTATGCGAGCCTTCAAAACACGGCCCTCAGCGTGCAGCTCAACGTCAAACAAGCGCTGACGGCGCTCGTGAGCGCGGCCGCCGCGATCGATCAGGCGCGCCAGGCGTACCAGACTGCCGTCGTCAGCCTGCAGGCGACCCAAGCTCAGTATCGCGCGGGCGTCACGACCTTGCCGCTGCTCTTGAACGCGCAGGTCGGGTTGACGCAAGCCTCGAGCTCTCAGGTAACGACGGTGTACGCGCTGCGTCAGGCCGAACAGTCCTACATGTACGCCATCGGCTCCAACTATGACACGTCGGCAGACATCGGGAAGCCGATCATCCGGCCGACACCGGCGCCCGACGCGCAAGGCGGCCGCGTGGCGCAGAGCAAGAAACCGGCGCGCACGACGGCGTCGGCGCCGGCGGCTGCTGCGACGGCGGGGCCGATATTCTTCGGCGTCTCCGCGCCGACGCCGCCGGCGAGATCAGGCGGGACGGGTTTCGGCCACTGACGTAAAGCAACCCCGTGGCCATTTTGGAACCGCCTGCCGGCGTCGACGATCCGGTTAACGCTGCTATTCTCAAAATCTCGGAGGATCGGATCCAGGGATTTTTGCGCGATCCGCTCGGCGAGATCGCGCGGCAATCCGGCGTCGACCTCGCAACGACCACGGCGCGCATCCGAGCGATGCTCGAGGCCGGGACGATCCGGCGCGTGCGCCAGACGCTGCTCGCGACCAATCTCGCGCAGGGAGCGCTCGTGGCTTGGGCGATTCCGGCCGCGAAACTCGACGCGGCGTTCGATTTCATGTCGCGCGAGGATCCGTTCTCGGGCCACGTCGTGATCCGCACGGCCGACGCTGCGACGCCGGGTTCGAACTACCGGCTCTGGACGACCCTCAAAGTCCCGCAAGGTTACGCGCTCGAGAAGCATGCCGAGTTCTTGCGTCGCGAGGTCGGCGCGGACGCGTTTCGGCTGATGCCCGCGAAGCGGCTGTTCGCGCTCGGCGTCGGGCACATCCGCCGGCGCGGGCTCGAGCCCGGCTCGCGCGCCGACGTCCCCGCCAACGTGCTCGACACGCGGCTGGTCGAGTTGTCCGCGCTCGAATGGCAAGTTCTCGTCGCGCTCAAGCGCGAATTTGCCTCGAGCGAGCTCGTGCCGGACCTGTGGAGAGCCCGCGCCGCCGAGGCCGGCGTGCCGCTCGAGACGTTTTACGCGGTTGCCGACGGGCTCGCGGAGCGGGGCGTCATCGGGCGATTCTCGACGTTTCTCGAGCACGTCAAGCCAGTCGCCGGCAACGCCCGGGTCACGCGCTACAACGCCCTCTTTCATTGGCGCGTCCCCGAAGGGTGCGAGATCGAGGCGGGGCGCGAGGTCGGGCGCCACCACATCATGACGCACGCGTACTGGCGCGAAGGCGGCCCCGAGTTTCGCAACGTCAACATCATGGGTGTCGCACACGGGCTCGACAAGGACGTCTTGCTCGCGCACAAGGCCGCGATCGACGCCCACCTGCTCGAAGCCGGGATCGAGGTTTCCTACACCAACGTCTTCTGGGGCGGGCGCAGCGAGATCAAGCCGTCCGAAATCGCGCCCGCGGCGTTTGCCGAATTCCATTCTGCCCGCGGTACCGATCCCGACACGCTGCGTGCGTGAAGGTCTGCGGCGCGGCTGCGCGCTAGCCGCGGCGCTCGCGCTTGCGGCGTGCACGAAACTCGGAACGACCGGCGCCGGCGAGGGCAATCGCTGGACGCACCACGGGCGCCTCGTTTACGCCGAATCGCAGGACGCAAAGACCCTCAACCCGATGCTTTCGTCGAGCGCGCCCGTCCTCGACCTTTCGTTCTTGGTCTTTTCTTACGCGGTGCGGTACGACGGCCAGGCGCGTCCCGTGCCGGACGCCGTGCGCGAGATACCGACCGTCGAAAACGGTGACGTCAGCCGTGACGGCCTCACGTTGAAATACAAGTTGCGCCCGAATATCTATTTTCACGACGGCGTGCAGCTGACGTGCCGCGATCTGGCCTTCACCTGGCATGCCGTGATGAACCCGGCCAACAACGACATCACGCAGGACGGCTACCGCGACATCAAGAGCATCGACTGCAGCGATCCATTAGTCGCCGTCGTGCACATGAAACGCGTTTACGCGCCGTTCCTGGAAGAACTCTGGGGCGTCAACGGCAACGCGCCGATCCTCCCCGAGCACTTGCTGGCGTCGGTCAACGACGCGAAGGGCTCGTTCAACACGGCGCCGTTTCAGTCGCACCCGGTCGGGAGCGGGCCGTTCGTCGTCGAGCGCTGGGACCGCGGTCAGCAAGTCGTGATGCAAGCTTTCCCGCGGTATTTTCTGGGCAAGCCGAAACTGGAGCAGATCGTCTTTAAATACATCCCCGACGAAAATACGCTCGTGAACGAGATGCGAACGCACGAGATCGACATGGGCCTGCGCGTCACGGCGAACGTGTGGCCGCTGTTGCAGAACATTCCGGGCGCCGTGTCCCGCGCCGAACCCAGCTACACCTTCGATCACGTCGATTTCAACCTGCGCAGGCCGCCGTTCGCGGACGAGAAACTCCGCCGCGCGCTCGCGATGGCGCTGGATCGCAAACTGCTCGATGCGAAAGTCGCCCACGGCCTCGGCGACCTCACGGAAACGGCGCTCTCCTCGAAGATCTCGTGGGGCTGGACGAACGACACCGCGCACTACGACTACGATTTTCAACAGGCGCAGGCGTTGCTGGACGCCGACGGTTGGAAGTTGGGGCCGGACGGAATTCGGGCCAAGGACGGGCAACGGCTCGCGTTCAACCTCTCGACGCAGACCGAGAGCGCGACCGGAAAGGCCTACGAAGCCGTCGTCCAGAGCGAGTGGCACGCGATCGGAGCGGACGTGTCGATCAAGAACTATCCGACGGCGCAATTTTTCGACAACACGACGGCCGGGGTACTGCAAGGCGGCCATTACGATGCGGCGATCTTTGCCTGGGGCGGGGCGGCCGATCCGGATGACAGCTCGATCTATTCCGGGCACAACTTCCCGCCGCGCGGTCAGAACGCGCTTTTTTGGGACGATCCGGTTGCAACCCGCGCAATGGACGACGAACTCGGGACGGTCGATCGCGCGCGTCGCTTGCGCGACTTCCACATCGAGCAGCAGCGCTTCGCGAGCGACGTGCCGTCGGTCGTTCTCAGCTACCGGCGCCAGCCCGAGATCTACAACTCCGACTTGAAGGGGTTCGTCGCTTCGCCCGTTATTTCACCATTTTGGGATCCGCAGAACTATTCGATTTGAACGGAGGCGAGGGATGAAACGACCGATCGCGACGCTGTTTGTCTTCGCGTTCGTCTCGACGGCGCTTGGGGCGTGCACGAAGATCGGCACGAGTTCGGTCCCCGGCAGGCGGCACTCGTATACGACCCCGCACGTGCTGCGCTTTTCGACCGCAACCGACATCGAGCATCTCGTCACGCTCGAGAGCGCGAGCGCCTACGAGATGTATCTCGCAGCGATGTGTAATGCGTGGCTCATTAAAACCGATGCCGGCGGGAACGCGACCGTACCCGAGCTGATCACCGAGATCCCGACCCAGCGGAACGGCGGAATCAGCAAGGACGGTAAGACGATCACCTGGCATTTGCGCCACAACGTCAAATGGTCCGACGGTGCGCCGTTCGATGCGGACGACGTCATCTTCTCGACGAAGCAAGTCCTCAACCCGGCAAACAACGTCGAGAGCACCGACGGCTGGGATTTGATCGCAAAGATGGACGAGCCGGACAAATACACCGTCGTCTACCATCTCAAGAAGCCGTATTCGTCGTTCGCGGTGACGTTCTTCAGTACCGGCGGCGCTAATCCGTCCGTGCTGCCGCAGCACCTCCTGAAGGGCTACCCGAACCTCAACAACGTCCCGTACAACTCGCTGCCCGTCGGGACCGGGCCGTACAAATTCGTGCGCTGGACGCGCGGCGACTCCGTCGAGATGGTGCGCAATCCGTATTATTTCCGCGGCGCCCCGAAGCTCGAACGGATCGTTTTCAAAATCATCCCCGACCGCAATACGGTGCTCGAGCAACTCCGCACGCACGAACTCGATCTGTGGATCGAGATCCCGCCGCATTTCTACACTCAAGCGACCGCAATCCCCGATACGGCTTCCATCTCCATCCCAAGCTACACGTTCGATCACCTCGACTTCAATCTCACCAACCCGATTCTGGCAGATCGCGTCGTCCGCGAGGCGCTGCGCTACGCCACCGACCGCGACGAGATCATCGCCAAGGCGCAAAACGGCCTGTACCTTCGCAGCGAGTCGCCGGTGACGCCGGCGAACCGCTACTACCTCAATCTGCCGCTGGTGCCGTTCGATCTTGCGAAGGCGAACGCGCTGCTCGACGGCGACGGCTGGAAGCGCGGGCCGGACGGCATTCGCTCGAAAGCCGGCAGGCGTCTTAGCCTGACGCTCACCTCATCGATCGGATCCCCGGACCTCGATACGGAAATCGAGTTAATTCGTGGGATGTGGAAACAGATCGGCGTCGATTTCGTCGTCAAGCGCTATCTTTCGTCACAATACTTCGCGACGATTGCGAACGGCGGAATACTCAACGGCGGGAAGTTCGACGTGGCAATCTTCGGCTGGGGCAGCGACCCGAACGAGGACCTCTCGAACCTCTACGCGTGCTATCGCTTTCCGCCCGACGGACAGAACGACATACGTTGGTGCGACCCGGCGGCGACCGCGGCGATGGATCGGGTCAAAGAGTCCTACGATCCCGCGGTCCGTAAGGTCGCGCTCGCGCAAGTTCAGCGTGCGGTCTACGACGAAGTTCCGACCGTCATCCGCGACGTGCGCAAACTCCTGGCCGTCTACAACGACGACGTGCACGGCTGGCATCCCAATTCAGTCGGGCCGTTCGACGACATGATGAAGGTGGATATCTGATGCCGTTTCTGCGCGGTTTCCGGCTCGTTTCGCTCCTGCTCGTGGTTTCGGCCGCGGCCGCATGCACCAAGCTCGGAACGACCGCACCCGGCGCGCGGCACCCCTACACGATCGCCCACACCCTGCGGTTCGCGGCGGCCGAAGATCTCGTCGGGCTCAACCCGATGCTCAACACGCAGCAGACGCTCAGCTATCTTTCATCGATGACGATGGCGTGGCTGATCCGCACGGGCCCGTCGGGCGAAGCCGACATGCCCGAGCTCGCGACCCAGATTCCGACCCAAAAAAACGGCGGGATCAGTCCGGACGGAAAGACGATCACCTGGCACCTGCGCCGCGGCGTCGTGTGGTCCGACGGCGTGCCTTTCACCGCGGACGACGTCGTGTTTTCGACCAATCTCGTCCTGGATCCCAAGACCAACGTCGTCTCGCGCGACGGCTGGAACCTCATCGAGAAAATAGACGAACCGGACAAGTACACCGTCGTCTATCACCTGCGCACGCCGTACGCGCCGTATGCCGTCACGTTCTTTTCGACGGGCGGGTCCAACCCGGCGATTTTGCCCAAGCATCTGCTCGCCGGCAAGAACGTCAACACCGACTCGTACAACGCCTTGCCGGTCGGGATCGGGCCGTTCAAGTACGCCCAGTGGCGGCGCGGCGACTCGGTCGTGCTGGTTCCCAACCCGCGGTATTTTCGCGGCATGCCGAAACTGCAGCGCATCATCTACAAGGAGATCCAGGACCGCAACGTCGTCCTCGAAGAACTGCGAACTCACGAGATCGACCTGTGGGTGCCGGTTGCGCCGCATTTCATCAACGACGTACGCAGCATTCCGAACGTAACGGTGAAGATGGAACCGTCGTTTTTCTTCGACCACCTCGATTTCAACAACACCCGGCCCGCCCTCCGCGATCCGGTCGTCCGCCGAGCGTTGCGGCTGGGAATCGACCGCGCTACGATCAACCAGAAAATCCGCTTCGGCGTCTATGACCTCGGCGAGTCGATCGTGCCGCCGGCCAGCGCCTTTCATGAAAACATTCCGCCGATTCCGTTCGACATCGCGGCCGCGAACCGATTGCTTGACGGCGACGGCTGGGTTCGCGGCGCCGACGGCATCCGCGCGAAGAACGGCGAGCGCCTCAGCTTCGACTTTGCGACATCTTCGGGTACGCCGGACGCCGACTTGCAGATCGAATTGATCCGCAGCTGGTGGAAACAGATGGGGGTCGAGGTCCTGGTCAAGCACTATCTCTCGGCGCTGTTCTTCGCACCCCTGCAGAACGGCGGGATCATCTACGGCGGCAAGTTCGACATCGTGGCGTTTGCCTGGGGCGGCGATACGAATCAGGATCTGTCCAACCTGTACGCCTGCGATCGCTTCCCGCCGAACGGTCAGAACGATCCGCGGTACTGCAATCCCCAAGTGTCGGCGGCCATCGAACGGGGCAAGGTGCAGTACGATCGGGCCAAGCGCACGACCGGCATGAAGTTCATCCAAGAACAGATGGCACGCGACGCGCCCATCGTCGTCTTGGATACGCG
>Ga0302326_10008731_pt1 | contig 22294 bp, 17 predicted proteins | sample Palsa_T0_3_FD_202264 | JGI IMG/M metagenome (GOLD analysis project Ga0302326, IMG submission 202264) | Peat permafrost microbial communities from Stordalen Mire near Abisko, Sweden - Palsa_T0_3 | ecosystem: Environmental > Terrestrial > Soil > Palsa > Peat permafrost | place: Sweden: Abisko... | reverse complement strand
AACGCCTCGCTTGCGGCTGTGTTGTCGAAGATGACCCAACACTCACCGGACTCATGACTGATGAGTTGTGCTGCCAGACTTCCGATCTGGGCAGCATCGTAAGCCGACCAGTAAACACGCGGAGATCCATGCAGGCGATAATATCGAAGTTCCTTAGCTCCGCCTGGCTTGGCGGCCAGGGAAGACCCCTTCGCCGGATCAGCCGCAACGCGCGCGATCTTGAATTCACGAAGGAGACGGTCAGCCTCTGGGGTAAACCAGCTTGCGTTGCGGGGCTCGAGAGCAACTGGCCCGCGGTGGATCTCCCGAAGCGTCCCAAGAAAATCCCGCACCGGGCCCTGATCAAACGCGTGAGCAGGCGCGAATTGCAACAGTATGGGTCCAAGCTTCTCTTCAAGACCGGCAATCTGATCGAAGAATTGAGCCAGTGCATCACCGCAGTTCAGTAACTTCGCGACGTGCGTCACGGCCTTTGGAGCCTTGACTGCAAACCGAAAATCAGGAGGGGTAACCGCTGCCCACCTCTGCCATGTCTTCTGCTGATGCGGCCTGTAAAATGAAGAGTTCACCTCGACGCAATTCATCATCGCTGCGTACCGCTCCAGATGCGATCCTCTAGCCCCGCATCGGTGCGCCTGCATCGAGGGAACGCTCCAACCTGCCGTCCCAACGCGTATCGATTTCATGCACTGTAGGATGCGAGCCATGGCCAGGTCGTCTTAGAACGGTTGTTTTCTGAAACACTACGCCAGTTAGTGATCAAATCCAGTGTCGTAAATGGCACAGTTTCGTACTTCCCCATTCCAGCAACTGCCCGGAAGCTGCGCATGGAGATGGAACCATAACGTGGTGATGCTGAACGAATATGCATCACGATGAAGCGGATTGCGAAGTTGCTCAAAGAGTTCCATGACATCGCGCTCGATCTGGAGGGCTGGCCTAGAGCGTCGCGTCAGGATCGTTGGGAATGGCAGCCCCTTGATCGAATCCGTGCGGGCGTTTGCTTAAGTGCCTCAACGGTTTATTCCATTTCCCTCGCCTCTGTTCAAGGATTTTTCAAACCTCTTTTGAGCTCCCTGATGAAATCAAAAAAAAGACTGAACAAAACGGCCGAAAGCGGAATTTTCAAGTTGAGAGACAAAAAGCCGCCATTACGCTACCTGAACATAACTATCCGAAAGGGGCTGTATATCTTTCGGCGCAATCTGAAGCCAATTCCATCGGGTGACAACTAAAACATGAAAAAGGTCTTGATCCTTGTCGTACTACTGTGGGCCGTTCCCATGCTTTCGCAAAGCACCACTGGGGAACTGCGTTTAATCGTCACCGATCCCACTGGATTGGCCCTTAAGAGCACGGTCGAACTCGTTAGCCAGGGCAACGAGTATCGCAATACGTTCACTACGGATGATCAAGGCAACCTGGATGCCAAGCGCTTGCCGTATGGGATCTACCATGTTCAGATTCGAGCGAAAGGCTTTGCTGAGGATTCCGAGTCTGTTGAAATACGCTCCGCACTCCCCTTGAATCGCACGGTTCGTCTCAAACTGGGTTCGGTTTCCGAATCGGTGAAGGTCAGCGCGTCCGAGACATTGGTCGATCCGTACCGTGCGGGATCGGTCAATGAGATGGGTCAGGAAACGATTGAGAATCGTTTGACCGCGCTGCCCGGCCGCTCCATGCAGGACCTGGTGAACTCAGAGCCTGGCTGGCTCTACGAAGGCAATGCGGTTCTCCACCCCCGCGGATCGGAGTATCAGACGCAATTTGTGGTGGACGGCATTCCGCTCACTGACAACCGCTCGCCCAGCTTCGGGCCGGAGCCTGCCGAAGCCGATGACGTCGAATCCCTCAAGATTTACACCGCGGGCATTCCTGCAGAGTATGGCAGGAAGATGGGAGGCGTCATTGAGGTCAATACTCTCAGAAACGAAGATCCGGGATTTCATGGGCAACTGACACTTTTTGGCGGCACATACGCGACGGGCGGGATCAACACCCAGGACCAATACACCTGGAAGAGAAATACTTTGGGGGTGAGCGCTTCCGGCAACATGACGGATCACTATCTTAACCCGGTAGTCCCGGAGAACTATACGAACAACGGCACGACCGGCAGTTTTTCGACGAACTACGAACGGGATCTAACGCAGAAAGATCGTCTCACCTTGATTGTCCGCCATGAACTTGCGCGCTACGCGATCCCCAACGAACTGGTGCAGCAGAACGGGGCATGGTTGCCAAACTCGGACAACACCGTTGGCTGTCCACCTGTTCCAGTGGCAGACGAACCGAGCGACTGCGTGTTCATTCCGGGAGGCCAGCTACAAACAGGTGACAACTTTGAAACCATGGGAACTGCGTCTTATCAGCATATCTTTTCCGCTGACACGATAGGCGTGCTGCGCGGAATGGCTCGCGATAACTCCAATGACTTTTATTCCAATCCAGCATCATGGCCCATCATTGCAACCCAGCATAACGATTTCAAGGAGATCTATTTCAACGGCAGTCTCTCGGTGCATCATGGCAGACAAGAATGGAAGGCGGGCGCCGAATCCGACGCGATCTTCCTTCATGAAAACTTCAACTACGTGATGCCTGACTGCGCCGACCCTTCAGACCCCCAATGCCCGATCGCTTTGGGCATCCTGGACGCTGGTTCGACAACCTTTGCCTTTACCGGAAGCCGTCCTGATCTCGAACAATCAGCCTATGTGCAGGATCTGATCCGCCTCGGCAACTGGACGGTCGACGCGGGCCTGCGCTGGGACCATTACCAGTTGCTGGTGAACAAAAACGCTGTGAGCCCGCGTGTCGCCATTTCGCGCTACTTCCCCACAGTTGGCGTGAATCTTCACGGATCCTATGACCGCATCTTTCAGACGCCTTCTTTCGAAAACATACTGTTGTCCAGTTCCCCGGCTGCGGAATCTTTGGACACCAGCGTTCCCGCGGTGCAATTGCCGGTGCAGCCTTCTCATGGGAGCTATTACGAATTGGGCTTGACGAAAGCACTCTTCAATAGGCTGCGGCTAGACACGAATATGTTCCGCCGGGACGTGAATAACTACGCCGACGACTCTCAAGTCCTGAGTACCGGTATAAGCTTTCCTATCGCGTTCCGGAAAGCCATTCTCTACGGTGCGGAGGGGAAGCTGGAGGTCCAGAACTGGAAGGGATTTTCAGGCTTCGCCAGCTATTCCTACATCGTGGGCAATGTCTGGAATCCGGTAACCGGCGGTTTGTTTATTGGAGATGATGCCTCGAGCGCGGTGAGCCAGCTAACCGGACATTTTCCCGATTCGCAGGATCAGCGGCAAACAATTCGCGCGCGAGTGCGCTACCAAGTCGCACCGCACTTGTGGCTCGCTCTGGGAAGTGACTACAACAGCGGACTGCCATTTCAGCCGGATTTAACTCCCCAGCAATATGCGACTGAATACAGTCAAGTGGTGATAAATCACCTCAATTTCAATCGCAACCGCATCAGTCCTTACCTTACGGAGAATGTGTCGATGGGAGCCGATCTCTACCAGCGCGAAAAGCGCACGGTGCGATTTCAGGCCGACGCGGACAACGTGAGCAACGCGCTCGAAGTAATCGACTTCGGAGGATTGTTCTCCGGCAACGCAATCGGCCCGGCGCGCCAATATACCCTTCGCCTTGTTACGAAATTTTAGGAACCTGTTGACTCCGTATCAACCTGGCCTGACAGGCATCAAGGCTGCAACAGCGACCCATTACTCGTCTTGACGATGTACACATAGACTGTGTGAACACCCAGCCAATCATGGAAGCTGATAGGAGAAAATCCAGAAGACCCACCACAGGCTGACGAATCGTAAGACAACGCATAGCCGGGATGCGTAGCAGGAGTGAGCCACTCCCATTCTGGCGTACAGTTTGTAGGAAACACCGGCGCGGGAAGAGTCCGGAAATTCGAAGGTACGCGGATCCGCGGATCGTTTACATACTCATAGTGCTCTAATTGAGTCATTCCGTTGTAGTCGAATCCTCCATCAACAGCGCTGTCCGGAACGCCAGCTGCTTTCAACTCATCAATCGCAGCTACTCGGGCTCGATATGCGCTGAAAGCATCGTGAGTGCCCGCCACCGCAAAGACCGCGAGAATCACAATCAGGACCACGCTAAGAACGGGCAAATGAAGTTTCACTCGATCCTGATACAGCCTTACAAGCAAAACTATTCCCACGAGGATCAAGGGCGGCGCATAGCGGTCGTAAATTGTTATGAACACCGCGAAAGGAATTAGCAGTGTGAAATAAGCAACCGTGAAGGGCAAGAGAAGAATCAGCAACTGATTCCAGCCGACCGGCGGTAACGCTGTGGATACCCCTCTTGAAACATCCTGTGAAGATGTTCTATCGAAAAAAATAAAAGTTACTGAACACAGCAGCGCTAGAAGAACAATACCCGTGACGACAACTCGCATCCCAGGAGAAAGCACAATCGGGTGATGCCCCTTCAGAAACATAATATCAACGAGCCCTCCTGGACTTACGTAGCTGCCGGCAACACTAAATGGAGCGAGCCACGAGGTGAGCGCGTGCTTGTGTTGCAAGAACAGCCCGGCAATCATGCATAGAAATCCGCCTCCTGCAATTGACCCAATGGCTCGTCGGTTGCGAAGCGAGCGCGCAACCGAGAAAGCCAGCAGAAATGGAGTAAGATACATCGCCAGTACAAAGAAGAAACGAAGGAAGAGACTCACCATATGCACAAAGTTCGGTCTCTCCAAATGACCTCCGAACAGTGATACGGGGACGGAATATGGCTGCTGCTGAAACCAATGCAGAGCTCCGAAGATGAACAAGACAGACGCGAGGTAGAGAAACACCCCCGCAACCAGGACATAAGGACGGCGACGCAGAATCCAAATGGTGCATGGAAACATCACTAGCACACCGAGCCATGCAATCTGACGTACCGTCCCGCACGCCGCATTGGACAATGCAGCGAAAGCTAACCACCCTAGCGTTCCTCGAACTGTTTCAGCCCGTAAGGAACGCAAGCAGGCATAAAAGCAAAGGACGATGGAGAATAGGCCACCGACATCTGACATAAAGCTGAGCGCCAGCGGCAAGAAAACCGGATTCAGAACTAGAGCAAAGGTTCCAATGGTAGCGTTGCGGGAATTGATGCCAGCATACATCAAGGTGCGCTGCGTAAAATATGCTGTCACCAAAGCTACAAGGAGGGTAGACATACGGATGGCGGTAAAGGATGGGCCAAAGAGCGTCGCAAATAAAGCGCCCAGGTACAGTTGCCAACCCAGCATTGCCGTTGCCCAGCCGTTGTAGATGATATGTCCCGTCTGACTGAGAACTCGAACCGATTGCACATAGGACCAATCGTCCACCATTCCGATCTCGGCCACAGGATATGCAGCCGAGACGCATAATAGCAGTATTAGGGCGCAGAGAAGTGCGGGTAGTCGAGACTTCCAAACCATCTTTAGAAAGATCCTCAGCGGGTCAAATTCAAATCTTCCTGGAACCAGTTCAAGGTCGAAGACTGCATCAAGGATACAACGGCGAGTGCGGTCTTGGACTAAAGAAAATTGCGACTATGCCAATCTGCTCTGCGGTCTCCGCCATCCCGGTCTATCACCAACACAGCAACGCGTTCATGTTCCTACATGGCAATACAGAGTCCTACCGCAATAGCGCGTTGGTGTCCGACGGTTGCTGCCAGTTTCACCATCTGCCCCCGTCAAGCGCACTTGCGGCGGTGATCGTCAATAGAGCTCCATGCCAGTTCAGGCTCGAAGATCCGTCGTCGACACACATGACTATCACTCTGAAGCGCCAGCTTCCCCGCGCGACTTCGTTCAACCTGTCGAGCAGCATTGAAAAAGAAGTTCAGTCGATATACACGAAGATTACTACCCGCAAATTTCTCGTCTCGTCATCTCTTTGCTCAGGTCGCGGGCCATTGGTCCGCATGTGCACTCATTGTGAAATTCGTCGAGTAGTAGGTGTCAATTTATCACCCAAGCCAAAGGACGCTCCAAGCATTCTTATATAATCGCTCTCCGTACAATCGGCATCGCACTGGAAGCCGGAGGATCACCTAGTGAGGCCAATCTCCAAATTGGATCCTCGAGCGCCGGACATTGTCGTTGTAGCAAATTGGACAATGCAAATTCAAGTAGCTCCTTCGATCGTGTCCGCCTGTGTCAACTCACGCCGAACCCTAGGTGAATTGTCCCAGAGAATCGATTCTAGGTCGGACAAATCGTTCATTTCATGAGAGGGTCGGTTCTAACTAGTCTGGAAAATAACAATCATCAACGCCCGGCAAGCATAACACGGCTCAAGATTTCGATAAGCTCTGATCATCAGGCCAACAGTAGACTGTCGGAGCCATAATCACATGGTACAGCTTGCGCGATTTGTTAATTAGCCCGAGCCCCCTGACATGGCTGAAGGTTGCTGATTCGCATGCTTTGAAATGGCTAATCAGCAACGATGACGCGACCTTATGGATCGCATGAAACTTTAGTGAATACATTTGAAGTTTAATTAGGTGCTCTCGCTAACGAAGAGACACTCTCATTAGAGTCGAGGCCCATGTTGCCAGTAACCCGCTACCGGCCCCAACACGGAACGGCCATAGTCTGTGTCGCCGTCTGCTATCTAACGCGTGGCAGGCCACTTGCCTACAGGTTGGGGATCATCAACAAAATGGTGCCAGAAAACCCAGCGCGCCTCATACGTCAGAGGCATGAACCCTAGGGACGCATGCGACTCCTGTCACGCGAGGAGGACGTCAGGACTGGGATGCGCCGGGGTGAATTGTATTCAATCGAATGAGGACAATTTTCCTTGAAGCGCAGGGCCATAGAATTGAGCAAGGTCAAGGGAGACAATGCCCGGCGCCGAGGAAGGACTGTCAGACTCACGAAGGATGCCGCCGCCCTGCTGGACTCTCTGAGAAAACCTGGACAGAAGTCGACTGACAGGACTTTCCGCGGATCGGGCTCAGGACAACCGCTTTTGGTTTGCACCATGCCTAAGGGAAGCTGGTATCCAGGATTATGTTTGGCACTCAAACCGGCGCACATTTTCTCATGGCTGGCGATGGCAGGGGCATAGCAGCGAGACATCATGGAGCTCGCAGGTCACAAGAGGATCAGCCAGGCAGCGAGGTATAGCCACCTGTCACGAGACCATCAGGTATACGTGCTCGACCGGATATGAGTAAAAACACCCAACAGCCAGCGGTTTTGAATGATCACACCCGCCGCCTGTGCGGGCAGAATGGTCATGGACACCTGTATTTGGTATATTTACCAGAGGAACACGCTAACAGCGGTTCTCAGGGCGAAAACAAACAGCCACCAAAACAGCCACCAAGAGATATACGCCCCTTCAGGTAAGGTTGTAAGTAGCTGATAACACAGTGGAGAGTTGGCAGAGCCCGGTTGAATGCACCTGACTCGAAATCAGACGTAGTCGAAAGGCTACCGGGGGTTCGAATCCCTCACTCTCCGCCATTATCGTGTTTCCTATAGTCCGACATAGTCCATCCCATTCATACAATCCACTGAAAACAAAGTATTTCTGGTCTTTTACCGTCCAAGGCGGTAATCTGGAAGCCACTCGCTGAGGGGGGTACTTCCGGGGGTATTTTGATTTTTTCAGGGGGGTACTTTTCTGGCGAGCCATCTTGGAGGGGAAATGGCGCTGACAGACACGGAAATTCGCAAGGCAAAGGCCAAGGACAAGGCTTACCGGGTGAGCGACGGTAGAGGCCTATATCTCTGGATTACACCCGCTGGAGGGAAGCTCTGGCGATGGGCATACGAGTTCGGCGGCAAAGAAAAGCTCATGTCGTTTGGAAAGTACCCGGATGTATCCCTTGTTCTTGCGAGGGAGCGCCACGACGATGCGCGAAAGCTTTTGGCTACCGGAACGGACCCGATGGCACAGCGCAAGGCGGAGAAGACCGCAGAGAAGGCCGCCACTGAGAATTCCTTTCAGACCATCGCTTTGCTTTGGCTGCAGCATTGGCAGGATGGAAAAAGCCCACGTCATGTGAACTATGTAAAGCGGCGCATGGAGGTTGATATTCTGCCCTGCCTGGGAGCACGCCCTATCGCGGAAATCGAGGCGCCTGAACTGGTGGCAATGACCAAGGCGATTGAACAGCGCGGCGCGCGGGACATTGCCAAGCGCGCTCTGGAGACTACCGGGCAGGTGTTTCGCCATGCCATTGCCCACGGATACGCAAAGCGCAATCCGGCAAGCGAGATCCGTCCCAGCGATATTTTGAAATCCTCTCGCAAAGTCAACTATGCCCGCGTCGATGCCAAGGAATTGCCCCAACTCCTCAAAGCAATCGAACTTTACAGAGGAAGGCCAATAACGCGGCTGGCGATCAAACTCATGGCCCTAACGTTCGTGCGCACCACCGAATTGATTGAAGCCAAGTGGTCTGAATTTGATCTGGAGGCCGCCCGCTGGGACATCCCAGCAGAGCGCATGAAGATGCGAACGCCGCTTATTGTGCCGTTGGCTACACAGGCGACCGAAGTGCTGGAAATGCTGCACAGCTTGACTGGTGAGAGTGAATGGCTCTTCCCTGGAGATCGCATAACCGCAAAACCCATGAGCAACAATACGATTTTGAAGGCACTTGAGCGCATGGGCTACAAAGGCAGGATGACCGGGCATGGCTTTCGAGGTCTCGCTTCCACCGTCTTGCATGAAAGGGGCTATGGGCACGAGCACATCGAATTGCAGCTTGCACACGCGCCCCGCAACGCGGTGAGCGCTGCTTATAACCATGCCGTGTACCTGGAGCCGCGCGCGAAGATGATGCAAGATTGGGCGGACTTCCTGGAGTTCACTTTGCGCGGCGGCAAGGTTCTTCCGTTCCGCAATCATGTGGCATGAAGAGCGGAAAGTCCCAATTCAGGGAGTTTCTGTACCCAACAATATTAATTTTTCGTTACATAAGCATGGTCCACAAATAGCCATATACGGCAACAAATGACATTAAATACCAAAATCGCGTAATGATTCATACACACCTAGGTATGCTTAAACCGCTGACGCTGCACCAGTTATCCACCTCTTACTACTTGCACTGAAAATTGGGGGATGCTCTTATCAGTCCTAGAAGCTCCAACGCTGCACAGTTGGGGCTTATAGGAGCGTAAAGAATATGAGCGAACGATTCTTGAAGATGCGCGAGGTTAGAGCTCGTGTGCCTTTTAGTCGATCAATGATCTACCTGAAAATTTCGCGCGGTGAATTTCCTAAACCTTTCAGCCTTGGCGCTCGCAGCGTCGCGTGGAAAGAATCAGAAGTAAATGCATGGATGGCCTCGCGGGTGGAGAGCACCCTGTCGAACAACCGGCAGGCCAACCAATGACAGGGGAGCAGTTTGCCGATCTGGTGAAGGCGCGACGCGCTGGCCCTGGCAAGTGGCAAGCCAAGTGTCCCGCGCATGGAGATCGCTCTCCATCGCTCTCGATTGGGGAAGGCCGCGACGGGCGCGTTCTGGTGCGGTGCTGGGCCGGATGCCCGTTGGATTCCGTCCTGAAGGCACTGAGCCTAACTCGGGCTGCACTATTCGCGGGGCCACAACCTACGCCAGAGCAGTTGGCAAGGCTGGCGAGTGACCGCGCCGCTGTGACGGCAAGACGCAAGGCGGCACGCGCAGCAGAACGACAGGCTGAAGATAGGGTTCTGAAGCTAGAAGACGTCGTGAACGCCCTGGGCGCAAGGCTGGCTCGAATCCCCGACTCTGATTCAGAAGCAAGTGAATTGTGCCGACTGTTTCACATTGCATGTGAGCGGCATAGAGAGGCCAACGCGCATTTAGCGCAAAAACAAAGGCCCGCGCCAACGGGCCTTAGAGGGAGCGTTTTAATCATTGAGTACCCAAAGTCTACCACCAACCAACCCCTTGAGCGGAGTGCTTTCTTGGGGTCCGAAATCGACTCTTCCAGAGATCAACAACCTGGACGATTTTGAGCAAGTCCTCCGGGACATTGACACGCCGGATGTGTCGACTTATCCCCACAACGGGGGCCGATTCGAAGTTTGCTCTGCAGAAGTTCGATTCGTGGACGGCGAAGGCAAGGGCACCAAAGTATGCGATGAACTGCGAATCGAAGCATGGACCCGCAACGCGAGGGGGGAATGCTGGGGCATCCTTCTGAAGTGGAATGACCCAGACGGACTGCCTCATACGTGGTCTATGCCGGTGGAATTGCTGCACGGCGAAACGTCGGAACTCCTGAAGGAACTAGGATCGCGCGGTCTTCGCATACGGCCCGGACAGGGCAAACGGCTACGGGATTACCTGCTGGGGTCAGAGGTGGGCGCACGGGTCCGATGCGTTGATAAAGTGGGCTGGCATGGCGATGTCTACTGTACCCCAGCCGAGACCATCGGCACCGCAAGAGGCGAGCGCATCGTCTTTCAGGGCGCAGGCTCCATTATGAGCGAACACGCACGGTCTGGCAGTCTTGAGCGGTGGAGGGATACCGTCGCAGCTCTTGCTGCTGGCAACTCTAGACTGATATTCGCCATCGCGGTTGCGTTCGCTGGGCCGCTGCTCGAATTGGTAGGAGGTGAGTCTGGTGGCTTCCACCTGATGGGTGCCAGCTCCACCGGAAAGACAACTGCGCTTCGCTTGGCGGCCTCTGTGTGGGGAAACCCAGACAGATATATTCGGCAATGGCGGGCGACTGCCAACGGACTGGAGGGGCTTGCCGCTGTTCACAACGATGGGCTGCTGATTCTTGACGAACTCTCGCAATGCGACGGAAAGCAGGCAGGCGAGGTAGCTTACATGCTGGCGAATGGCAAGGGTAAGGCGCGGGCATCACGCTCTGGAAGCGCACGGGAGGCGGCAAGCTGGCGTCTCCTCTTCCTGTCTAGCGGCGAAGTATCTCTATCCACTCTCATTGAGGGAGCGGGAAGACGAGCCAATGCGGGGCAAGAGAATCGGCTGGCGAATGTTGCGGCAGACGCTGGGGCTGGCTTCGGTATGTTCGAGGTTCTACATGGGCGCAAATCTGCACCGGAATTCGCCGACCAATTGAGGGAAGCATGTACCTCAGCCCACGGCGTTGTGGGGCGTGAATGGCTTGCGCGTATCGTTCAGGATCGCGTCGCACTCTCGGACGAAATACCCCATCTGGCTAGAAAATTCGTGGATGAGGTAGTTCCTAGTGGAGCTTCCGGGCAAGTCCAGCGCGTTGCAACTCGCTTCGGGCTGGTGGCAGCAGCGGGAGAAATTGCCACGGCCTTCGGGCTGACTGGCTGGCAGGATGGCGACGCCGCTAACGGAGTTGGGGCATGTTTTGGCGCCTGGATGGAAGATTACGGCACTGGGAGCCGAGAAGACAGGGCGATTGTTGAACAAGTCCGCCTGTTTATCGAAAAGCACGGAAACTCGCGCTTTCAGAAGATCGACGCAGAAGACGAACGTGTATTGAATCAAGCTGGGTACTGGAGAGATGAACGCGGCATCCGGCAATTCCTTGTGACCTCTGCCGTGTTTAAAAGCGATGTGGTCTCTGGGTTCGATTCGAGAGGCGCGGCAAAGGTTCTACAGGCCCACGGTATGCTCGTCACGGAAGGCGACCGCCTTACTAAAACTGTTCGCGTACCCGGACATGGCAGCAAGAGAGTCTATTGCATAGTGCTCACGCAGGAGGTGGCGGCGTGAAGCTCAACCTGGACAAGCTAAGGGAAAGACTAAAATTGCCGGTGACAACGGTTACAGCGGTGACAGCCAATGTTTATACGGCTTCCCGCTGTCACCCGCAAGATTCCAAGTTGGTGACAGCGGTGACAAATCCCGATTCTGTCACCAGCGTCACCAGCCGTCACCAAACCGAGAAAACAGAATCAGTCAATGTTTATGCGGGTGTCACCGCTGTCACCGCCGTCACCAAAGAAAACTGGCAATCCCTTAGCGGATGGGAGCATAGCGCTTGGCAAGACGACTTTAATGCTTGGCTCCTAGAGGCTTGCGTCTTTCGGGATCGCTATTTCTGGAGCATCGGGCACCTTCATACGGCGTTTAGCGACTGGTGCCTGGCGAGTGAGCGCGTCCCGTGCACACGCGAGACATTCGTTGCACTTGTGCTGTCCGAAGGCTTTTCTTGCACGGATGGGCTGATATTCGGATTGAGTCCGCGAGATGCCGAGATCGAGACCTGGGCGCTTTCGGGATGAGCGCCCCTTAGTGAAAGTTAGTATTTCGCAACCAGTACGCGCGCGCGAGGGCTTCATGAGACGTGTCCGGGACAAAGCCAAAGATACCGAAGGCAGCAAACAGTTGCATTTGAGTTTGAAAAAGAGGCCGGGTGGATGAGCAGGACGGCAGCGGCTAAAATGGCTGAGATGCCATTTTGCAGCAGCTATAAAAAGCGTCCAGCTTTCCGATGATTTCCGATTTTGCGGCAGTCCATAAAAAGGGCGGAGAACAGCAGAATTCTGATTTTCTCTTTTGAATCCTCCGTAAATTCTCTGAAATCCTCCGAAGAAACTCGGAATTTTCGCGAGTTTTGACTACAGTGAACGCCGGGATCGCCGGAAAATGCGAGGAAATCCCAAGTTTCCCAAGGTTCCTGGAACGGTACGCGCGCGAGGGATCGCCTCGCAACTCCTAAAGAATTCTAAAGTCGCTGAACAGTTTCGCCACCAGTACGCGCGCGAGGGGCTTTGAATGTCAGGTTTTCACAGATTTTCTTGGCTTGCCATAGTACGCGAGCGAAGGCTCCAGCCGGGAGTAAATTGCTAGGAAATCCCAAGGCTTCCGCGAGGATACGCGCGCGAGGATCGCTTGCCGGGAGATTTCGGAACGATTGTGAAAATGTCCGAATATGTCCGATGAACTTCGACGGGCTCAGAGGGTGAAAGCTCAGGAATGACAGGAGGGCAAGGCCGGGCGAAAGCTACATATTGCAGCATGAAAAACCTTCGGAGACGAGCACACGCGGGGCATGTGGGCCTGTCACCTGTTATGGAATGTTATGGTTTCGGCGACAAACTCAAGACGCGCCGGCGGCATTCACATATTAAGAATTCTTAAGGTTGCGGAGTGAATTTCAAGGTCGCGAGACTTCGCATGTTGACTTTTGTTGACATTTCCGCCAACCAGCAACGCGCTCGCTTGTTGGTTTTTGTTGGTATTTCAGCGTAGAAAAACGCTGAGAAATCCCAAGGTTGCGGCGGTCTATTTTCCCCTGGTGAAAGAGGCTTCAGCTGGGCGACCCTTCGCCGCGCTCAAGGCAACTGTGGGGGCGGCATGGGCGCAAGAATGCTGCTCAAGTGAGGGAGGCAGACCCGGCGCGGCTTTGTCTGTCCTGGTGGCGTGAAGCGCCGGGAGCATCCTGCCAAATACTCCCCAACCCCGCCGCCCTCTGAAAGAATTGAACTTTACGCAAAAGTGAATCTACTCATGCCACTGTCACTCGCTGAATTCGTCACGCGTTGGAAGGCCAGCACTCTTACCGAACGCGCCGCCGCGCAATCGCACTTCATCGACCTTTGCGAAGTCCTCCACCAGCCGCACCCCGCCGCCGCCGATCAAACGGGCGATTCCTACACCTTTGAGAAACACGTCTCCGCTACTAAAGGCGGCAAGGGCTTTGCGGACGTGTGGAAGCGCGGATACTTCGGATGGGAATACAAGGGCAAGCACAAAGACCTGAAGGCCGCTTATCTACAGCTCAACGATTACCGTGAGGATCTGGAGAATCCGCCTTTGCTTGTGGTCTGCGATCAAGATCGCTTCGAGGTACATACCAACTTCACCGGCACCCGCCCGCAGGTGTACAGCTTCACTCTGGACGATCTACTTTCCACCGCGCCTACGTCCAACTCCGCCTTGCCGCCCCTGGACGTTCTGAAGGCCGTCTTTACCGATCCAGCACAACTAAGGCCAGAGCGCGCCGCCGCCCGCGTTACCGAGGCGGCAGCGGTGGAGTTTGCCAAGCTCGCAAGGAATCTTGAAGCCAGAGGCGCGCACCCGCAGACTCACCCGGAGGCCGTCGCTCACTTCCTCATGCGTCTGCTCTTCTGCCTCTTTGCCGATAGCATCGGCCTTTTGCCGGACCATCTTTTCCGGCAGATGATCGACCTGGACAGAAGCAAGCCCGCCAGCTTCACCCGCAAACTCCGCCAACTCTTCGCCGCCATGTCCACCAGCGGGAATAGCTTCGGCATCCATGATATTCACTGGTTCAACGGTGGTCTGTTTGCCGATGATGAGGTTTTCGATCTGACCTCCGCCGATATGGGCATCCTCCGCGCCGCCGCCGCCCTGGATTGGTCCAACGTGGAGCCTGCCATCTTCGGCACTCTCTTTGAGCGCAGCCTGGACCCCGGCAAGCGTTCCCAACTCGGAGCGCACTACACCAGCAAAGAGGACATTCTGCTGATAGTGGAGCCAGTGGTGATAGCGCCGCTCCAAGCGCGCTGGCTGGCGGTGAAGACGAAAGCTGAGGCCCTCGCGAATGTCCTAGAAAAGCAACCAAAAGCACCGGCCTATTCAAAGCTCCGGGCGGCCATGCAAGACACGCTATACGCGTGGTTGGAAGAACTCTCCAAGGTCCGCATCCTTGACCCCGCTTGCGGAAGCGGGAATTTCCTCTATCTGGCATTGCGTCGGATGCTGGACTTGTGGCGGGAGGTTTATCTCTTCAGCGCCGCTCACGGCCTGCCTACGCTCCTGCCCTATCAGGTTCACCCGTCACAGCTATACGGCCTGGAAACCAATATCTACGCCCATGAGCTTGCCTCCGTCGTGGTCTGGATTGGCTATCTGCAATGGCTTAATGACAACGGCGTCGGATGGCCTACAGAGCCAATCCTTCGCAAGTTGGACAACATCCAACACCGGGACGCAATTCTCTCGTACGACCCGGAAGGCAAGCCACTAGAACCCGAATGGCCGGAGGCTGAATTTATCATTGGCAACCCGCCATTTCTCGGGGGAAGCAGGATGCGACATGAACTCGGAGACTCATACGTGAGTTCGCTGCAAGAAGTCTACGGTGGCCGCATTCCAGCGGGAGCGGACCTTGTTACCTATTGGTTCGAGAAAGCACGCATAATTACGCATAAAGAGGCACCCAAGAGGGCTGGATTGATTGCCACGCAAGCGATTCGCGGCGGTGTAAATCGCCGAGTTTTGGAGGCTATTAAGTCGTCGGGAGATATCTTTATGGCTTGGAGCGACAGACCTTGGCTGCTTGAGGGCGCAGTAGTTCATGTATCGATCATCGGATTCGATGGTGGTCTGGAACAAGAGAGATTCCTCGATGGAATTTGCGTCTCCAAAATCAATGCAGACTTGACGCAAGACACGGACATAACCACTGCACTCAGACTGAATGAAAACGCAGAACTCTGCTTTAGAGCAGACGAGAAGGGAGGGCCGTTCGACGTTGAAGAACATGAGGCGCTAAGAATGCTCTCTGCTCCCGTAAACGTTAATGGCCGTCCTAATTCGGATGTGCTTCACCGCTGGGTAAATTCTGCGGATATTACCGGGCGGTCAAGAGGTATGTGGATTATCGATTTTGACAGCTTGGAAGAAGGTCAGGCGGCGGCATACGAGGCTCCGTTCGAATTGCTACGTCAGCGAATCGAATCAGAACTTAGCGCAACCAAGGATTCTGCCAAACCGCTGAAGGCGAGAGAGCGGTGGTGGCTTCATCGCCGCCCTGGGTCCGAAATGCGCGCGGCTACGGCCAATTTGTCTCGCTATATTGTCACGATACGGCACGGGAAATATAGGCCCTTTGTTTGGCTCGATCACAGCGTTCTGCCAGACAACGCGATGTATGTTTTCGCTCGTGAAGACGATTACTTCTTTGGTGTTCTGCACAGCCGAATCCATGAGGTGTGGACGAGAGCGACGGGAACGCAGGTTCGGGACGCGGAGAGCGGTTTTCGCTACACTCCCACTTCCACCTTTGAAACCTTCCCTTTCCCTTGGCCACCGGGCAATGAGCCTCAAGAGACACCGCTCGTGGAAGCCATCGCAGAGGCCGCCCGCGATCTTGTGGCGAAGCGGGACGCATGGCTCAATCCGCCCAACGCAAGCGCAGAGGAATTGAAGAAGCGCACCCTGACCAATCTCTACAACGCCCGACCAAGCTGGCTGGCAGAGGCGCATCGCAAGCTGGACGCGGCGGTGTTTGCAGCATACGGTTGGCCGGTGACATTGACCGATGCCGAACTCTTGGAGCGCTTGCTGACTTTGAACCATGAGCGCGCCGCGTCGCAGTGAAAAACATCACCCAAGGCGCAGCAACTCGAAGGCGCAAATTCAGGCTGATTTTCTCCTAGCGCCGTATTATCGGGGGTACTTTCGGGGGTATTTACGGAGAGACTATTTTCAAAATACAGAAACTAAATAACTTACATGCAGATATGAATCCCTCACTCCCATTAAGTCATTCGTTTTCACATACTTAGAGGTAATGGTCGAACTTTTGCGGCTTTCCCCCGCAATTCCTCGAATTTCGAGGCCGGAAAGACACCAGAGAGCGTCCTCCGCAACGAACATCCCTTCCCTATTCTCCCGCTATTCTCTGCTCGAGATCTAAGTAGTGTCTTTCCAACGCGAAAGGGCACCAGAGATTAAACAGCTACTGACTGTTCGAATCCCGCTCAGTCCGCCATTAAGTAACTTATTTTCAACGACTTATGAATGGGGATTTAATTCTAGCCACTTTCCCCCGCAATTCCGCGAATTTCTAGGCCCAAAAGACGCCAGAGGAACGTTCTCCGCTACGAATATCCCTTCCTTATTCTCCCGCTATTCTCTGCTCAAGATCTAAGTAGTGTCTTTTCACCGCGAAATGAACCAGAGAGTAGGTGGTTATCGACTTTTCGGGTTCCACAGGGTCCATCCGACGGAGACTGAATGCGTCGTGGTCCGACGACGGCTACGAGGTCGTTTTCATCCCTATGCGCGACGACCGCGCCAGCGGCGAATACGGCTGCTTTCTAACTGAACTCGTCACAAAGGATGGAGTTTTGGGCCGGTCCGTCGGCAACGACGGCTTCCTCTTCGTCACCGACGACGGAAGCCACTCCGTCTGGCGCGCCACTTGGGCTAGCAAGATACCCATTATCCGACGATCGCCGGATGATCGAGAAGCTTCTGAAGCTCCACTTCGGCAGACTGCCCCGATCCATTTGAAGATACGCAACGCCACGCATGTATGCCAGGTACAGGCTATTGAAAGGACTCGGATGACCGAGATCCGCGCCTGCTCACCGAAATCGACTTGGCATTTGAAGATGATTGAGCCGCGAGGTATCGGTCCGCGAGCACATAGCCGGTCGTCATGGCTACGATGAGAAGTGAGCCAACGATGGCTTGTGGCGCAAGGGACGGGATGCGCGCCCACCGCGAAATGGCGCCTATCGCCAGAGCAATAATAAAAGCGGCTGCAATTTTCATGGTCTTATCCTCATCGAGTGAAATGGTGCCGTCAGAAGACCCGCTCAATTTGTGAAGCGTATCGAAGATGCGTGGTGTTGATCTCCGATGTATAAACATGAGGCTTTTGGAAAGGGGACCAATTATGAGCCTCTTGGATCAGCAAAGCCCCATAAGAGGCAAGCAGAATGGACAACGCAACCAAAGACCATCGTGTAACAGGCTTAAGATCCTGATTGTGGCTGCTGAGCTTCCCGGTCCGAGGCGGCACGTCAGCCCTATGCGAGGTTTTATCGGTTGCGATTACGAGCGCGCTAATGATTCCTGCTACGAGAAGGAACCAACCCAGTGATAGGCTTGTCATTAATGGATCAAACATTGTCATTTTCCTTTCTCTTTGGCTACTACCTCTGTCGGTCAAGTGCGAAGGGGGCTAGTTTCTACGCTGCTACTTTGTTTGTGCGCGTGGACGACGGGTCCAGCGCGCCAGTCTGCACATCATAAGAAGCCGCCGTTCTCATTTACGGCTAAGAGCGTGGGCAACACTCGTTGCGTTACCCTAACAATCCAATAGGTACAAGAGATCGGGAAGGCCAGGTCCACCCTGAAGCCACAAGCTTCCGCTCTTGTAGAGTGCTTCCAGCTCTGGCCCCTCCGATTGGGGCATATCCTTTTTGACCGTGTAGCCTATGCGTGTCTGCAGATAGGCGAGGTGCCGATAACCCTTGGGAAACGCATCCAGCAGTTGGCGATCCAGATGGAGAATAGCGTCGGGTTCAACTGGATCGATACGATCTTTGTCATATACGCCTTGCCGCAGAATGATTCCCCATCGTCCCGACTGTTTCTCAAGGAAGTCGTAAAAGCGGCACGTGCAAGTGACGTCGCACTCTACCCCATCTACTTCTGCGCGCTGCGTGACCGCAGCTTTGGTCTGTGCGATTGCCCGATCGCCCTGCACGTCGATCGATGTTCCTCCAAGGGAGTGATAGATTCTCACTCCCTTGCGCCAACCCTCCTGATTCGCCTTGATAAAGTCCAAAGCGGGACCTTGAAACCAGGTCGCGTGCATCCGCGCGCCTTCATGCCAGAGAGTCTTGAAGCGTTCCCAATCTCCGCCGTCGCGCCAAATCACCCAGTTCTGAATCAACTGGTATATCGTTTGCGGATCCTGCCACTCCTGCGTATTAGTCATGTTATCTCCTTGTAGATTCGCAGCGTTTCGTATCCCCCCAGAGGGAACTAAACCGAACCGATGACGATGATGGGTTTAATTACTCTGCCTTCCTCAGCATCAAGCAGGGCAGTGTTGATCTCATCCAGCGAGTAGCGCTTCGTGACCTTCTCAATCGGCAGCAGGCCTCGTGCGTGCGCTTCGATCAGGGCCGGAAGAAATGTAGGCGCAGTTGAGTCGCCGTCGTTAATACCGCGGATCGTCTTGCTTCCGCCGACCGCGCCTGGGATCGAGAAACTACCCTCGGCACCTGGCCCAGGATCACCGATTAAGCCGCAGACTCCTCCGGTACGCAAAGCCTCCACGGCGAGTCCAATCGCTTTCGCATTGCCAACGCATACCAAGGCAAAATGGACGCCTTCGCCAGTAAGTTGCTTGAGGTGTTCCACCAGGTGGGGCTCTCCAGAGTCGAGAGCGTGGGTCGCTCCAAGCTCGATAGCTATTTGTCGGCGGTTCTCGTGCGGCTCGACAGCGACGATGGTTGTGCAACCCGCGATCTTCGCTGCCATGATCGCCGCAGTACCTACACCCCCGGCGCCGAAGATCACGATGCTGCTACCCGGAGCAGGCTTGAGAGAGTTCAAGACAGCTCCCGCACCGGTCATGATGCCGCAGCCGAGAACGAATTGTTCAAGCGGCAGATCTTTCGCAACGGGTACGAGGTTCATCTCCGTCGCGATGACGTGCGTCGCGAAGGCAGATTGCTGAAAGAGATGTCCACTGACAGGATGTCCATTTTTGCTGAGCGCGGATGGCGAACCGTCGTAGCGGTGTCCCGACCACATCAACTCGCCTCCGTGCTTGCACCAGCGAGGCTTCCCATCTAGACAGTTCTCACACGTCCCATCGTTGGGAAACGTCATGAGAACATGGTCGCCGGCCTTCACCCGCTCGACCTTACTGCCTACTCGCTCGACGATGCCCGTTCCCTCATGTCCCAGGACGCAGGGAAGAGGAAAGGGCACATGACCATCACGCGCGGCGAGATCGGCGTTACACACGGCGCAGGCGACCACCCGCACCAAGACTTCTTTTTCATGCAGGTTGTCATCCAGTTCCAGGTATTGCACCTGAAGTCCCTTAGGGGTTTCCATGTCCTGCTTCTCTGCAACTGCTGCTCGAATCTTCATATCTGCACCTCTTCGTTTGTAAATCGTGAATGAATGGACCCCGTCACTCGATCAAAGCCAAGGGATCCGACGTGTGCCGCTGATAACTACCCCGTGCATAGGAATCGGATTTTCATATCTGTGCTCCGTTATTCCTTGTACTCGGGAAGTAAGAGACCGGCCTTACTATGCAAATACAAAGACTTGCCGCCGGCCGGGTGTACCTTTACTGACTGCGTCGTACGCCTCAGTAGCTTCGTTCAGTCTGTGTTCTTCAATCACTGGTGGGCGCAGGTCGTCGTTCTGAAACCTGATCTTTAGAGAATTCATCAGGCGAGCGATCTCTTCGTCCTCCAACTTGAAGGTGTCAATTCCCACCAGATGCAAGAGTTTGTGAAAGAAGTCCGGAAGGTCGAAGGAGACTCGTCTGTCACCAGAGCTTGCCATTGCGATCTGGCGACCTCCCTGCCGCAGACAACGCAGGCAATCTTCAAAGAGCGGACCACCCACTGCGTCGAATGGGCTGCCGAAGCGTCCTGAGTCGACTTTCGCCTATTACTCGACTTCGTTAAGCCCGTTGCAGGCGAAAGGCGATTCAATTCCGATAGCCTGACCGCATCCCCCGCAAACGCCAACGGCTCCCTTCAAACGGCTCTATCCTATACTGCCCGACCGGCGATTCCGGCGACAGCAGGCCTCTACGCGCCGGGGCCGTCCCCGTTGGTCAAGAACACAGCACTACAAGAGATCCAAGTGGAACTGACGACAGCTGTGTTAGAGTTTCGGCGTAGCCCCGGCCTAGAGTTTCCCACAAACGAAATGTTTGAGGGGGATCTTCAAAAGCTTTGACCAAGTCGCAAATTCTCTCCGGTGAATCCTTACGAAGCAGCGACGGCCTGCCATGAGAGGTTCGGAGATGGCTCCTGAGTTGATCGCTCCTATCCCGAAACCATCCGATGTGGATCCCCTGCAGTGGCATATCTGTGCCTTCTTCCGCGATCAAGCCGAAGAGTACACGGTACTTTTGCCTTTCATCAAGAGGGGACTTGAGTCAAAAAACAAGGTACTTCTGATTGTGGACCCGCGCTTGCAGAAAGAGTATCTGCACGAGTTGGAGAAGGCGGGGATAGATGTGAAGTCGGCTGCGGTGCGTGAACAACTTGAAGTGATGGCGTGGGGAGAGGGGGTCCTGCGAAATAACCAATTCGATCGACGGGCGATGCTCTCCCAGATCGAAGATGTCTTGAAATTCGGGCGTTCGCAGGGCCTTAGCGCGACAAGAATCATAGCCCACATGGAAGGGATTCTTGGGGAATACTTCATTGAGTCGATGGCGAGGCTGCATTCTGTATTGGAGAAATACAACGACCTCTTTATGTCTGTTTACAGCACATCCAGGCTCGACGTAGGAGTTGTGCTGGATATCCTGCGAACGCACCCCGCTGTGATGATCTCAGGAATAATGCAGAGAAACCCCTTTTTCGTCCCGCCCACGGAATTACATCAGGAAATGCACAACCGTCGCACAGGAGCCAGGCTTCTGGAAACCGGAGTCACGGCGGAGAATCGTAGGTTGAGGCGGACCATTCGTGAGCTCATTGCACTTTCAAGTATGCCGGCTACCTTGATCGGCAGGGAGCCCAAGCAAGTTGCCAAGGAGACACTTGCCATATTGATGAGTGGCCTGCAATTGGATGCTGCTTACGTGAGACTTGGAACAGGCGACGGCACTCCTGTTGAGCTGTTGCGTGCAGAGAAAGATTCCGGGTTGTCCGGGTGGGTTGAGAGTCTCGATGAGCACAGCTGCGCAGTAGACGACATCTTTTTGCAGCGCAGAATCGAACTCGTAACCGGGGGCAAGAAACTGAACGTTGTTCAGATTCCGATCGGCATGGATATAGACGCGGGGAGTATCGCCCTCGCGTCGCATCGTCCGGATTTCCCAACGGAAGAGGAAGCAACGGTTTTCTCAGTCGCCGCAAATCAAGGCTTTATATCTTTCCAGAATGCCCGCCTTATCCATGAGCGGCAGCTAGTCGAGGCCGAACTCCAGGAATTGAAGGAGGAGGTTGGCCGCGGCTCAATGTTCGACGAGATCATCGGTTCCTCTCCAGCGGTGAAATTGATTCTTTCCAAAATCACCAAGGTAGCACCGATGGACTCCACAGTGCTCATCACGGGAGAAACAGGAACAGGAAAAGAGTTGGTTGCGCGAGCTATTCATAGACGATCAAAGAGATCGGCGAAGCCGTTCATCAGCGTCAATTGCGCGGCGCTGCCCTCGTCGCTTATCGCATCTGAATTGTTCGGCCATGAAAAAGGCGCATTTACCGGCGCGGATCAGCGCCGTCTGGGCCGCTTCGAGTTGGCCAACGGAGGCACGATCTTCCTAGATGAGGTGGGTGAACTGCCACTCGAAACTCAGGTGGCGCTCCTCCGCGTTTTGCAGGAAAGACAATTCGAGCGGATAGGTGGCCGCCAGCAAATAAGTATCGAT
>Ga0302326_10008729_pt1 | contig 22295 bp, 20 predicted proteins | sample Palsa_T0_3_FD_202264 | JGI IMG/M metagenome (GOLD analysis project Ga0302326, IMG submission 202264) | Peat permafrost microbial communities from Stordalen Mire near Abisko, Sweden - Palsa_T0_3 | ecosystem: Environmental > Terrestrial > Soil > Palsa > Peat permafrost | place: Sweden: Abisko... | reverse complement strand
GATCACTCCCGATTTTCTGCCCATGGCGGAAGGCAGCGTGCTGATGGAAACGGGCCAGACCCGGGTGATCGTCACCGCCACGGTGGATGATGGAGTTCCCTCTTTTCTGAAGGGCTCGGGCAACGGCTGGGTGACCAGCGAATACGGAATGCTGCCGCGCTCCACCGAGCGGCGCACCCCGCGGGAAGCGTCGCGCGGACGGCAGTCCGGCCGCACCCTGGAGATCCAACGCTTAATCGGCCGCGCCCTGCGCGCCATCACCGACCAGAAAGCGCTGGGCGAGCGCACCGTGTGGATCGATTGCGACGTATTGCAAGCGGATGGCGGGACGCGCACCGCGTCGATTACCGGAGCTTTCGTGGCCATGGCCCTGGCGTGCGAGCGCTTGGTCTCCGCGGGCATCCTCCGGACGCTGCCCCTGTTCGATTCTCTGGCCGCCACCAGCGTCGGGATCGTCGATGACGAGCTGCTCCTGGATTTGAACTACGAAGAGGACAAGGACGCGCAGGTAGATATGAACGTTGTGATGACCGGCAGCGGACAATTCGTGGAAGTGCAGGCCACCGCGGAAGGCCGCCCGTACACCGGCGAAGAAATGCAGGACCTGCTGGGCCTCGCCGCGGGTGGAATCAAGCAGTTGATCAAAACCCAGCAAGATCTGCTGCGCTTGAAGTTCAATACCCGTCCGCGATAAGCCGTCATGACATTTTCCGCATGCCCGAGATGAAAACCCGCACCTCCCGGTTGTACGTGGCTTCTTCCAATCCCGGCAAACTGCGTGAATACCGCGAGCTTGCGGCTGGTGGTTCGCCGGGAAATTTCGTCGAAATCGAATTGCTGCCGGGGTTTCGCGATTTGCCGGCGTACCCAGAGGACGGAACCACGTTCGCGGAAAACGCCGCGGGCAAAGCACTGCACTTCTCTCGATTCTCCGCTGAACCGGTTTTCGCGGATGATTCCGGGCTGGTAGTGCCGGCGCTGGGCGGCGAACCGGGAGTGCGTTCGGCGCGCTATGCGGGTCCGCACGCGAGTGACGCGGATCGGTACCGGAAGTTGCTGGAGGCGATGCGCGGAAAAACCGGTGAGGAGCGTCGTGCGCGATTTGTCTGCGTGCTGGCGCTGGCGCACCAAGGCCGGGCCGTCGCGGTATTTTCGGATGCGGTAGAGGGCGTGATCGCGGAGTCTCCGCGCGGCGAAGGCGGCTTCGGCTACGATCCGGTTTTTTATTTCGAGAAGCTACGCCGCACCTACGCAGAAATAACGCCCGACCAGAAAAACGAATACAGCCATCGCGGCCGTTGCTTCCGCAAGCTCCTGCAATTTCTGGACAGCCCCGATTCGGCGCCGTAAACCGAGCCGTTGCGGCGCATTCCAGCGATCGCTTGTAACCGCGATCCGCGGCGTGATACACGTGGAGAGAGGCGAACATGGCGCAAGTAGCAGCGTTGGTGGATGATTTGTTTTTTCAGGCGAAGATCATGGAAACCGCCCAGCAGTTGGGCGTGCAGTTGAAAACTTTCGGCACCGGACCGGCGTTGCTCGCCGAGGTGCTGCAAACCGCGCCGCGCCTGGTGATCATCGACCTCAATGCGCGTCAAGGTGCGATCGAAGCGATTGAGCAGCTCCATGCTTTGGCCGCTTCCGTGCCCATCGTCGCGTTCCTCTCCCACGTGCAAACGGAACTGGCAGCGCGCGCGAAAGCCGCGGGATGCCGCGACGTCATGCCCCGCTCCGCGTTCACCATGAACCTCGCGAAGATTCTGATCGCCCCCGAAGCCCCGGACCATGCCAATGACCATGCCGATACTCCGCAGCGGTAAGATCGTCCGCGCGCTTTGCGTCGCGTCCTTGCTGTTGCTGGGATACGCTGCGGGCGGTGCGGTGCAAGCCGGCGCGCAGGCGCGAAGCGAAATCGCGGGGCCGGATCCGTCTTCGATGCTCACTTCCCTGTTGAGCGCCGCCTGCCGCCAGAATCAAGCGCAATTCGTCAACTACCTCACCGCGGCGAACGCCAAAGCCTTTCAAGATCTCTCGGACGATTCGCGAGCGGCGGTGGTAAAGCGATTCTCCTTGAACGATGTCGTCGGCCGGCCGCTGCTCTCTGCGGATGCCAATAATCATCCTGTGGTGCGTTGCGAGATCGCCGGGTCCACCATCGAATTTCACTTCGGTGCGGCTCGGGTAGAAGAAAATGTGGCGTTCATCCCGGTGCAAACGTCCGACGGACCTGCAACCCAATTCGGTTTGATCCGCGAGTCCGGGAGCTGGAAGCTGCTCTCGCTCGGACTGGTGCTATTCGATATTCCCCAGCTCGCGGCGCAGTGGAGCGCCCAGGATCTGGAGTCGCATGAAAGCGCCGTGGTGCAAACGCTCGCCGCGCTCGCGGAGGCAGTGCAACGCTACCGCTCGATCTTTGGAAAATTGCCAGATACCCTCGCGCAGCTCGGACCGGCGGCAAAAGACGAAGTTTCCGCGGACGCCGCCCAGCTGGTGAACGCCGACATCGCCGGCGGCAGCATGGACGGATACAAATACCGCTATCGTCTCTTGCCGGCGTCAACGCCAGTTGATGCGCTCTTTGAGCTCGCCGCGATACCAGAGGAATACGGCAAGACCGGCCGCCGCTCGTTTCTGATGGACTCAGCGGGAAAAGTCCACGGCGCCGATAAGAAGGGTGCGCTGGCCACCGCGCAAGATCCAACCGTCGGATCCGACGCCGAACCCAGCACGAGCAAACCTTAGGACATTCATTCCGCGTAGTGGGTGCGCACCCGGAAACGCTCTCCCTACCCAGCGTTCGGCCAACGCAATTGCTTAGGGTCTGGCCTGCGCGGCTCGGGTATAATGGCGTCGCTATTTGGCTCGGTTTTCAATTTAGGAGCCACGGAGACTAACGTATGGCGGCAACCAAAGCGGTGAATCGGGGGTTCGCGGGCCGCGTTCTCGCCGGTGAGGGCCTTGCGGCGGATATCGTTCGGATCGCCGCGGCGAACGCGCTGCTGATCCTCTGCGCGCAAATTGCGATTCCGCTGCCTTGGACTCCGGTACCGATCACCGGACAGACCCTCGGCGTCTTGCTGGTAGCGGTGCTGCTCGGCGCGCGGCGCGGCGCGATCACCTTGGGATTGTATTTGCTGGAGGGCGCGGCAGGTTTGCCCGTATTTCAGCCCTACGGATTGCCGGCGGCGGCGCGATTTTTGGGCCCCACCGCGGGATATCTGATGTCCTATCCGCCGGCGGCATTTGTCACCGGCTGGATCACCGAACGAAGGCAGCCCGCACCGTCGTCGCGGTACGCGGTCCCTGCGCCGGCGCGTTTACTGAGCGCGCTGCTGGCCGGTGAAGGGATCATTTTTGCTGCGGGTTGTGCGTGGCTGGCGGCGTGGTCGAAGCTGGGATTGATCTACGCGCTGCACGCCGGCGCCCTGCCCTTCCTTCCGGGCGAAGTGATCAAGATCGCGCTGGTAATGCTCGCTGCAAGCGGCCTGGAACTCGCGCGGCAATCGAGATAAATCGCGTCTAACACCAACGGGCGGCACGAACCACCGAACACGAACGGGCGGATTGGCGCCGCGCCGTTCCGCAAATTCTCAGCTTCCGCCGGAATGTTCCACAATGCCCACACCTCCTGAAGCGGCCCATCACATCGCATCCCTTTCTATCGCGCGAAGCATCCAGCTGCGGAGCACCCCACTTCGGCGCGCTGCGTTTTTCTGCTTTCTTTTCGGGTGGAATGTTCTGTGCGGCACTCCGGCGCAAGCGCAGGTTCCGGAGGCGCAGTCCGGGACTTCGGTCTCGCTTCCGAATCGCGCCGCGGCGGCCGGCACGCGCGCCGCGTTTGAGTTTCATAGTGGCTTCTGGGTGAACCTGCATCACTTCCTCTACTTACAGGCGCGGATTCAGAGCCACGAGCTCACCCACGTGGGCGCTACGGCCAGCACCGATTCCGCACAGACTGCCACGCTGCCTGCTGATGCACCGGGAGCCGCGGATTGGGCGCGGGCCGTGGATTACTACGTGAAGACCTTTGCTAGCCGGGATCTGCGGGTCGATCTGGGAATGGGGATGATTAACGATCGGCTCGGGGAGATGGATCGTTGCCCGGATCTTTCGGGAAAGAGTGCACCCTCGTGTGCTTCGGGGCTGCGTCCGGAAATGATCAACGTGCTGGAAGCTGCGGCCAAGGTCTACCGGGTGCAATGGTGGCCGGCGCACGATGGAAAAAATCGCGGTTGGATCGAAGCGCAGGCGCCGCGAGTGCGGGAAATGGGAGCGCGCTTGGCCGAGCCGCTATCGAACGTATATCGAACGCCGTGGCCGGCGGAACCGATTCGCGTGGATCTGGTGTACTACGCCGGGCCGTTCGGTTCGTACACCACGCTCGATCCGGTGCACGTAATGCTCTCGAGTGCGGACGCTAGCAACCAGGGCCCATCGGGGTTTGAACTACTTTTCTACGAGGGCTCCCATGCGATCGGCGGCTCAGTGGAAGATGTAATCGTTCGCGAGTGCCACGTACGCGGAATTCCAATACCTCGTGACCTGTGGCATGCCCTGCTGTTTTACACCACCGCAAAAATGATCGGACCCGCGGAGGCCGCGGCGCCCGCGAGTGCCGTGGCGAATGCGTCCAGCGATGGCACGGCAGCGCTTTCGCACAAATACGCGGCGGGACTGACCGCGCGGGGCTGGCAGGGATACGAGCGGGTGCTCGAAGTTTATTGGCAGGATTATCTGGACGGCAAGGTCGACTTCGACCGCGCGCTCACCGCTGTGGTGGGCAACCTGTAAAGTCTTACGCTGCTGAAATGGATTCCCAGCCGTGATTGACGCCGTTGGGGGTGGAACACCTCGCAGCGCGGCCGTAAATCCGGGAGATCGCGAGGGCGCTCCAGGCTACTATGGCGCGCTGGGGCTCTCGTGCAGGTGGTGCCAGTAGAAGTATCCGAGCAGTGCCGCGGCGCCAAAAATGATGAGGTAATACACCACCGGACGGCGGCGGCGAACGCGAATGTCTCCGGCGTTTTTCTTCATGCCCTTCGTTCCGCCGGTCGAGTCATCCGTACCCTGCGCCGAAGGATCGTCGTCCACTACTACGCGGTAAGACTGGCCATCATTCACGGTGCGGATGTCGCCATCGACATCCACATCAAGATCGCCATGAAAGCTGGTAACGATCAATTCGTGCGGTCCGGCAATCATCACCTGACCGTAACTCGTTTGCGGGCCCTTGGAACGAATGATTCCGTTGCTGGTGCGAATTTCGACGAGCTGCGATCCGGAGGTTGAAAATCCTGCGGTGCCGTACGTCAGAGTCGCGCCAACCCCACCCGGAATGTCCGTGAGCGTCGCGGTGCTATCGGCTAGCAGGTACACCTGAGCGGTGCCCAAGCGCAGGCGCAAACGGCCTGCGGCGTTCTGTGTGGTACTGATCGAGTCGCCCGAAAACACGCTCGAGCCGACCATTGCTCCGACGTTTCCCACCGCTCCACCTTCCGACAGAATTACGCTGCCAAGAGGTTTAGCGGGGGGCGCGCCCCAAGCGGGAGTGATGCAAAACGAAACGCAAAGCGCGACGACAAACGTCGCGTGGCCGATAAAACGCATCTTCCATCCTCCGAGCAAAAGCCCACTGCGCCTTTCACTGTAGTGGGTTAGTACACTGTGTGTCAATCAGAGAAAGCCCTAGTACCACCAAAACGTATGTTACATATGGGACATCGAAAAATCGGGCCGCTAACCCCGAATATACGTGTTTTCAGTTACTTACATGAACAATATCGCTCTTCGCTGGAATATCGTCGCGGAAAGGCGTTATTCTGATGAGCGCTTGCAGCCGAGGTGTCCGAATTGCAGAGATTTCAATTGGTCATGCTCATCCATGCGCATCAGCCAGTAGGGAACTTCGATAATGTGCTCGAGGCTTCCTACACGCAGTGCTATTTGCCGTACCTAGAACTACTCGAGAAACATCCCGCAGCGCGTTTAGGCCTGCACTTTTCCGGGTGCTTGCTCGAGTGGCTGGACCGCCACCATCCCGAATATGTGGCGCGGCTGCGCGCGTTGGTTGCGCGCAATCAGGTGGAGATAGTGGGAGGCGGCTTCTACGAACCGGTTTTGATTTCGATACCTCGCGAGGACCGCCAGCGGCAGTTGCAGCTGCTGGCCGATTACGTTCACGAGAAGCTGGGAAAACGCCCGCGCGGGGCGTGGCTCACCGAACGGGTGTGGGAGCCCAGTCTGCCGTCATCGCTCGCGCCGGCCGGCGTTGAGTACACACTGATCGACGACAACCAATTCATGAGCGCGGGATTCGAGCCGCAACAGCTTTTTGGCGCCTACGTAGCCGAAGATACCGGTCACTTGGTGAAGCTGATTCCGGGACTAAAAGAATTGCGTTACTTCATTCCCTTCCACGACCCGCAGGAGACCATTGCGTTCCTGCGGCGCGCCGCCGAGGAACATCCCGGTGGTTTTGCGGCCATCGGTGACGATTACGAAAAATTCGGCGGCTGGCCGGAGACGTACAAGACCTGTTACACCGATGGTTGGCTGGAGCGGTTCTATCGGGCAGTCGAGGAAAATTCAGATTGGCTGGAGATGGCCCCGCCCGGAGAAGCGGTGGATCGCGCCGCGCCGCTGGGCCGCGCGGATTTGCCGGACGCTTCCTACGTCGAGATGATGGAATGGGCGCTGCCCTTCAAGGCCCGGCTGCGGCTGCAATCGATCAAAGCGGAATTTCAATCGCGGCCCGACGTGCAGCAATTTCTGCGCGGCGCAACCTGGCGCGGATTCCTCACCAAGTATCCGGAATCGAACCTGCTGCACAAGAAGATGCTGCAAGTCTCGCAGAAGCTCCACCGCATCGAGAAAAGCCGGCGGCAGGACGAGAAATTCCTACGCGGGCGCGATGAGGCGCGGCGCAATCTGTTGCGCTCGCAATGCAACGACGCCTACTGGCACGGAATTTTCGGCGGGTTGTACTCGCCGCATCTGCGTACGGAATTGTGGCGGTCGCTGATTCGCGCGGAGAGTTTTGTGGACGGCGTACTGCATCGCACCGCGAGCTATGCGGATGTGGTGCGAACCGATTTCGACGCGGATGGCCGCGAGGAAATCTACTTCACCTCGGAGCGCTACGCCGCGCTGCTCAAGCCCTCCGATGGCGGGACGTTCGCAGCCCTCGATTACCGGCCCACCGCCACCGCCCTGGTCAATTCGTTGGCCCGCCGCCAGGAGTCTTATCACCGGCATCTGCGGGGCGGCGAGACCCATGGCGTGATGACCGTGGATGGCCAGATCCGCTTCAAGGAAGACGGCCTGGAACGCTGGCTGCATTACGACCACTGGGCGCGCAACTCCTTCCGCGTGCTGATATTTTCGAAAGATAAGACCGTGGATGATTATTCGAGAATCGCGCTGGAGGAAGACGCCAACGTAGCCGGCGGCGAATTCCGCGTGGTGGGAGTCGAGCCCGCGCACGCGGTGCTGGCCCGCGCGGAGGGCGCCGAACCGTGGTATACCGCGAAGAAATTCACCATCTCCCACGGCGCCACCGGCGGGTTTGAAATCGCGTGCGATGTTTCGCTCGAGCATCGCGGCGATTTTCGCGCTTCCGCTCAATTCGGCATCGAGACGGTCTTCAATTTTCTGGCGCCCGACGCTCCCGATCGCTATATCGAATTTGCCGGGCAGCGGCGCCCGCTTCGCTACAGCGGAGTGGCGGGGTCAGCGAACATTAAAAACCCAGAGGCACATGTCCCGGAGTTACATGTCCCCGAGGTGCAAATCGTTGACCTGTGGCAGAAGGTCCGGGTGCAGATCGCCGCTCCCGGCGCCCGCGATTTCTGGATCGCGCCCATCGAAGCGGTTTCCGATTCCGAGGGCGGCTTCGAGCGCGTCTACCAGGGCTCGCAGGTTTTGGGTGTTTGGGCCGTCGAGATGGAGCCGCACTCCACCTGGACCGGGCGACTGATCGTAGCCGTATCCCCGTCGGCATAACACCGCCCGCCGAGTGGTTTTTTACAGCGGCTTGTTATTTGCCGGCAGAGCCTCGCGATAGGCCTTCAGATTACTCTTGTCCACCGCCACCGTGCCGGTATCCACATTGGTCGGCATCGGCGCCGCCGGCGCGGTGCGCCAGTCTTTGAATTCGTGTACCGCGTTGTGGTGCAAGTCGTCCAGGAACTTCAGCCCGTAGTAACTCATGACGTAAGGCTTCTGGGTAATGGTGGCGGTGATTACGCCGCGCTCGATCCAATCCAAGGTCTCCGGATCGTTGTCGAAGGCCACGATCGGCAGCTTGCCGCCCATGTCGAAGCGCGCCACCGCTTCCGCGGCGCCGGAGCCTCCGGTCGCTTCCAAGCCAATAATTCCGTCAATTTTTTCTTTCTTCTGTATCTGCGCGGAGACCTGATCAAACGCGTTTCGCGCGTCGCCTTTGTCATCCAGGATCGTTGCTATCTTGAGGCCCGGAAATTTCGCCAGCGCGTCTTTCACGCCCGCCACTCGATCGTCAAGGTTGTGCTGGCCCGAAATGGTGATCACCACGATGTTCCCTTTTCCCTGAAGCAGGGCCGCAATGCGCTTCGCGCTCTCCCGGCCGGCCCGCAAGTTATCCGTTCCGATGTACAGCACCCGCTTTGAATCCGGCACATCCGAATCCACGCAGATCACCGGGATGCCCAGCGCCACCGCCTTGTCAATCTCGGCCTGGAAAATCTCGGCCCGTGCCGCGGAGAGGCAGATTCCGGCGGGATGCTGTTCCACCACCTGGCGAAACGTTGTTACCTCTCCGTCCGGGTCATACGTCGTCGGTCCAGTGAGTTCACCCTTGACGCCGAGCGTCTTGGCCGCGTCCAGGAATCCCGCCTGCGCCTCCTGCCAGTAAGGCAAACTAATATTCGTGGCCACGAATACGTACCGTTCGTTTTCATCGTGGTAGGGCTTCGCACACGACGCCATCAGCAAGGCCCCGACGAAAACAAAAGCAGATACCAGCCTGGTCCCATTTCTCTTCATTGGAATTCTCCTTTCGCGCTCGGGCGGGCCTGCCGGGAAGTGCTTGTGCACACCCTCAGAAAATTTGAACTCGGTACGCAATTGGTTGGGGAAGCCGAAATTTCCGTTTTGATCTCGAAAACGGCACCATAGTACACCCGTCTCGCCCCTTCGACGACGCCGTGGTCGATTTCCGTCGCGACCATCCCCAATCGTTATCGGGTGTATGGATTGCGGATCAGTTCTGGAAGCTCCGCGAGCCCTCCACGTGCTGCGGCGTTCTTTTTGGCCTCCCGGAATTCCGCAGTCCCATTCCAATTTCCCAGATCCAGGAATCTTCCGCCGCCGTTTCCGTTCGGCGCCCGGCGCCAACGGCGGTGGTTGCTCCAAAGCGGATTGCTTGTTAGAGTTTTGCCAGCGGAGGCAATAAGATGGCGGTTTCGCAAGAACTCCTGGATATTTTGATATGTCCTTTGGACAAAACCCCGGTGAAACTCACCGCCGACCAAAAGGGACTGAAGTGCCCGGCCTGCCGGCGCGTCTATCCGATTCGCGAAGACATCCCCGTCATGCTCGTGGATGAAGCCCGCATTGAATCCGAGTGAGGCAGGCGCTCTGCTGCCCGGTCTTCCCGAGGGCGCTCGAGTTTTGGTGATTCGCCTGCGGTCGCTGGGCGATGTGGTGTTGACCACTCCCGCCCTGGCCGCCCTGCATGCTTGGAGGCCGGACCTACAGGTCTCGGTGGTGGTCGAGCCGGCCTGGGCGCCGGTGCTGCAAAGTAATCCGGCGGTGGCCGAAATCATCATCGCCACCGGCACTCTTTCGACGGCGTGGTCACTCCATCGGCGCAATTTTCCGATAGTCTTCAATCAGCACGCCGGACCGGCCAGCGCGTTGATGGTAGGCGCTTCCAGAATCCCGGTGCGGGTCTGTTGGAAGGGACGTCAGTTTTCATCCGTGTACAACGTGCTGGTGCCGGACGCGCGGGAATTTTTCGGCGACCGGCCCGTCCACACCGCTGAGCATCGCGCCACGCAATTTTATTGGACCGGCATGCCGCGCGGACCTCTCCCCGGGGCGCAGGTTTTCCCCCAAGCAGAGGCGGTCGAATCGGTGGCCAAGCAGATCCGCGACCGCGGAATCGATGCGCGCGCGCGTTACGCCGTCCTGCAGCCGGGCGGGCGCTACTTTACCAAGCGCTGGGCAGTGGATAAGTTTGCGGCGCTGGCAGACTGGTTACGCGCGGCGCCCGGCCTGGAACCATTCGTGATTCTGGGACCGGGCGAAGAAGCAGTGGGAGCCACCGTGCGCCAACAGATTGGCGCGAGTGTAACGGTTTTCGATTCCCTCTCGCTGCCCGATTTGATTGCGCTGATCGCCGGGGCGCGGTTGTTCGTGGGCAACGATGCCGGGCCGATGCACCTGGCGGCGGCGTTGCAGCGTCCGGTGGTGGCGATTTTCGGTTCCAGCAGTTCGGTGCATTGGCGGCCGTGGGAGACGCCTTCGCGCGTGGCGCAGAATGATTTTCCCTGCAATCCATGTCCGGGCGACCGATGCTACGCGTTCGATGAGCCGCGCTGCATATTGTCGGTGAGCGTCGAACAGGTCCGCCAAGCGTGCCAAGAGCTGCTCGGCAATAAATAATTGATATTCCGGAACGAGAAGGGCAACCGATGAAAGGCCCGATGAAAGGGAAACCACACGAGGCGGCAACCCGGCATCGCCTGGAACGGCTGGTGAAGGCGTTTGCTGGAAAACGGCTGGTGGTGCTCGGCGATTGGATGCTCGATCGTTACGTGTGGGGCACGGCCGCGCGGCTTTCGCCGGAAGCGGCCGTACCGGTGGTCGATTTCACCAGACAGAGCGGATGCCTGGGTGGCGCCGGAAACGTTGCAGCGAACCTGGTAGCGCTGGGCGCGCGCGTTTTCCCTTTCGGCGTCACCGGGGACGACGAGCCGGCCGGCGAATTGCGCGCGTGTGTTCGCGCCATGCAAATGGGGGACAAAGGGCTATTGGTCGATTCGTCGCGGCCCACCACGCTGAAGACTCGAATCATTGCGCGCAACCAGCAAGTGGTGCGCGTGGACCGCGAGTCGCGCGCGCCGTTGAGCGCCGAAACCGCGGCGAAATTGGTGACCCGGGTCGTTGCGACGCTGCGTGACGCGGACTTGTTGGTGATCTCGGACTACGACAAGGGCGTGGTCAGCGATGAGGTCGCGGACCGCGTATTAAACGCCTGCCAGCGGCTGAAGGTGCCGGTGTTCGTCAAACCCAAGTGGTCGCGCTTGCCGGTCTATCGCGGCGCGACGGTGATCGTCTGCAATCGTGCCGAGGCTGGATTCCTGGTGACCCGGAACCTGGAAACTCAGGACGACGTCGAGGAAGCGGGACGCGCCCTGCTCGCGCACTTCGGCTGCCCGGCGGTGATGATCACCCGCGGCGAGCGCGGAATGAGCGTCATCGAGCAAGACGTACCCGGTGGATTTCACATCGCGGCGATCAGTCAGGAAAAGGAATTCGGTCTCGCGGAAACCCGCCAGTCGGCGCCCGGACGACAAGTGTTTGACGTTACCGGCGCCGGCGATACGGTGCTGGCCACGCTCGCTTTGGCCTGCGCCGCGCGAGCGACCATCCGCGAAGGCGCCGTCCTTGGAAACGCCGCGGCGGGTGTGGTGGTGTCCAAATTGGGCACCGCAACGCTCACGCCTCGAGAGCTGCTGGACGCGATTCCGTGAGAGGCGCCGGGCGAGCGCTCGGTGTGAACTAGGGCTCGATTCCGCAGCATTCATCGCAGCGTACTCCCGAAGTCGATTACCACCGAACTGCACCCTTGTTTTTCGCGCGGACGCAGTGGTAGTCTCGCCCAGCCGTGGACGGATTCGCGCACCGGAGGACCCAAACAAACAGCATCAAGGCCCAGCCAAAGGTCCCAATTCTAAATCGCAACACCGCCAGGATACTCTCGCCGATGTGTCTGATTCTAAACGGCAGAAAATCTCCGAATACAGGCGATTTTCCGTTTCTCCTTCTTCCGCAACCTTCCCCAACCTACCTCGCCGGCCGGTCCGAATCTCCGGTGATCGGTGGACTGACGTCCGTGCTAAAAGGAGCCGCGCATCGGAAGACCAAGCCGAACAGCATTGAGCGCCAGCCAAAAGCCCCCATTCTGAATCGCAACACCGCCAGCGTGCCCTCGGCTAAGGCACTGATTCTAAACGACGGAATATTGCCGAATATAGGCAGATTTGCATTTCACGTTCTTCGTCAAACTTCCCGAGTCTACCCCGCCTGCCGCCCCCAATCTCCAAAAGCTGGTGGACTGCCATCTGCGCTGGAATACCGGGCGAGACGCGAAGTTAGGGCGGGCCTCGTGCTATTGACGCGTTTCAAGTTTGAACAGAACATAGCATCTCGTGCCGATACCTCCCCAGCTCACAGATGTACGGCGCGATGACGGGCGCGGGGATTAGCCCAAGGATGGTCGAACCAATGGAATCGGCGGACACTCGAATGCAACGCGTGATTTCCACTTATCGCTACCTGAATCAGACGCTGACCCCGGCGATGCTGAAAGGTTTTTCGTCAGCCCACATTCCCGCGGTAGAAATTTTCTGCTCGGCGCCGCATTTCGATTACCGGACCGAACAGACCGTACGCGAGATGGCGGACTGCCTGAGTTCCAACGGCCTGGAATTGCATTCGTTGCACGCGCCCACCGAACGCAACCTCGCGCACGGCCGCGACAACGGTGCGCCGCTGGCCATCTCCGAACCCGAGCGTGCCCGGCGCATCGAGGCCATCGACGAAATGAAGCGCGCGCTGGAAGTCGCTGAGCGAATCCCGTTCCGCTTCTTTGTGGTGCACATGGGGGGCGAACGCCAACCCGCCGATGAACGCAGGCTCGACGCAGCGTTCAGTGCTCTCGAACAAATGGTGCTCTTCGCCAAACAGCGCGGCGTGGTGATCGCCCTGGAGAATACCCCCGGCGAGTTGGGCGCTCCGGCCACCCTGCAGCAATTTATCGCGCAGACCCATTTGCGGGATTTGCGACTGTGCTTTGACACCGGCCACGCGAACATCGGTGACGGAATCGCCGCGAGCTTTGAGGTCATGCGTGACTTGGTGGTCACCACGCACATTCACGATAACCACGGCGATAAAGACGAACATCTGGTCCCGTTTGACGGCGTCATCGATTGGCCTGCGGCCTTCTCTCTATTGGCGACGGCGCGACAGCCCTTGCCGGTGGTGCTCGAATTAAAAGAGCAGACTGCCGCAGCGCCGTCCGTCGAGCAAGCAGTGGCCGCGTTCGACCGCCTCGAACGCGAATTTGAAAAGCCACGTACCCAGGCGGCCAGAACTTCGTAATCCAGTTTTCACTCCCAAGTGGGCAGGACAGGAATCGATGACCCAGGAATCCCCAGCACCGCAGCCACCCATCGTGAGCATCGAACACGCCGGCGCATACGTCGACAAATCGGTCACGCTGCAAGGCTGGCTCTACAATCTGCGCGAATCCGGCAAATTGATCTTTCCGGTGTTCCGCGACGGCACCGGAGTGATGCAGGGCGTGGTCTCGCTAAAAGAGCAGCCCGCCGCGTTTGAGTCGCTGCATGGACTCACTCAGGAATCCAGCGTGCGCGTGACCGGGATCGTTCGAGCGGAGCCTCGCGCCGCGGGCGGATTCGAATTGCACATCACCGCGATTGAAGTGCTGCAGCGGGTGTCCACGTCCGAACCGTTTCCGATCCAGCTCAAGGAACACGGCGTGGATTTTCTGCTCGATAAGCGCCATCTGTGGATCCGCACGCCCCGGCAGGCGGCGATCCTGCGCATCCGCGCACAGGCCATTCACGCCGCGCGCAATTATATGGACGGCCTCGGCTACACGCTCACCGACGCTCCGGTGTTCACCCCGGCGGCGTGCGAAGGCACCACCACGCTCTTTGAAGTGAACTACATCGACGACCAAAAGGCGTATCTCACCCAGTCCGGACAGCTCTACATCGAAGCGACCGCGGCCGCGCTGGGCAAGGTGTATTGTTTCGGTCCCACGTTTCGCGCCGAGAAATCCAAAACGCGCCGGCACCTCACCGAATTCTGGATGCTCGAACCGGAAGCTTCGTTCGCGCATCTCGAAGACATGATGACGCTCGGCGAGGGCTTAGTCAGCGAGATCGTGCAAAGCGTGGTACAGCATCGCGGGCGCGAGCTGGAAACGCTGAAGCGCGACGTCGCCAAACTCGAAAACGTGAAGGCGCCCTTCCCGCGGGTGACCTACCGCGAAGCGATCGAGATTCTGCAGAAAGCCGGGAATCCCGCGCAGTTCGGCGACGATTTTGGCGGCGATGAAGAAACCATCATCTCCAAGAACTTCGACCGCCCGGTGATCATTCACCGCTACCCGAAGGCCATCAAAGCGTTCTACATGACCGAAGATCCCGCGAATCCGGAACTGGCGATGAGCTTTGATATGATCGCGCCCGAAGGGTACGGAGAAATCATCGGCGGCAGCGAGCGTCTGGCGGACTACGAGAAATTGGTCGAGCGCCTGGAAGCGCAAAAATTGCCGGCGGATTCGTTCCAGTGGTATTTGGACCTGCGCAGGTACGGCAGCGTGCCCCACGCGGGGTTTGGAATGGGCCTGGAGCGCACCGTGGCGTGGATTTGCGGAACCGAGCACATCCGCGAAGTAATCCCCTTCCCACGTATGTTGTACCGCGTTTATCCTTAGTTCCCCGCCTCTCGGGGCTGCGGCTGGAAAGGCTTCACCTCAATGCCTGAAAGGATTCGAATTATCGGAGTGCCGATGGACCTCGGCCAGAGTCGCCGGGGTGTGGACATGGGTCCGTCGGCGCTGCGCGTCGCCGGTTTGTACTCGCGCCTGAAGCAGCTCGGCCACCAAGTGGAAGACATCGGCAACATCTCCGTTAAACAGCCGGAGGAACAGCCTTACGGCGAAAAGCGCGCCAAGTATCTCGACGAAATCGCCGAAACCTGCAAGGGGCTCGCGGAAATCGTGCGCAAGACCCTGGAAGAAAAAATGTTTCCGGTGGTGCTGGGTGGCGACCATTCCATTGCCGCGGGCACCGTGGGTGGCGTCAGCACTCATTTTCATCAGGCGTCGAAGCGTGTGGGACTGATCTGGATCGACGCGCATGGGGACATGAATACGCCGGACTCTTCACCTTCGGGAAACGTTCACGGGATGCCGCTGGCTTCGATCATCGGCCACGGCCCGCCGGAACTGACCGGACTCTCCGAGCAGAAACCGATGGTCGATCCGCGAAATGTGTCGCTGGTAGGAATTCGCGAGCTGGATTCGAAAGAGCGGCGGTTGATGAAAGATACCGGCGTGCACGTGTTCACCATGCGCGATATCGATGAGCGCGGGATGCGCGAAGTGATGTCCGAGGCGATCCGCTTCGCTACCGACGACACTGCCGGCCTGGCCGTCAGCTTGGATATGGACAGCGTCGATCCCGGCGATGCGCCGGGGGTGGGGACAGCGGTGCGCGGCGGGGTGACCTACCGCGAAGCGCATCTGGCGATGGAGATGCTCGCGGATAGCCGCGCGCTGGTTTCCTTCGAACTGGTGGAAATTAATCCGATCATCGACGAGCACAATAAAACGGCCGCGTTGGGCGTCGAGTTGACGCTGTCGTGCCTGGGTAAGAAAATTCTGTAGGCGTTCGGTGTTTTCACTTTTGTGCAGGTGTTGAACGCGGCGTTTATTTTGCGTGGCACTTTTTCATGGTCAATAAAAAACTGCGAGTTGGGATTCTCTTTGGTGGCCGCTCCGGCGAGCACGAAGTCTCGCTCGCTTCCGCGGCGTCGGTAATCCGCGCGCTCAGTCCGGATAAATATGAAGCCGTGCCGATTGGCATCGCCAAGGACGGGCGCTGGCTGGTCGGCGACCGCGCCAACCGGTTGCTGCCCGACGTTTTGAAATCGGGCGACCGCGTCGTGCTGCCTGGAGATCCCACCGCGGGTTCGCTGATTTCGCTGGCGTCCGCGGGTGGACAAGGTGGCTCAGGCGGCGGGCTGCACCTGGACGTCGTTTTTCCGGTGCTGCACGGCACGTTTGGCGAAGATGGCACCATTCAGGGATTGCTGGAGCTGGCCGATTTGCCTTACGTCGGAGCGGGCGTGCTCGCTTCGGCGGTGGGCATGGACAAGGACGTCCAGAAGCGGTTGTTTCGCGACGCGGGTTTGCCGATCGTTCCCTTCCACGCCTTCTCCCGCACGCAGTGGGAAGCGCAGCGCGAAGATGTGTTGGCGCTGCTGCGCAAGAAATTCAGATTTCCAATATTTGTGAAGCCGGCAAATCTCGGCTCTTCGGTCGGGATGACTCGCGTAGCCAAAGCGTCCGAGCTCGGCGCGGCCATCGACACTGCCGCAGAATACGCGCAGAAAATTCTGGTCGAGCGCGGCGTGAAGGCACGCGAGATCGAAGTCTCCGTATTGGGTAACGACGAACCGATGGCGTCGATCCCCGGCGAAATCGTGCCGCACCGCAAATTTTACGATTACACCGCGAAGTACCTCGAGCAGGGCACGCGGCTGTCGATACCCGCGAAACTGACCAAGCAACAGGTGGGGAAATTCCAAGCCATGGCCATCCGTGCGTACCGCGCGATCGAGTGCGAAGGAATGGCGCGGGCCGATTTCTTCTTGGAAAAGAGCAGCGGGAAAATTTACGTCAACGAACTCAACACCATCCCCGGCTTCACCGCGATCAGCATGTATCCCAAGTTGTGGGAAGCTTCAGGAATTCCCTACTCCGATTTGGTCGATCTGCTGATCGGCTTTGCGCTGAAGCGCCAAGCCGAGAAGGCCCGCACCAAATTCACCATAGAATTGCCCCAGGGCGCCGCCGGCGCGCTCGACGCGTAGCCCCGCGACACATTCGGTCCTCTGATTCGCGTTTCAGTCCCCAAGTTTGATCGTGCTGCACAGATCTAAACGTTTCCGTCCAAGCCAAGGGAATGGGTGTACGATGCATCCGCCGCCGAAACAAAGAATTATCAGAGAGGTATTTTACTTTCGATGAAGACCTGGCAGAAACGCACCACCTTGATCCTCACTTCCTTTGCCCTTCTTTTGGTTTTCTATGTCTATGGCCAACCGATCGCCTTTCTACTTTTTACCAAGCATGAGATCCGGAACTCGCCGGAGCTGTGGACGGTTCCCACACCCTTATCTGCAGCGGCCGCTGAATCGCCAACGGGGAAGACGCTCTCCTATTACGGATATGATTTCGATTCGCCGTGGACCGAGGGAAAAGAAGAACAAAACTCGAAGTCGCTCATCCGTGTCAATTTCTCTGGTGGTCAGACCATCGCCTTTTTTGATCCAACGGCCAGTGTCAATGAAGTGCAGCTACTGACGCAACAAAGTGCGGAGAAGAACCGCGACGCCAGAAGCATATGGGGTGCCGACGCGATGCGCTCCAGATATGCGTTTCGTTCGACGATGCTGAACCTGACGCCGGCGGACTTACATCTATTTGCCTCCCGGCAAAAAATGGTGGCCGACTCAGTTTTGCTCACGCTGAAGGGGGCCTATGTCTCCGAGCGGAAACACGGCCTGTACTCTTTCCAGACTGCCTGGTTTCGCGGCTTCCAATATGGAGCTCCCGCGCAAGACGATGGGGTCAAAATCGAGGCCTTCGACGCGCAGGATCGTGAAGTCGAGATGATCGTTGGGTGCGGGCATCGCATAAGCCCCCGGCCATCGCAAGCGGACATCAATCGTATTCTGTTCTCGCTGCGTCCCACTCCAGTGCCGGTGGCGGCGCCGCCCGCTGCCGGCAAGCCGCATAATCCAAGTCTCCCGGCCGCGAGTGGCCAAACGGTTTGACTTACCTCTCCTGTGACGATTAAACTAACTGTGCAGTTAAGGAATACCCGTCCACACAATCGCTAGACTTCACCGGATTTCCTACATACTGGGGATGCGGCGGGCGTATCTGGATGAGAACCCGTGCGCACTGTAGGTGGAGCTAACTGCAGCCGATAAGGATCGAATCCATCAGATCGCCTGGCCCGGAGTTGCGGCGGAGCTGTGCTATCCCTGTGAAATAAATTCCTAAGTGCATGCGTAGAAGAGGGCGGAGATGAAGCGCGGACGAAAGAAAGTGACGGATCCGGACACTGCCCGGCGAATACTGGAGGCCGCGGAACGGCATTTCGCCGCGCATGGCCTGGCCGGGGCGCGGACCGATCAGATTGCCCTGTCCGCCCATGTTAACAAGGCGATGCTGTACTACTACTTCGGCGACAAGCGGCGGCTGCACCGCGCGGTGCTGGAGAATCTGATTCGGGGGTTTCGGCTGAGATTCGAAAAAGCCATGCCGCGGACGGCGACACCCCGGCAACGAATTCTCACTTTTGTGGATGCGTATTTCGATTTTCGGGCCAATCAACCGCGGTATCCGCAAATCATGATGTGGCTGATGATGAGCGAGCCTGCGGAAGCGCGTTGGCTGGCGCGCACCCACATCGTGCCAGGACATCGGCTGCTGCAGCGCATGATTCAAGACGGAATTGCGCGCGGAGAATTCCGGCGCGTGGATCCCAAACAAGCGGTGATCACCCTGATCGGGATGATTGGATTTTATTTTTCGTCGTCGGTGGTGCATAGCGAAGTTCTGCAAAAGAATGCATTCAGTCCCAAAGCAGTGGCGGAACGAAAACGTGCGGTAATTGATTTTCTGGAGCACGGGTTGTTCCTCGCTGAAAAGAGGCGGGCATGACCGGGCGTAAGTTCATCATGTTTTTAGGAGTGCTCTTCCTGATCGCGGTGGCGGTGTATACATTTTCCACGCCGCACGGCAGCGCCATCCCGCTGGTCGGCATCGTCGACGGCAACGAAGTGATCGTGAGCCCGCAGATCGCCGGGCGAATCGTGAAGCTCACCGTCGACGAAGGATCGGAAGTGAAGCAGGGCGACCTGATCGCGGAACTCGACCCGGCGGAGCTCGCAGCGCAGCTGGCACAGGACGTCGCCAACATCGCCAGTCTGGAAGCCAAGGTGCGCCAATCGCAGCAGACCGAGGGCATGACCAACGAGCAAACCGACGCGACGCTTAGTCAGGCGCAGGCGAACGTGACTGCGGCGCAAGCGCAGCTCGAACAGGCCCGCGCCACACTCGAGCTGAATGAAATCAATCTCAAGCGCATGCAGGGGCTCTTCGATGCCAGCGTGAGCTCGGCGCAGGACCGCGACTCGGCGGACGCAGTCGCCAAAGCAGCGCGGGCGAACGTGCGAGCGCTGGAAGACCAGGTGAAAGCGCAGAAGGCGGCGCTGGCGGTGGCCCAGGCGAATCGGAGGCAAGTGCAAGTGCAGCAATCGGACGTGGTGTCACTCGAAGCGCAGTTGCGCCAGGCACGGGCGATGCGCGACCAGGCTCAGACGCAGCTCGGTTACACCAAAATTTACGCTCCGATATCCGCAGTCGTTTCGGTGCGGGTGTCCAAACAAGGCGAAGTGATCGCCACCGCTACACCGATCGTGGTGTTGGTCGACGTCGATCATCTGTGGGTGCACGCCGACGTGGAGGAGTCCTACATCGACTCGTTGCGTATCGGCGACAAGATGCAGGTGGCGCTTCCTTCGGGAGACATCATCGAGGGCAACCTGATCTTCAAGGGCGTGGAAAGCGATTTCGCCACGCAGCGCGACGTGAGCCGCACCAAGCGCGATATTCGGACGTTCGCTATCAAAGTGGCCGTGCCGAATCCGGAGCGGCGGCTATTTACGGGGATGACGGCTACGGTGATGTTGAAGCCGGTGGCGCAAAAGAAGAGTTGGTTCGCGAAATTGTAAGCGGATCCCGGTCTGCACAGCCAAGTTGGCTGTGCCGCGACGGCTGCGAAATTTAGTGCCCCAGGAAACTTGGAATGAATGCCATCGAAGTCGATCACCTGAGCAAGCGCTTCGGCGAGCTGGCGGCGGTGAACGACATCAGCTTCAACGTCGAGCAGCAGGAAATTTTCGGGTTGCTGGGTCCGAACGGCGCGGGCAAAACCACCTTGATACGTATGCTGGTGACGCTGACCCTGCCCACTTCGGGCACGGCACGAGTGGACGGCCACGACATTCGCACCGACGCCAATGGAGTGCGGCACGCCATCGGGGTGATTCCCCAGGCATTTACTTCCGACCCCGAACTGACCGCCCAGGAAAACATGATCATCCACGCCAAGCTGTACGGCGTGCCGGCGGCCGATCGCTCGCGAATCATTCAGGAACGACTGGAGTGGGTGGACTTGCTGAAATTTAAAGATGCCATGGTCGGAACGTTTTCCGGAGGCATGCGGCGCCGGCTGGAAATCGCGCGCGGTCTGGTGCACTCGCCGCGGATCTTGTTCCTTGATGAGCCGACCACCGGCCTGGACCCGGTGTCACGCGCCAACGTGTGGGAGATGATCCGGCGGCTACGCGGGCAATCCAATCTCACCATGCTGCTCACCACGCATTACATGGATGAAGCCGACAAATTGTGCGACCGCATCGCGATTGTCGATCACGGCAAGCTGGCGGTGCTGGATACTCCGACGCGGTTGAAGGACAGCGTACCGGGAAACGACCGGGTGGAAGCGGAGTTCGACGGCGCGCCGGCGGATTGGCACGCGCAACTGCAAGCCATGCCGCAGGTGGCCAGCGTCACCGAGCATGGCGATTTCACGCACATCGCCACCAACGACGGCCCGGCAACGGTGGCGGCGCTGATGGATTTGGCGCGATCGAAGCACGTGACGGTGCGCAAGGTGAGCGTGGCCAGCACCACACTGGACGATGTTTTCATGCACTACACCGGCAGCGATCTGCGCGATTCAGCGCAAGGAGCACGACGCCTTGATGTCTCTCACCTATATCGCTAAATCCATTACCGTGCCGGAGAACGCCTGATGATTTCTCTATCGCGCACCAGCGCACTGATCGAAAGGGACATGCGAAAATTCTTTCGCAGTCCGGCGCTGATGATGACTTCGATGGTTTTCCCGCTGTTGCAGCTGATCGTGCTGGGATACGCCTTCGGCGGCAAAATCAGGAATGTGTCGATGGCTTTTGTCGACCAGGATCACACCACCGAATCGCGCCAGGTGCGGGAGATGTTTGCGGGCATCGCCGCGGGTCCGAAGACGTTTCGCATCGAGGATTACAGCTCCGAAACTCAGGCCTTGGACGACCTCCATGCTGGGTTCGTCCGCGGCGTGGTCACCGTACCGCACGATTTTTCGCGCCGCTTCTACCAAAAGGACCGCCCGCGCATCGCGTTTTCGGAAGACAACACCGATCAGTTCATCGCCAGTTCGGTCCTGGAGCGGATGCAGCAGATGGTCGACCAACTGAACGCTCCGTCGGTGGTGTCGCGACTTCCGGGGAACGTGGAGTTGGACGTGGTGGAAGTATATCCGTACATCGAGTACATCAAGTACTTGCTGGCAGGTTCGGTGGCGCTCTCGGTTTTTATTGTCGCAATGATCGGCGGTGGAATCACCTTCATCGACGATAAGTCCCGCGGCATGCATGAGGGCTACCTGGCCACGCCCATCTCCAAGAGTGAACTGGTTCTGGGCCTGGTGGCTTCGGGCGCGCTGAAGGGATTGATGGCGGGTATGGTGCTGACGATCGTGGGCGGATTGATCGCGGGGATACCGGGAATGTGGCACCCGCTGCGGCTGCTGTATCTGGCGCTGGTGGTGGGCGTGGCTTCCATCGCCATGATCAGCTTCATGTTCATGCTGATGGTGCGAGTGAATGATCCGCTGGTGCCGCGGGCGATTTTCGGAGTTTTGAATACGTTGTTGTTCTTCCCTTCCGGAGCGGTGTATCCCATCGAAGCTTTCCCGTGGTGGCTGCGATGGATTTCGGTGATCGATCCCTTCACTTATACGGTGCATGCCCTGCGCAACCTGACGCTGAAAAGCACAGGGATTGAAGGAATTTACTTGGACGTGTTAGTTTTAATGGCGTTTGGGGCGGTTACCATCACCGCCAGCACCTTGCTGTTCAAGCGACAGCTATAATGCGCGCGCGGCCCGTTCTGGTGATCGGAGCCGGCGCGGCGTCCCATCGGAGGAAAGTTGACACTATTCGACGGCACCAGCGAACATCCGGAGTCGCGCCTGCGGCGCTACGTCATCACCGGGATCGCGTTTATTCTGCTGGTGTGGGGCGGCGCATGGTACATGCTGCGGTTTCACTCGGAAAAAGCGGTGGTTCACAATTTCTTCACCGCCGTCGTTGCCGGACAGATGGATACGGCTTATCGCATTTGGCATCCT
>Ga0302326_10008727_pt1 | contig 22298 bp, 17 predicted proteins | sample Palsa_T0_3_FD_202264 | JGI IMG/M metagenome (GOLD analysis project Ga0302326, IMG submission 202264) | Peat permafrost microbial communities from Stordalen Mire near Abisko, Sweden - Palsa_T0_3 | ecosystem: Environmental > Terrestrial > Soil > Palsa > Peat permafrost | place: Sweden: Abisko... | reverse complement strand
GTGGAACCGGAGTTTCCGGCGTCCAGCATGGCGTCAGGCGCGTGCAAACCCTCCAGCCCGCGGCCTTCGATGTGAACCACACCATCCAGCTTCTCTACGCCCGCGCCTAACGCACGCACGCACTCCAGAGTCGACTGACAGTCCGCGCCGGTCGAATAGTTCGCAATCTTGGTGGTGCCTTCGGCGATCGCCCCTAGCATCGCGTAACGGTGGGAGATGGATTTGTCGCCCGGTAGCAGTACCGCGCCGCTGAGAGTGCGGGCAGGAGATATTTGCTCACGCATGGAAAGTAAGAGTGTAGCGTACCGCGGTTAGACCGCAGCGATACTTTGCGCCGCGCTTACAGCCGCACCAATCACGCCGTTTTCATCGCTGTTCGGAACCACTTCAAAGACGTAGCTTTGCAGCGGGCTCATCTTCACCATATCGTGCAGGTATTGATTCAGGAGGTTCAGATCCAGATGCTTGGCGTTGAATCCGGAGATGAAGAATTTGCCGGGACCGGCCAGATGAATTGAATTCGCAGTGGCCGCAGCCAGCGCGCGATGCCACAGCTTTACGAATTCAACGCAACGCGGGTCGCGCTTCTTCGCGTTCTCGAATACTTCATCCGGCTCCATGTCCAGAAAGCGCAGCCGCATTGCGCGATGGCCCATGATTCCTTCCAAATGCCCCTCCCCGCCACAGCCGCAATAGCGTTCGCGCGGATCCAGGGACACCACCACGTGGCCGCCTTCCCAAACTCCATCGCGCCGTGGATACACTCCAAAGCCGACCCCATAGCCAAGCGTCCAGACTCGGATGAATTGATCCAGATGTCCGTGCGTCGCCGCAAGGCCGGCGGCCAGCACGTCCGCGTCGTTATAAACGTACACCGGAGCCGTGATTCCGTGTTCGCGTAGCGCCTCCTTGAGCAGCTCTTGCATGTTGGCACCCTTGAGCTGGCGAAGATTAGGCGACTCCTCGATAAGACCGCAATTGACGATTCCCGGCAGGCCCACTCCGATCGCGTCCACCGTTTGTCCAGCGGCTACCGCCCGAATTTCTTCGGCGAAACATTGGGCGATGCCCACGGGCGGAGTACTGAACAGCGGCTCGGCTCCTGGGTCCTCTTGGTGCCAGCGCAGCTTGCCGGCCAGTTGTTCGCCTTCCACTACCCCGGCTGCAATGCGCTCGCCGGTGATCACTCCAATTGTCCGGCTCATTTTTCGCCGCAGGTGCGTGCCTGCGATACCTCCATTCTCACGTGGAACTCACTACATCACGATCGCGCGCCAATAAAAGCGCCTAATTTTGCGCCAGCTTGTTGAGCCCGTTGAATGCGGCCGCTTTGTAGCATTCCGCCAACGTCGGGTAATTGAAAACAGTATCGATGAAATACTCCACTGTACCGCCCAGAATCATCACTGCCTGGCCGATATGCAGCAGTTCGGAAGCTCCCTCGCCGATCACGTGCACTCCCAGCACCTGTTTGGTCTCGCGATGAAATACCAATTTCAAGCGGCCGGTGGTATCGCCGCGAATCTGGCCTCGCGCGATTTCTCGATAATATGCCACCCCGACCTCGTAGGGAACGTCCTCGTCGGTTAGCTGCTCTTCGGTCTTGCCTATAAAAGAAATTTCGGGAATTGTATAGATGCCGTAGGGATAACTCGCGGGATTCGAAACCACGACTTTACCAAAAGCGCCGGCCGCCGCAATCCGGCCCTGTTCCATGGAAACCGATGCCAGGCTCGGAAAACCGATTACGTCTCCGACAGCGTAGATGTGCGATTGCTGGGTGCGGTACGTATCGTCCACTTTAATACGTCCGCGCGAGTCGGCCTCAACACCGGCCGCCGGCAGGTTCAGCTCCACCACATTGCCTTGCCTGCCCACCGCATAAAGCAGCGCGTCGCCGGACAGCTTCTTCTTGCTCTCGAGGTTGGCCGTCACTTTACCATCCGGCGTTTCTTCCACGCTTTCCACTTCTTCGTTCAAGCGCATCGTTACGCGATGATCGCGCAAATTGTAGGACAGAGCCTCCACCATCTCGGAGTCCGCAAATTCTAGCAAGCGCGGCCGTTTTTCCACCAGAATCACGCGTACGCCCAGGGCCGCGAACATACAGGTGTATTCGACGCCGATCACGCCGCCGCCCACCACAATCATGCTCTTCGGAATCTCCGGCATCTCCAGCACCTGGTCGCTATCGATGATGTTGCGGCCGTTGATCGGCACTTTGGTGGCTTCCGCCGGCTTGGTACCGGTCGCGATCACGAAGAAATCCGCCTTATAGGTTTGCTCGCCGCGAGAACTGGAGACACGCAAAGTGTGTGGATCGAGGAAGGTTGCGATTCCAATGATCAATTCCACGTTGTTGCGCGATAGTTGGGCCTGGATTACATCCACCTCGGTTTTGATCACGTGCTGGACCCGAAACGCCAGATCCGACATCGTAATCTTTTCCTTGACCCGATAATTCACGCCATAGATGTTCTGATAGTAGTAACCGGATAGGTGTAGGACCGCCTCGCGAAAAGTCTTGCTGGGGATGGTACCCGTGTTTACGCAAACTCCGCCAACCACCTCGCGTCGTTCGATCAGCGCGACACGCTTTCCCATTTTCGAGCCTTGTATGGCTGCACGCTGCCCCGCTGGCCCTGAACCGATGACGATAAGGTCGTAAGTCTGCACGTTGAACCAATTTAGCGCACGGTACGCGCGATTCGCACGAATGCGAGATTACAGTCGAATTGCAATTGGGTCAAAATGGGACGGGGTCCGGGGAAGTTTTACCGCCGCTGTCGGGTTCGTTTTTGAATTAAGAGCCAGCGACATCCAGTACCAGTCCGCATCCCATTGAAGTACCATTCATGGACCAAAGCTCTAGCACGAAAGTACTATTAGTTTGCATTTGGCGCTGCACGTGCTATTCTGAGCTGAGAAGGAGAGCTCAATGTCACTTCGTAATATACCTGCTGTTATAGGGGCTTTGGGGGTACTGACGATCGGAAGCGTAGGCTGCGCGACGAAAAAGCACGTCCGCGAAGCCATCGCGCCCGTCCAGAACCAAGCCAATCAGACTCAGGCCCAGCTGGGCACTTTGCAAACACAGACGGATGCTCATAACAAGCAGACCGATCAGGCCATTGGCGACCTGGACCGCCAAGTAGCGACAGCCGATGAAAAGGCCGCCGATGCTGGCAAGAAGGCCGCCGAGGCCGCAGCTGCAGCCGCGCAGGCGAATACCGCCGCCGCCGCCGCCGCCCAGCAAGCCCAGGCTGCCAACACTTTGGCTCAGCAGACTGGCACCAAACTGGATACAACTATTCAGAACCTGGACAACTATAAGTTGATCAGCACCGCTCCAGTCTATTTTGGCCTTGGCAAGAGCACCATAGCCAAAGACGAGCAAGCGAAGCTCGACGACACCGCGCAGAAGCTTATGGGAATGAAGGGCTATCTAGTTGAAGTGGAAGGCTTTGCCGATCGAAGTGGCAATATCGCTTCAAATCGTGAACTAGCTCGGAAGCGCGCCGATGCAGTAGTTCACTATCTGGCTGTGGAGCACAATATTCCGCTCCGATCCATTCGTGAACTCGGAGTGGGCAGCGATTTCCCGGATGCGGACAACAAGACTCGGGCCGCGCGCAAGGAAAACCGCCGCGTCGACGTAAAGATCTACAGTCTCGACATTTCGGGCGGTGGAGCACAAGCTTCCAACGCTGCTCCTGCCGCGACTTCCGGTCAGTAGTCTAAATAGCGGCGTCACGAACAAGCGCGGGTGAACGGACACAATTTGTGGCTGTTTATCCGCGTTTTTTTGTTAGTGTGGAAAGCATGATCGCCAGAATATCGGGAACTGTCGGGGTCCTCCTGCTAGCGCGAATCGTTAGTGCGGCTACGGCGACACCGATCGCAGCTTTCAAGGCGTGGAAAACAGCCGTCATAAACGGGGACCAGGCGGCACTGGCCAAACTCTATAGCCCGAACGCGCAGGTTTTTACCGATCCCAACACACCTCCCCTTGCATTGAAAGATGAGTTAGCCTACTGGGCGGGCCTGAAGTCTCAAGGACTGTCGGCCCTTAATCCTCGGCTTCTTGACATCATCGCCTTGGACGGTAAGACCCGTTTGCGCTTACGCCTTTCGGCCACGATAGGTGCAACGCGGCAGTACGCCGGTGTCCGGCAGGAGTGGGTGCAACAGGCAGATGGCTGGAAAATCGTCGCATCGAGGCGAAATGCGTTTGCGACCGAACCGGTACGCACCCTGCCGCAGCCTGCCGCGCCCAACGTAAAGCTCTATTCTGAACCGCGCGAGGCGGAAGCGGAACTGAAAGCCGCTTTGGCTAAGGCCGGCCAGGAACACAAGCGCGTCCTGGTGGTTTTCGGCGGCAATTGGTGCTATGACTGCCATGTGCTGGATGCCACCTTTCACTCCAAAGCCTTCGCACCTCTGGTGGACAAAAACTACGTAGTTCTCCATATCAATATCGGCGAGGAAGGCAAGGATAACAACGATCTGGCAGCGCGCCTCGGCGTGGCTCTCGATAAAGGCGTGCCGAGCCTGGGCGTGTTGGAGCCCGATGGAACAGTTGTCTACGCGCAAAAGGACGGCGAGTTCGAAGCTACGGAGAAGATCGGCCCAGCGGATGTTCGCGCATTTCTCGTAAAATGGAAACCCACGCGGGATTCCAAAAACATCTAGGTGCCAGTGCCAACTTCCGGCTCAGCGGCGCCGTATTCCTTGAGCTTATTGAAAAGAGTTTTCAAACTGATGCCGAGGATTTCAGCCGCGCGCGTTTTGTTATTCCGGGTGTGCTGCAGCGTCACCTGAATGAGCGCCTTCTCAGCCTCGCCCACCGTGGTACCCACCGGTAATCGCACCACGTCCGGTTCCACTTCCTGCTGCACTGGGCGCGCTCCCGCGGGCGCTCCGAAGCCAATCGGAAGATGATGTTTGGTAATGGTCCCTTCGCCGGCCAAAATGACGGCACGTTCCAATACATTGCGTAGTTCGCGCACGTTTCCGGGCCAGGAATAGCGCCTCAGCATTTCGCGCACTTCGCTATTGACGTCTACCACCCGCGTCTCGTGCTTGCGATTCAGCATCTGGATCAGCGCATCGGTGAGTACCGGCAGATCGCCCTCGCGTTGGCGCAGGGGCGGCAGCGGGATCTGAAAGACGTTTAAGCGGTAGTACAGATCTTCCCGCAGCTCATTTTTGCGCAAAGCCTCATCCAGCACTTTGTTGGTGGCTGCGATCACCCGAACATCCACCGCCATCTCGCTTTTTCCACCTAGCCGCCGCACGCAAGAATCCTCCAGCACTCGAAGCAGCTTGGCTTGCGTGGCGACCGGCATTTCGGCGATTTCATCCAGCAGTAACGTCCCGTGCTGCGCCAGTTCGAAGCAGCCCGCCCGCCGCTCAACGGCTCCCGTGAAGGCGCCCTTTTCATGGCCGAACAGCTCGCTTTCCATCAGAGTTTCGGGCAGCGCGGCGCAATTGATGGCCACAAATGGACCGTCGCGCCGTGGACTGAGATGATGGATCGCGCGCGCCACCAATTCCTTGCCCGTGCCGCTCTCGCCCGTCACCAACACTGCGGCCCGGGAGGGCGCCACCTGCCGGATCAGAGAAAATACTTGCTGCATGGCGTTGCAAGTTCCCACCAGGTCCACCAGCACGCCCTGATAGAGCAGTTGCCGTTGCAGGCGCTCGGCTTCTTCCGCTAGCCGGCTCTGCGTCGCTGCGCGTTCCAGCAAAACCTTTAAGGCGCTGGGCTGGATGGGCTTTTCCAGAAACCAAAATGCGCCCAGATCGTGCATCGTTTGAACGGCAGTCTCAATATTGCCGAACGCGGTCAGCACTATGGTGGTCGGCAGGATGTTCAGCGATCCCAGACGTTTTAACAGATCGAATCCATCCATGCGAGGCATCATGAGATCCGTGATCAAAACGTGAGGAGGCGACTGATTGAACTTCTCCAAGGCGTCCTGGCCGTCAAAAGCCGTATCCACGACAAATCCCCAGGATTGGATCATCTTGGCCAGCCCAGCCCGTTGGTTGTCTTCATCGTCGGCAACGAGGACGCGAATGTGAGTGGTGGATGGGGGCGTTGGCATTCACTGTAATTGTATCGAGGTGGCCCGCTTCCTGTACAGAAATACGAGAATCGCCAATAGAAGCGCGGTGGCCAGCGAGATGCCAAGCGAAATCGGCAGCACTGCTGGATAAAATTCCATGCGAAGCTGGTGGGCGCCCGCCGGTACCACCACTCCGCGCATCGCAATATCCACGGAGTGAATAGCCACCGGCTGTTCGTCGATCCAGGCCTTCCATCCGGGATAATAGGTCTCCGAAAGCACCAGTAGCGAAGCGCCAGAAGCCTGCAGCGATAATTCGATCCGGGAGGGTTCGTACTGAATGACCTTTACCTCACCCGGCTTACCGGAATCCTCGTTGGGCGGAAGTTCGATCGGTTCATCCGTAAGGGCGGTTTCATGAAGATCGATTTTGCGGTGCTCGATCAAATCATGAGCTTCGTCGAGCGAGCCAACTTGCCTGGTGCTGCGCACGAAGTAAAACCGCGGCAGAACGGACAGATTTTCGAAAACCTCGGTTCCTGGCAAACTGGCGACGTGCCTGAATTTGGGAAGCGCGGCGAATCGCGGAATATCCGCGGCTCGCGTGAGCACGTATCGTACGCTCATCAGATCCAGCACCGGCGAATCCAACTTCTCCAGCGGATAGTACCAACCCGCGCGATTCCCGTCATGCAGGGATAACCGAAGCTGAATGGTATTTTCAAGCGCCAGAGGACTGATCCCGCTCGCGCTGGGCACTTCTAGAATCGGAGCGCCATAGGTCCATGCCATACTCGAGTCCACCGTATCGATCCGCCACGGCGGAACGCTTTGATTTACATAATGGCGGACTTCGCGCAGCAGCGACTCATTGCCGTCGAAAGCGTCGCGCGTCACGCCGGGATCCTGCCGAACCGATGCGCTGTTCATGGGCCGTCCCGATCCAACCAAAAACAGATCTAAGGCGATGATCGCGCCGATGGCCCAGCGAGCCCGATCGCTGGTGCGAATGGAATCCAGGCCCATTGCGGCCAATCCGGCGATTGCCAGGCTGAAGATGCAGTACGTGTACTCGGGATGAATTCCTATCCGTACTTTCTCCGGCAACAGCGGAAAGAAGATTCGCCATACGATCGTCTTATCACCCAGCATCCACAACATGCCGAACGCGAGCAGAAGGGCGAACAGAGCGGTGGTTCGATTGCGCCTGGCAGCCAGCGCGAAAATCGCCAGCAGCAATCCCCCGATGCTGCTGTACAGATAAAGAAATGTGGGGTCGCCCGGGCCTTTGAAACGGCTGATGTCGAAGATGTTGTAGCGATTCGGCGCGATCAACGAAACCAGGCTTTGCCAATACAGGCCACCACCCGTACCCAGCCAGTCCAAGCGATACTTCGCAACGCTGTATTCGGTGAGCTGGGTAGTGGGAATAAATGGAACCGCGGCCAGCAGAACGCCCAGCACGCAACCACCGCAGGTCCAGGCGATCACTCGCGCTTGTCCGATCCGCAATATCACGATCAACAGCGCCAACATCACGGTGGACCCGAAGACGGCCACAGTGGCTTGCGGGAATCCTCCCCATACGGATAGCCCCAGCGCTAAAGACAGCAGAACGAGCCAGTCCAACCGCAAACCGCGCCTCAGTTTCCAAACCGCCAGCCAGGCCAGCGGCATCCAGGCGGCAGCCATCATCGAATCGATATGTTCCGCTCGCGATGCAAAGTAGCTTCCGGTTTCAAACATCACCGCGCCAGTCCAGGCCGCGGCTGTCCGCAGCTCAAGCTCACGGAACAGGCGATACGCTGCGACGCCCCCCATCCACACCTGTAAAACCACGGCCCACTCCAACAGGACCGGCAGGCTGGACCATGAAAGAAAGCTGCTGATCAAGGCACTGGCGAACACCAATGGATGGAAAAAGCACGCCTGGATGTTGGCGTAAATGGGATAACCGCAGTAGGTGTACGGATTCCAAAGTGCGAAGTGATTTTCAGTCAATTGGTCGCGAAGAACCGTGATCAGCGGAAGCTGCACGCCGCGAAAATCCCAAGGAAAGGTGTATTCGGCGCTGAACAATGGCTGGTGAAAGAACAGAACCACCACCGCGAGCAGCGACAGGCAAATATAAGCGAAGTTGCCCCTCGAACCGGCATTCCCCAATCCCCAACCCCCTTGCCCGTCCCGTATCATGTTTCTTTGGACTTTGTGCGCAGGTCTATCCTAGCCGTTCTCATTGGCGCGTGTCTCATGCCGGTCTTCGGACAGCGCGAGCTTTCGGGATCGGCCGAAGCACGTCTAGCGTTGGACCGTTTGAATGTGGTGGGAAGTGTTCTGATGATCGCCGCGCACCCGGACGACGAGAACACCGCGCTGCTCGCTTATCTGTCGCGCGGGCGCAAGGTTCGGACCGGTTATCTATCGCTGACTCGCGGCGAAGGCGGGCAAAATCTGATAGGCGCCGAGCAGGGCGATGCGTTAGGCCTCATCCGCACCGAAGAACTGCTGGCGGCGCGGCGCATCGACGGAGCCGAGCAATTTTTCACCCGCGCCGTTGATTTCGGCTTCACCAAAACTCCTGAAGAGACTTTCGAAAAATGGGGACGCGAGAAAATTTTGAGCGACGTGGTTTGGGTGGTGCGCCGCTTTCGTCCCGACGTGATTATCCTGCGGTTCAGCGGCACGCCGCGCGACGGTCATGGCCAGCATCAGGTCTCGGCTATCCTCGGCAAGGAGGCGTTCACGGCCGCCGCCGATCCCAAGAGATTTCCGGAGCAGATGCAATGGGTCCAGCCCTGGCAAGCCAAGCGTCTGATGTGGAATCCCGGCGCGTTCACCAAAGAACAGCGCGAAGAAGTGGAGAAGATGCCTAATCGCATCGTCGTCGATCCGGGCGATTATAACCCCATTCTCGGCCATTCTTACGCGGAGATTGCCGGCATGTCCCGCAGCCTGCATCGCAGCCAGGGAATGGGCGCGGCGGAGCGTAAAGGATCGGCCAAGGACTTTCTCGTTACTCAATCCGGCCCGGTTGCCACGCACGATATTTTCGACGGCATCGACATCACCTGGAATCGTATTCCCGGTGGATCGGCGGTCGGAAATCTCTTAGCCGAAGCGGCCCGGAGTTTCAATCCGGAAAATCCCGATCGAATCGTCCCCCTGTTGCTCAAAGCGCAAAAGGCCATGGCTTCGCTGCCCAAGCCGCTTCCGGAGGAAAAGCAAAAAGAGCTGAGCGAAGCGATTGCGCTCTGTTCCGGTTTGTGGCTGGACGCGACGGCCGACAAGTACGCTGTGACGCCCGGCGGCGAACTTAAGTTCGATGCCACTGCCTTGAGTCGCGATCACCTGGCGGTGCAGGTGAAATCCATCGATATTGAGGGCATCGCGCCTGCCGTATCGAAAGCCAAATTCGGCGAAGTGCTGCCCTTTAACGAGCCCCAGGCTTTCGCATTCGCGGCCACCATAGGAGAGCATCAAGCGTTTTCGCAACCCTATTGGCTAGTCGAGCCGAAGCAGGGGGACACCTACACCATTCCGAACCAGCTCGAAGTCGGCTTGCCCGAAAATCCGCCGTTGTTCAAGGCGCATTTTCATTTGCGGATCGAATCCGAGGACGTTGAAGTTGTTCGCCCGGTCGCGTACCGCTATATCGAGCGCGCGCAGGGCGAGTTGACTCGTCCTGTAATCGTGGAGCCGCCCATCGCGTTGCAGTGGTCCGAGGCGGCCATCTTGTTTCCACAGGGCGCTGCGAAAATGGCCGAGTTGCAAGTGAAGGCCAATATCCCGAAAGCGGCCGGCGAAGTTCGGATACAAACACCCGCGGGCTGGCAAATCTCGGCGAAGTCGGAACATTTTAAGCTGGTGGATGCGGGCGAGCAAAGCGCGATTTCATTTCAGCTCACGCCGCCGTCCGGCGATGCGCAGGGCGTTCTGCAAGCCAGTGCGCAGGTCGGCGATCAAAGTATCGCCACCGAGATGGAGACCATCAGCTACCCGCACATCCCTCCGCAGGTTTTGTTTCCTCCAGCTACCGCGAAACTCGTCCGCGCCGATGTCCGGCTGCTGCCCAAAACTATCGGTTACGTCGTTGGAGCGGGCGATGAAGTGCCGCAGGCTCTGCAGCAGCTGGGCGCGGACGTGATTATGCTGGGACCGGACGAACTCGCGAGCGGCAGTCTTAGCCGCTTCGACGCCATTGTGACTGGTGTTCGCGCCTACAACGTCCGGCCGGATCTGCGCGCCAATCAAAGCCGGCTGATGGATTACGTGAAGAATGGCGGAACGTTGGTTGTGCAATACAACGTCGCTGACGGCCAAAATCCTTTCGGCGGAGCTACTACATTGCTCGCCAATATCGGTCCTTACCCTTTGACCACCGGTCCTGAGCGCGTCACCGTGGAAGAAGCTCCCGTACAGTTTCCAGATCCCTCCAGCCCGCTGCTGCATAAGCCAAACGAAATTACGGAACACGATTTCGATGGATGGATTCAGGAGCGCGGCTTGTACTTTGCCTCGAAATGGGACGATCATTACCAGCCGCTGTTTGAAATGCACGATCCCGGACAGAAACCGCAAACCGGCAGCACGCTGTACACCCGCTACGGCAAAGGCGCCTACGTGTTCACCGCGCTCTCCTGGTTCCGCGAATTGCCGGCGGGAGTTCCGGGCGCATTCCGCATCTTCGCGAATTTGTTGAGCGCCGGAAAGACCCTGTGATCGAGGACGAACCGCCTCCCATTCTGGGCTCCTGGCGCCGCATCTATATCGTCGTCCTTTGCTATCTGGCGTGCCTGATCTTCGTGCTCTACATTTTCGGCCGGGCCGTTCGTCCATGAGGCCTCTCGATTGGGTGGTAATGTTTTGCTGGCTGGTCTTCATCGTCAGCTACGGCCTCTATCGCGGGCGCGGCAGCAGCACCATGAACAAATATCTGCTGGCCGGCAAATCCATGCCCTGGTACGCCATGGGGCTCTCCATAATGGCGACGCAGGCCAGCGCCATTACTTTCATCTCAACCACCGGTCAAAGCTACACCGATGGCATGCGCTTTGTGCAATTTTATTTCGGGCTTCCGATCGCGATGGTGATCCTGTGCGCCACCGCCGTCCCGATTTTTCATCGCGCCAACGTCTACACCGCCTACGAGTATCTGGAGCAGCGCTTCGATGCGAAGACGCGCTCGCTGGTGAGCGTGATTTTCTTGATCCAGCGCGGTCTCGCGGCGGGCCTGTCTTTATATGCCCCGGCCGTCGTGCTTTCCATTATTCTGGGCTGGCCCGATCGCGCCACCACCATTGTGATGGGCATTCTGGTCATGACTTACATATCCTTCGGCGGAATCAAAGCCGTCACCTGGGCCGACGTTCAACAAATGTCGCTTATACTTTGCGGATTGGTGCTGGCCCTGGTTCTCGCGATCCATCTGCTTCCGAACACTGTCTCTTTCTCTGACGCAGTGTCGCTGGCCGGAGCCGCCGGCAAATTGAACCCTGTCACCTTCAACTTCAATTGGGATGATCGCTACAACATTTGGAGCGGCTTGATCGGCGGCATGTTCCTAGCGCTCGCCTATTTTGGATGCGATCAGTCGCAGGTGCAGCGTTACCTAACGGGAAAATCCATCGCCGCCAGCCGTCTCAGCCTGCTGTTCAATGCGGTGGCGAAAATTCCGATGCAGTTTTTCATTCTCTTCATCGGCGCGATGGTATACGTCTTCTTCATCTACGAAAGACCGCCGCTCCTGTTTCAACCCGTGGAGCTCAAAAACGTTCAGCACGACGCGCGATTTCCGGCCGTGGAGCGACGCTTCCAGCAGGCTTATGCCGATCGCAAGCAAGCCGCCGATGAATATGTCCAAGCCAAGCACGCCGGCGATCGCTCTGGCCGCCAAGCCAGCATCGAGCACTACCGCGCCGCGCAGCAAGAGCTCAACGATGCGCACACCGCGGGCGAGCATCTGGTGGGAAAAGAATTCGACGACACCAACTATATCTTCCTGTCGTTTGTAACGCGCTATCTTCCTGCTGGCGTGGTCGGTCTGATCGTCGCCGTGATTTTCTCAGCAGCCATGTCTTCCGCTTCCGGCGAGATTAATTCTCTGGCTACGGTCACGGTGATCGATATCTACCGGCGGCACGTGAAGCCCGAAGCTTCCGATCGCCACTATCTCATCGCTTCCCGTTTCGCCACAGTTTTTTGGGGCTGTTTTGCAATGGGCTTCGCGCAGTATGGCAGGAACTTTGGAGCTTTAATCCAGGCCGTGAACGTGATTGGATCGCTGTTCTATGGCGGACTGCTGGGCGTGTTCGTGCTGGCGTTCTTCTTCCGCGGAGTCGGCGCAAACGGCGCGTTCTTCGGCGTGCTGGCGGGCGAAGCAGCCATTTTTGCCGCCAATTTGTTCACCAGGATTTCATTCCTTTGGTACAACGTGATCGGCTGCGTGGTAGTGGTGCTTGTGGCCCTGGCCATAACCCGCATCTCCGGCCGTGTAACTGAACCGGCCTTAACTGAGCCGTGACCGTGAGGGAGCGGTCCTACAACAACTCCGCCCAGCTGAAGAAAAACGGAATCTCAACCGCCGCCGTCTCCGGAGCGTCGGACCCATGCACCGCGTTCCGCTCGATGTTGTTCGCGAACTTCTTCCGGATGGTGCCTTCGGCCGCTTTTTCCGGATTGGTTGCGCCCATCAGCTCGCGCCACTGCTTGATGGCGTCCTCGCGCTCCAGCGCCAGCACCACCACCGGGCCCTCAGTCATAAACACCACCAGCCCGCTAAAAAAAGGCCTCTCGCGGTGGACGTCATAAAAGCCTTCCGCCTGCTGCTTGGAAAGCCGTATCATCTTCATGCCTCGAATGCGGAACCCGGCCTTCTCGATCATTCCGAGAATCTGACCCGCATGACCCGCCGCCACTGCATCCGGCTTGATGATTGCAAATGTTTGTTGGATTGCCATATTAAATACGCGCGCGTCGTTACAGCCCGAGCCTGCGCTCCGGCTACAAACGGCTCTTGACCTTTTCTCCGATTTCGGCGGGAGTCGCGCACACCGTGATGCCCGCTTCCTTCATCGCCTTCATTTTGTCTTCTGCTTTTCCCGATCCGCCCGAAATAATCGCTCCGGCGTGGCCCATGCGGCGTCCGGGCGGCGCCGTCTGTCCGGCGATGAATCCCACTACTGGCTTCTTGACGTTGGCTTGGATGTACTCCGCGGCTGCCTCCTCGGCGTTGCCGCCGATCTCGCCGATCATTACGATCGCGTGCGTGTCCACGTCGGCATTGAACAGCTGGATCGCGTCCAGGAACGAGGTGCCGATGATTGGATCTCCGCCGATTCCGATGCACGTCGACTGGCCGATTCCGAGCTTGGTCAGTTGTCCCACCGCTTCGTACGTCAGCGTGCCCGAGCGCGACACCACTCCAATGTTGCCCTGCTTGTGAATGTGCGCCGGCATGATTCCGATCTTGCACTTGCCAGGCGAAATAATGCCGGGACAATTCGGTCCGATTAGGCGCGACGGCTTACCGCGCATGAACTCACGCACTTGCACCATGTCGGCAGTTGGGATTCCTTCTGTAATGCACACCACCAGCGGGACACCCGCGTCCACGGCCTCCATGATCGCGTCAGCGGCATACGGAGGCGGGACGAAAATCACCGAGGCGGTTGCGCCCGTGTGCTTCACCGCGTCCGTCACGGTATTGAAAACGGGAAGCCCCAAATGCATCAGCCCGCCCTTGCCGGGTGTCACCCCGCCCACCACCTTGGTCCCGTAATCGAGGGACGCCTGCGCGTGGAAACTGGCCTCGCGCCCTGTAAACCCCTGAAACAGAACGCGCGTGTTTTGATCTACCAGGACGCTCATGCCTTTGTTCCCTGTGCCGCCAGCACCACTTTATCGGCCGCGTCCCGCATCCCGTCCGCAACGGTGAAGTTAAACCCCGAGGTCCTCAGGATTTCTTGCCCCATCTCGACATTGGTCCCTTCCATGCGAACCACGATCGGCACCTTCACGTTCAACTCTCGGGCCGCGTTCACCACTCCGGTGGCCAGCACATCGCAGCGCAGGATACCGCCGAAAATATTAATCAAAACCGCCTTTACGCCCGCGTCCGACAGCAAAATTCTGAACGCGTTCTTGATCTGTTCGGCGTTCGCGCCGCCGCCCACATCCAAAAAATTCGCTGGACTGCCGCCGGCGTACTTCACGATGTCCATGGTCGCCATCGCCAGACCCGCGCCATTCACCATGCACGCGATGTCTCCATCCAGCTTGATGTAGTTCAGGCTAAAGCGCGAAGCTTCAACTTCCAGAGGATCCTCTTCGTTCAAATCGCGCAGGTCCAGCAGATCCTTGTGGCGATACAGCGCATTGTCGTCCAAGGTGAACTTGGCATCCAGCGCGTACACCTTGCCGTCCTCGCTGACAATGAACGGATTGATTTCGGCAAGCGACGCGTCCATGCCATCGTAGGCTTTCGCCAGGCCGATCATCGTCGACACCGCGCCGCTCGCGCTCTCCGATTCCACGCCCATCCCGTAGGCCATGCTGCGCGCTTGAAACGGACCGAGCCCATAGCCGGGCTCCAGCAGTTCCTTCAAAATCGACTCAGGCGACTTCGCCGCCACCTCTTCGATATCCATCCCGCCCGCTGCCGAGGCCATGAACACCGGCTTGCCTTGCACGCGATCGAGCACAATGCCCAGGTACAACTCACGCGCGATCGGCAGTGTCTCTTCCACCAGCAAACGTTGCACGATGCGGCCTTCGGGCCCGGTCTGATGCGTCACCAGCCGCATGCCCAGCATCTTCTTGGCGATCTCGGCCGCTTCCAGGTAGTCTTTGGCGACTTTAACGCCACCGCCCTTGCCGCGTCCGCCGGCATGAATCTGAGCTTTGACTACCACGCTGCCGCCGATTTTCTTGGCCGCCGCTTCGGCCTCATCCACCGTAAAGGCAACTTCGCCCCGAGGCACAGGGACTCCGTACTTGGCCAAGATCGCCTTGGCCTGATATTCGTGAATTTTCATGGGATCAAAACGTTAGTTTAACCCAGCCGTTGTCGCCGATGTCGCGCGATGACTGTGCCCGGCGATTTTCTTCTGGAGGCTTTTCACCAGCTTGAACAATTCCGGCTCTCCGATGCCGGCATCGACACCTTACGATCGAGACATCCAAGAGATCCGCAGAAGGAAAATGCCGCAACGACTCGTCCTCGCCTATAAGAATTTCGCCGCTCAACACAATATCAGCCATATTGGGCTTGGCGTCTCAGCGCTGAACACCTGCAAAGTCCTGCGCCGCGCCGGCATTGTCGTGGATGTCTGGCCCGTCCTAAGCGCCAAAGATCTGCGCGACCGGTTGCAGCGCGACCCCGCCACCCATGTAGTGATTTCCGCGCCTTGGATGCCTTCGGCTGATATCCAGGCGCTCGTGCTTGCGAACTCCTCCACGCGATTCGCTGTCAATTGCCACTCCAACGTCGGTTTCCTGCAGGCTGACACCAACGGCGTAAAACTGGTTCGCGAAGCCATGGAAGTGGAAATGGCGGCTCACAATTTCCATCTCGGCGGGAACAGCGTGAGGTTTTGCAACTGGATTCGCTCCGCCTACACGCGCCCTTGCATCTTCCTGCCCAATCTCTACTATCTGGAATCCGAACCCGTCACGTGGCGTCCGCTCTTTAACGGCGGGACGCTACGCATCGGCGCCTTTGGAGCCACGCGACCCCTCAAAAATCTGATGAGCGCCGCCGGAGCGGCTCTCGAAATCGCACGCCGCCACAAGGCCAACCTCGAGTTCTGGCTATCGGCTGGACGCACCGAGGGCGGCGGCGACGTTATCCTCCGCTCGGTCCACGCCATGCTCGACGGCCTGCCCAACGTCAAGATGATCGAGAACGGCTGGCAGTGCTGGCCCAAGTTTCGCCAGAGTGTCGCTCACATGCATCTTTTGCTGCAGCCGAGCTATACCGAATCGTTCAACATGGTGACGGCCGATGGAATCGCCGAGGGCGTGCCCACCGTTGTTTCAGAGGCGATCGACTGGGCGCCCGAGAACTGGAAAGCCATGATGGACGATGTACTCGACATCGCGCGCGTCGGCCGCCATCTGCTCAGCGATCCCTATGCGCTGCAAGAGGGGCTCGACGCCCTCAAATCCCACAACTCCACGGGCCTGCTGTCGTGGCAATCTTTCTTGACCCTCTAAATAATCAGCATGCAGTCTCCATACGAGTAAAATCTGTATCCCGCCTGCACCGCGTGTTCATACGCCGCTAGCACCAACTCGCGCCCCGCGAACGCGCACACCAGCATCAACAGACTGGATTCCGGCAAGTGAAAATTGGTCAGCATCGCGCCGGTTCGCTGGAACGTGAATCCAGGTTTGATAAACAGGTCCGTTTCTCCGTGCTTGCCGAGGAACAGGCTCTCCACCGCGCGAACGCTGGTGGTTCCGGCGCAAATCACGCGATGCGCCGCTCGAATCATCGCCGCGCTTTCCTCGGATACTTGGAAACGCTCCGCGTGGAGCGATTCGGCCCGCACCGGTTGAAATGTCCCCAATCCAACATGCAGCGTCACAAAGGCAATTTCTGCCCCGGCTGCGCGGCAAGCATCCAGAATCTCCGGGGTGAAATGCAGTCCCGCCGTCGGTGCGGCCACGGAGCCCGTTTCTCGCGCGTACACCGTCTGATATCTCTCGCGATCGTCCGGCCTATCGTCGCGTTTGATGTACGGCGGCAACGGCACATGTCCGATCTTCCGCAGAAGCTCGTAAATGTCGCCGTCGCTATCCAAGTCAAATCGCAAAGTCCGTTCGCCCCATCCCGCGCGCGCGATCACATCGGCCTGCCCGCCGTCAAACACCACTCGCTCACCCACGCGCATCTTACGGCCTGGATGCACCAGCGCTGTCCAGGTCCTTGAGTCCTCGCTCACGGGATGCACCAGCAGCACCTCCACCACGCCCGTGCCGCCCAGACGCCTGCCATATAATCGCGATGGAAAGACCTTCGAGTCGTTCAACACTAAGGCATCGCCCCGCTGCAAGAATTGCGGAAACTCGCGGAACATCCGATTTTCCCAGCGCTGCTCCGCGCGATTCAGCACCAGCATCCGCGAACCCGCGCGATCGGCCAGCGGCTCCTGCGCGATCGACGATTCCGGCAGGTGATAATGAAATGACGAAATGTCCAAACCACACCATACCAGTGCTAGTCCCTCTTGAAGATTCTAGGCATTGAAACTTCGTGCGATGAAACCGCGGCCGCCGTGGTCGCCGATGGCACTGGCATTCTTTCCTCTGTGGTCGCCTCACAGCTCGCCACGCACGCAAAATACGGCGGAGTGGTTCCTGAGCTTGCATCGCGCGAGCATCTGCGCGCCATCGTCCCCGTGGTTCGTCATGCTCTTGAAGAAGCCGGCGCCGTCTTCGACGATCTCGCCGCAATCGCAGTTACCGAGGGGCCGGGTCTAGTCGGCTCGCTGCTGGTCGGCATCACCTACGCGAAGTCGCTCTGCTTTGCGCGCGATCTGCCTCTCATTGGTGTCAACCATATCGAAGGCCACATCCACGCGGTGATTTTAGAGGCTGGCGCCAGCATCGAGTACCCCGCGGTCGCATTGGTGGTCAGCGGCGGTCACACCCATCTGTTCGAAGTCCGCGACGGCTTTGTCTACCGGCTGCTTGGAAAAACGCGCGACGACGCGGCCGGCGAAGCTTACGACAAAGTCGCGAAACTCCTGGGCTTCGGTTATCCTGGCGGCCCTATCATCGATCAGCTGGCGCCGCATGGCGACCCCCGCGCCGTAAAGTTCACGCTCGCGCGCATGAAGGGCAACCCGCTCGATTTCAGTTTTAGCGGACTAAAAACCGCCCTCCTGCGATGGGTGGAAGGCCATGATCTAACCGCCGAAATAGAAGCCCGCCGCCGTTCGCAGGGCTCGTCGATCAAGGATTTTCTCCCGCTCACTCCCCAGCCCACGCTCGACCTGCTGGCGTCCTTTCAATACACCGTCATCGAAGAGCTGCTCCGCCGCGCCGTGGTGTCCATCGAAACAATCGGCGCGCGATCGCTCATCATCTCCGGTGGCGTGGCTTCCAATACCGGTTTGCGAACCGCCGCTCGCCAAGCCGGTCTGGCATGCCCCGTCTATTTCCCCACGCCGGCACTCTCTACTGATAACGCGGCAATGATCGCCGCCGCGGCGTTTCCAAAACTACGCGCTGGACAATTTGACGACTTCACGCTTGGCGCCCAGGCCAACCTCACGCTGGCCTGACGATACAATATTCCACGTATGCTGCCACGCCTCTCCGCCACGGCCGTTCTGATGGCATGCGTCACCTTTGCAGCCGTCACCGGGATCGCAGCCGTTACCAACGTGGAAATCACCGAACGATCCGACGACGGCGGCTACGAGCGCATCGTTGCCAAGGTCAGTTACGCCGTTAATCCCCAGCTGCCGCCTAACCGGTTCATCAACGACATCGACCTGGCCCCGCGCAACGCCCGAGGCCAAGTGGAATTTTCCTCCGATCTCTACATCCTTCGCCCGCGCGATCCATCCAAGCGCAACGGAACGCTGCTGGTGGAAATTCCTAACCGCGGCTCCAAGGGTTTGGCCACAATGTTCAACCTCGGCGACGATTTTTTGCTGGAGCAAGGTTTTACGCTGGTATCGGTCGGCTGGGAAATGGACCTGCCGCCAACCCCCGGCCTGCTCCGCGCCGACGCGCCCATCGCGACCAAGCAGGGCAAGCCTATTACTGGACTTGTTCGCTCCGAATGGGAAGGCGGCGATGGCGCCGGCAGCGCTCCACCCACCGATCGCGTCACTACCATCTCGCTCGGAGATCGCGGCATGATCGGCTACTCCGTGGCCGACGCCATGGATCCAGACAACAAGATCTTCGTTCGCGATACCGTCGACGGCCAGCGCCGCCTCATTCCTCGCGACAATTGGAGCTTTTCCGATCCCACGCACGTTACCATGGCGGCCGGCTTCGAGCCCGGCAAGATTTACGAAGTCATCTATCGAGCCAAGGATCCCGTACTAGTCGGCCTTGGGCCCGCTGCGGTTCGCGACGCCGTGTCGTATCTCAAGTATGGCGGCGCAGACACTCCGCTCGCCGGCTTCAACAAAGAAGTTTTTCGAACTATCGGCTTCGGCGTCTCGCAAAGCGGCCGATTCCTGCGCACCTTCCTGCACGACGGCTTCAACCAGGACGAAGGCACACGGCGCGTTTTCGATGCGGTATGGGCGGACATTGCGGGTGCCGGCCGAGGCGGATTCAACGCACTCTTCGCACAGCCTTCCCGCGACGGCCATCCCTTCTTCAACCTTCTTTATCCCGTTGACATCCCCCCCTTCACCGATCAAGCTCTTCCCAACATGGCCGGCATGCTAGGCAGCCTTATCAGAACGGATACGGTTCCGAAAATTTTCTATACCAACGGCTCGTATGAGTATTGGGGCCGCGCCGCTTCGCTCATCCATACCACCCTCGACGGCAAGCAGGACGCGCCAATTGCTAAGGAGACGCGCATATATTTTTTCCCCGGCTCAAGGCACGGCACGGGGCGCATTCCGCCGAGCCATCTGCAAGCCCAGAACCTCGATAGTACAAATGACTATACCCCTTCGATGCGGGCTTTATTGGTCGCCTTGCAAGCCTGGATCGCCACAGGCAAACAGCCCCCCGCTTCGGTCTACCCGCTGATCGCGCCGCCGGACGGGAAAACACAACTGGTCGCCGTTAGCGACTATGCATTTCCTAAGATCCCCGGCATCGCTACGCCCCGCTACAATCGCCAGGCTTTCCGGCTCGATTTTTCCACTGAGCCTCCCAAACTCGGACCGCCCTTCGCCACCCTGGTGCCCCAGGTGAATCTCGACGGCAACGAAATCTCCGGCATTCTCATGCCCGAAATTCAAGTCCCGCTCGCATCATACACAGGATGGAATTTGCGCAGCCCCAAGATCGGCGCGCCCGATCAGTTATACAGCATGGCCGGATCGTGGATTCCGTTCCCCGTGAACAAAGCCGAGCGCAGGAAGCGAAAAGACCCGCGTGTCTCCATCCAGGAGCGCTATCCCAGCAAGGACGACTACCTCGAAAAGATCAGTGCCGCCGCTCAGCAATTAGTCAAGGACGGTTATTTACTCGACCGAGACATCGCCTATCTGCGCAATCGCGCCGCTCAGGAATGGGATTATGTCGTCAGTCCGATCCATGACCTAACATCAAGGTGATCTAACATCAAGGTAATGGGTCCCAATGCAGCGCAAGCCGAACAGCCGAAGGTTCCGATCGCCGGCGTACAGAATCTGATCGCCGTCGGATCCGGCAAAGGCGGCGTCGGAAAAACCACGGTTTCCGTTAATCTAGCCGTCGCGCTTTCGCGCCTGGGCCACAAGGTGGGCCTCCTGGACGCCGATGTTTACGGCCCCAACGTGCCGCTCATGATGGGCGTCCGCGCCCAACCGCATGCCATTGGCGAGCGTATCCAGCCGCTTGAGAAAAACGGCCTGCGCATCATGTCCATGGGCTTTTTGAATCCCGGCGACAAGCCGTTGGTCTGGCGCGGCCCCATGCTGCACAGCGTCATCCAACAGTTCCTGCGTGGCGTCGATTGGGGCGAGCTCGACTATTTGATCGTCGACCTGCCGCCCGGCACCGGTGACGTACAGCTCTCGCTCATCCAAACCGCGCCGCTTACCGGGGCCGTCGTCGTCACCACGCCGTCCGAGGTCTCACTCGAAGATGCGCGCAAAGCCATTCACATGTTCCAGCAGGTGCGGGTGCCGATCCTGGGCCTGGTGGAGAACATGAGCTACCTGCAATGTCCCCACTGCCAGGAGCGCATCGATGTCTTCAGCCACGGCGGCGGCAAGAAAACCGCCGAGACGATGAACGTTCCGTTCTTGGGCGAATTGCCTCTCGATCCCGCGGTTCGTATCGGTGGCGACACCGGACAGCCCATCACGTTAGGCGACGCCGGTGCTCCGTTCGTGGCCATCGCGCGCGAAGTTCAGCGCCGCGCAGCTGAAGAAAGCGTCAAAAAAGGCCCTTCCATTCAAATCGAAGAATAGCGCCGCCGCCTTCGCACATAAATAAACACAGCGTACCCCACAAACAGCACAGCGGCCACGGCAGAGGCTTGCTTCAGGTTGTGTTCCACCACGCGAAGCATCTGTTCCCATCGCGGGCCGAAATGATAGCCCAGGAACAGAAACGTGCTCACCCACAAGAGAGCTCCTGTATAGGCGAAAGCCGCGAACCCATGGTATTCCAGCTTCGACGTGCCGGCTACAATCGCCGTGAAGTGCCGCACGCCGGGGATGAAATAGCCCAGCATCAGCGCCCAGTGCCCAATCCGATTGAACCAGTCGTGCAACCGCCGGATCTGATAATCGCGGATATGCAGCAAGCGTCCAGGCCTGGAATGCAGAAACTTCCAGCCGAGCGTGCGGCCGATAATATAGCTGCAGGTAATGCCGCACATGCTGCCCGCTAGTGCGCTTGCAAAGGTTGGAATGGCGTGCAGCTGGTCGCGATAGATCAGGAAGCCGCAGCCGGTCAGCAGGAATTCATCCGGCACCGGAAGCCCGACAATGCCGAGCACTAGTAGCCCGAAGATAGCGAAATAGCCGTAGGTCGCAACCCACTGGAGAACGGCGCTTTCCAACAGAAGATGGTAACGCGCCGCAATACTTATGTTTTTTTCGTGCCGCGCTACCCGGCCGTCTTCCGCACCGGCGCCACGGCCTTGCTGCCCGGCACCACCGAGAAGAACTCAATGAAGCGCTTCTTCGGCTCGGGCGCAACGGAGGGTTTTTGTTCCAGCATGGTTTGCGCCAGCGCAGTGAATTGCCGGCCCAGCTCGCTGCCCGATTCCACCCACCGGCCCGCAGTCATCGCGCGCTGTACGCCCTGATAGTCGTTCGGGAATGTCATGTAGATCGGAATACCCAGCAGTTGCTCGATCTGTTCCGGCGAAATCAGCGACCGCTTTGGGCAGCGGTTCAGCAGCACGCATACGCGCTCGCCGAGGTCCAGTTGCTTCAGGTAAAGATACTTCTCGCGCGCCAGGTGGAGCGAAGGAATCTCGGGCGTGCACACCAGGAAGATGCGCTTCGATTCGTGCATGATTTCGAGCGAATACCGCTCGAGGTTTCCCGACATATCGAAGCACAACGCGCTGTAATTCCGCCGCAT
>Ga0302326_10008723_pt1 | contig 22302 bp, 18 predicted proteins | sample Palsa_T0_3_FD_202264 | JGI IMG/M metagenome (GOLD analysis project Ga0302326, IMG submission 202264) | Peat permafrost microbial communities from Stordalen Mire near Abisko, Sweden - Palsa_T0_3 | ecosystem: Environmental > Terrestrial > Soil > Palsa > Peat permafrost | place: Sweden: Abisko... | reverse complement strand
CGCGCCGCGTGTCGGAGTAGTGGGTCGCGAAGCCCGAACAGGTTTCCGAGAGCCCGTAGGCGACCGGCATGTTCCAGTCCGTGTCACCGGTGACGGTCGGGTGGCGGGCGAAGGCGGACTTGCCGAACACGCATCGCAGCGACGAGAGGTCCGTATGAGCCCAGTCGGGGTGCTCCTCGAGGGCGGCGGTCTGGTGGGGGAGGGTGTAGGGCTCGGTCACTCGCTCCCGGGCCATGAGCCGCAGCGCCTCGCCGGCTGCGAAGGACTCCTGCATCACCCAGCACCCGCCGGCGGCGAGGGTGGCACCCATGGCGGTGTTCAATCCCGCCGTCCAGAACATCGGCAACGATGTCCACATCCTGGTGGCCTGGTGCCGTCCGAACACGCCGGCCTGCAGCCAGAACTGGAGGGTGGGTGAACGGTGGGCGTGGAGCATGCCCTTGGGACGGTCCGTCGTTCCCGAGCTGTACGTGATGAGGCCGTCGTCTGAGGGCGACACCTGAGCGGCTCGGGCGTCGATCAGCTCGTCGGACACGGAGTCGCGCCTCGCCAGAAAGCCTTCCCACGTCTCCACTCGACCCCGCGGCAGGTCGAGCCCGATCGCCGCCACCCGGTCCAGGAACGGGAAGCCGAGCGACGTCATCCGGCCGCGGCCCGGCTCGCCCGGCTCCTGCCCGCCGGGCTCGTCCAGCTCGGCGCAGACGGACACGACGTCGTCGACGAAGCGGCGGTGGAGCATCTCTGTCTGGGTGAGCAGCACCTCGATGTCGGCGTGACGGAGCATGTAGGCCAACTCCGGCGCTGCGGAGAAGGTCGAAAGCGGGACGGCGACCGCACCCACCAGTGCAGCGCCGAACAAGGCCGCCACCGCCTCAGGGCGGTTGCCCATCAAAATGCCGACCCGGGTACCTTTGCCTGCTCCGCCTGCCACCAGGGCCGCGGCGACCTGATGCGCCTGCCGGCCGAGCTCGGCGTAGTTCCATCGCCGCGTGGCACCGCCCCGCAGGGGGTCGTCGAAGACCAGCGCCTCGTTGGCCGCGAAGCGGGCGCAAATCTCGGTGAGAAACCCGCCGATCGTCAGGGCGCCCACCCCTTGAGCCTCCGATAGCGGCGGCCCTTCGAGGGTGGTCATGGGTCCAGGCCGCCCTGGGGGAAGAGGCTGGCGAATCCCAGCCGGGACACGGCCTCGACGAGTTCGGCCGAGGTCCGTTCCGATCCGAAAGGCAAGCGGAGGTCAGGCTGAACGTGACGGGCGAGCACCGACACGTCGTACTCGTCGCACAGGCCGGCCGCGCCGTGCAGCTGCTGACTGGTTCGCAACACGGCCCGGGCGGTGTCCACGGCATGGAGCCGCAAGGCCAGGGCATCGGCTAGCCCGGCGTCGGGATCGGCAAAGAGTCGCCACAACGTGAAGTGGCACAACTCCCGCAGCCCGTCCGTGCCGACTGCGGCGTCGGCCAGTTGGAACTGGACCGCCTGGAACGCCGACAGCGGTTGGCCGAATTGCACCCGCTCGCCGACGTGATCGATGGCCAGCTCCAGGGATCGCTCGGTGGTGCCCAGTATCCGCCATGAGGTCAAGGTCAAGTGCAGCGCCACGTCACCAGGGGCGGTCCCTTGCCACTCGCCGGTAGGCGTCAAGTCCGTGACGAACGGACCGAGCTTGGAGCCGAAACGTGACCCGACCGGCATGGCAACGGCCTGCTGCCCGCCCGGTGCGGCGACCCGCCACTCCGAGAACAGATCGCCGTGGTCAGCTCGGCAACGGTCGTCCGGCACCAGCGCGAACGGCAACAGGTCCACGGGATCTCGGAGCAGGACCGCGACCACCGGGTAGGGGATGGCGAGCCGCCCCGCGACGCGGCAGAGCTCGCCGGCGGCGGCTGCCGTTTCGATGTCGACGCGGGGATCGAGCTGGTCGGCGCCCAGGCTGTCGATCGCGTTGCCGACCTTTGCCAATCGGATATCCGGCTCCCGCTCCCTCTCTGCGTCTCGGGCCAGGTCGACCCCGCCGAGCGCAGTGAGGGCCTTCTCCGCCGTCGCCCCGAACTGCACGGCCTCGTCCGGCAGCTCCAGGTTCACGAGGACCGAGTCCCAAGGAGGGCGCGGGCCACGATCATGCGCTGGATCTCGATGGTGCCGGCGGCCACGGTGGCGGCCTGGGCGTAGCGCCAGTGGTCCTCGATGGCGCCGTCCAGAAAGGCGTGACTTCGTTGGCGGCCGCCCTTTACCGACAATGGCTTGTCGGTAAAAGGCGGCCGCTCGGGAATCGCAGCAGTACTGGACCCGGCCGGATTCGGTGCGGCTTTGCTTTCCACGCCGGTGTCGGAGCCTTCCAGGCTTCGGTCCTCGATGGCCTGGAACAGGAGCTCCGCCACCTGCTGGTCGCACTGGGTCACGGCCAGGCGGGCCACGCTAGCGGTGGCGTCGCGCGGCTGGCCGGCCTCCTGCTCGGCGACGGCGCGGTACGCGAGGAGCCGGGCGACCCGGATCTGCACCAGGGCGCGCACCCACTGCTGGCGTAGCCCGGCCGGCAGGGCGCGCCATCCGTCCGCCTTGCCGGTGTATTGCGACATGAGCCGGTCGCAACGGGCGTAGCGGGCGATGCCGACCCGCTCGTGGGCGAGCGCCCGGCGGATGACGTTCCATCCCTGCCCAACGCCGCCCAGCACTTCGTCGGCTTCAACCGGTACGGAGTCAAAGAAGCACTCGTTGAGGTGGTGGGGGCCGAGCATGCTGCGAATGGGCCGCACGGTGATCCCCTCTCGATTCATCGGGACGAGGAAGATGGTGATGCCCTCGTGCTTCTTGGCCCCGTTGGCCCCGGGAACACCGACCCGGGCCGCCAGCACACACCACTGGGCCATCTCCGCGTAGGAAGTCCAGATCTTCTGCCCGGTGATGCGGAGGCCTTCGCCGTCAGGTTCGGCACGGGTCGTGAGCGAGGCCAGATCGGATCCGGCGTCCGGTTCGCTGAACCCCTGGCACCAGATCACCTCACCGGCGGCGATCGGCGGAAGGAAGCGTTGTTTTTGGGCGTCGGTACCGAACGCCATGATGGCCGGGCCGACCCAGTTGAGCCCCATGTACTGGGCGCCGCGCGGTTCGTGATGGGACCACATCTCCTCCCGCACGACGGTCTGCTCCCACACCGATCCGCCGCCCCCTCCATATTCCTCTGGCCACGACACGGTGAGGAGGCCCTCCTCGGCCAAGCGGCGGCAGAAGTGCTGGGCGATGTGGAGGTCCGCCGGATCGTCGGTGAAGGCGCCCAGATAGCCGGCTGGGATCTCGGCCGCGATCATCTCGCGCAACCGGCTCCGCAGCTTTGAGGCCCGCTCGCCGAAGTCGTAGTCCAATGCCAGGTCCCTCGCGGTCGCTACGTCGGGGCGCTGTCCAACCACGACCTCTGTTCAGTTGGACAGCCCATACTATGACGCCGACGTCATAGGTTGGATGGGGGAGGTGGGATCGTTGATAGCCGGAGCGCCGATCCCTGCGGCTCCCGATCTCGTCCGGATGCGCAGGGATCGTGGCGAAAAGCTGCAGCACCAGCTGGGAGCGGCTGGCCTCGACGGCCTGGTGTTGATGGGCACCAGCGCGGTGGCGTACGCCACCGGCGCGGTAGCGCCCGCCGTCGACAGCAGCCACGCGGTCCTTGACCGGACGGTGGCGATCGTGGTCTCTGGCGCGCCGGCCGCCCACCTCTTTACCGCCCATCCAGAGGGGGCCCCCTCGGAGCTGCCGACCGAGTTCCTGCACGGCCCGTTGTACCCCGAGCTGGACGAAGGGGTGACGACGATCAAGAGGGCGCTCGACGAGCTGTTCGAGCCAGGGGCGCGGCTCGGGTGCGACGAGCTCACCCACGCCATGCTTCGGGGTCTCCCAGACCGCGAGTTCACCAGCGCAGCGGCGGTGCTCGGGGCGGCCAAGCTGTGCAAGACGCCGGACGAGTTGGCGTGCATCCGCGCCGCCCAACGCATCAACGAGCTGGCTATGTGGGATGTCCAGGCGATGCTCCGACCCGGGTTGCGCCAGACCGACCTCACCGCCCGGTTCCTGCGTCGGGTATTCGAGTTAGGCGCCACTACCAACGCCATCGACCCGATCTGGCAGGTCATGCCGACAATGCGCGCCGGCGGGCCGTGGACCACTCATGGTGACATCGCCTTCCCTCTCGCGACCGGCGACCGCCTCCTCCGAGAAGGAGACGTGATCTGGGTCGACTCAGGCATCACCTACCAGGGCTACGCCTCCGACTTCGGCCGAACCTGGATCGTGGGGGCCGACCCGGCGCCCAGCGCTCGCCAGCAAGCGCAGTTCGACCGGTGGGCGGCGGTGGTCGAGGCGGTGCTAGAACGCTGTCAGCCAGGCACCACCGCATTGGAGCTCGGCCAGACGGCGATCGCGGCCAACGAGGGCGTGAAGCCGTGGATCGAACACTTTTACCTGGCCCATGGGGTGGGGACAGACAGCGCCGAAATGCCGCTCATCGGCACCGACCTCGGCGCGTCCTTCGACGAGCGTCTGATTCTGCAGCCCGGGATGGTGTTCGTCTTGGAGCCAGTCATCTGGGATGACGGCGCGGCCGGGTATCGCGCCGAGGACATCGTCGCCATCACCGACGACGGATGGGTGCCGCTCAGCGCCCATCCCTACGACCCGTTTGTCGGGGCCTGGTGAGCGCGGCGGGCGGCCCGGGGGCCGGATCCATCGCCGGCGCCGGCGCCGGCGTGCTCGGCCTCACAGGCGCGTCCGACCAGATCGACTTCGCCCGGCTCCGAGCCGAGCGCCGGCGCCGGCTTTTCGACGCCATGGCCGCCGGCGGAGTCGATGTCCTGGTCCTGGGCCGCCCGGCCAATGTGGCTTACGCGTCCGGCGCCCAGCAGCTGTGGACAGCCGGAACGCGCCCGTTCGGACCGGCCTGCCTCGTCGTCCGCTCGACCGGACGGGTGCACCTACTGTCGACGTGGGACGCGGGCGTGCCGCCGGAGATCGGTCATGACGAGCTGTTCGGGCTGTCATGGAACCCCGCCATCCTGGCCTCGAACCTGGGCGCCATCGCCGGCCTTGGCGACGCCGCCCAGGTTGGGACAGACGGTTTCAGCCCGGGCGCCCGCCAGTTGCTGGCCGCCCTCTGCCCCCACGCGGCCGTGGTGGATGCGGCCCCGGTGCTATCTCGGGCCCGGACGCCGAAGACCCCCGACGAACTGGCATGCATCGTGTCGGCGGCCGGCATCGCCGAAGCGGCCCTCTCCGCGCTGGTCGCGGCGCTGGATCCTGGAGTGTCCGAACGCCAGCTGCTCGGAGTCTACGCAGAGGCGATTGCCGGGCTTGGTGCGCCCACCCCGCCGACCGAGGCGGTGGTCTGCGCCACCCCTCGCCAGGGCCCGGTGCGGCTGCGCCGGCTCGCCACCGACCGCTGCCTTGCCCCCGGTGAGCTCGTCGTCCTCAACCCGGGCGCGTTCTACGCCGGCTACGAGGGGACGCTGGCTCGCACCTGGGTGGTCGGGGCCATGGTGCCCAGCCCGGCCCAGCGGCGCCTGGCCCAGCGGAGCCGGGAGACGCTGCAGGCGGTCCTGGACGCCTGCCGAGCCGGCACCACTGGCGCGGAGTTGTGCCGGGTCTGGGATTCCACCGGCGAGGCCCCTCCGCCCGAACCCTTCGTTCGTGGGGTGGGGCTCGGGGCCGAGCTCCCCCTGATTGGGCACCGCGTCGGTCAGTCGGCTCAGCTGGCGGCCGGAACCGTCCTGGCCGTAACGGCGTGGGTGGCGGTCGACGGTGTCGGAGGTGTCCTCGAGCAGGACCTGGTGCTCGTGACCGACGGTGAGCCGGCGCGGCTCACTCGCTATGGGCGGGGGCCGCTGGCCTGAGAGGGGCGGCCAGGGCCCGGGGTAAGATGACTGACCGTCCGGTTCGGGCGACTTGCTGCCGCTGCCCCGATTCTTTGTTATTTTTTACACCCTATAGATGTATTAGATACCAAAAAACGGGGCGCCCGGCACCCGCACCCCAGCTAGCGGAACTGACCACCAATCGTCGAGCCGCCGGCGTCGCCGGCCCCGGTCCTGCGCCGGCGCCCACCGGGCCGGCCGCACGAGCCGGCTTAGGCGCCAGGCTCGACGTCCCGCGGTAGACCCAGCAGCCGTTCGGCGATCACGTTGCGCTGCACCTCGCTGGTCCCGCCGGCGATGGTCAGGCAACGGTTGGCCAGGAACCCGAAGCTCCACTGGCCGGCCGCCCCTTCCGTGGTGGCGCCTTCGCCGGCGAGAAGGGCCAGTCCATACTCCTGGGTGCGCTGGTCGTGCTCGGCGGCGAGCAGCTTGCGAACGCTGGCCTCCGGCCCGGGGCCGGCGCCGGCCACCGCCCGGTGAGTGGAGCGGAGACCGAGCAGGGTGACCGTCTGGGCCTCGGCGACCAGGGCGCCGAGGCCGTCGCGGGCGACCGGTCCCAGCCCGTCGGGGCCGAGCTCGCCGGGGCCGGGCACACCGCGGTCGAGCGCACCGCGCTCGAGCTCGCGGGCTAGGGCCAGCAGCGCCTCCAGCCCGCCACCGAACGAAGACCCGCTCCCCATGGCCACCCGTTCGTTGGCCAGCGTGGTGCGGGCCAGGGCCCAGCCTCCGTGAACGGGCCCGATTACGCAGTCGTCCGGGACGAACACGTCCGAAAGGTAGACCTCGTTGAACATCGTGTTACCTGTCATCTCCCGGAGCGGGCGGATCTCGATCCCGGCGCTACGCATGTCCACGACGAAGTAGGTGATCCCCTGGTGCTTGGCAACGGAGGAGTCGGTTCGGGCCAGGCAGATTCCCCAGTCTGCCTCTGCCGCCAGCGACGTCCACACCTTCTGTCCGCTCAGCAACCAGCCGCCGCTCGCGGCGACCGCCTTGGTGGCGAGCGCCGCCAGGTCCGACCCGGCCCCGGGCTCGCTGAAGAGCTGGCACCACTGGATCGTGCCCAACAGCGTTGGGCGTACCCATCGCTCCTGTTGGGCCGCCGTCCCGTGCGTCGCGATCGTCGGGGCGGCCCAGGCGCCCACGGCCAGGTGGGCCCGGCGGAGCTTGGCGCGGCGCAGTTCCTGGTCGATGATCAGCTGCTCAACCGCCCCTGCAGCCCGCCCCCACGGTCGGGGCCAGTGCGGCACGAACAAGCCCGCATCCACCAGGGCCGTGCGTCGCTGGGCGGCCGGGCACGCCGCGATGGCATCGGCCGTGGCGCCTACCTCGGACCGCAGCGCCTCCGTTTCGGCCGGCAGGTCCACGCCGAGCCGGCGGCGGACACCACTCAGGGCCAGCCCGGCCACCCGCTCCCGCCAAGGCGCCGGACCTCCGAGCAGCTGGCGGACGGTGGTAGCGCGCCGCAGATACCGGTGCGCGTCGTGCTCCCAGGTGAAGCCGATCCCGCCCAGCACCTGGATGCAGTCCTTGGCCACCTGGAAGAAGGCGTCGGGGGCCACGGCGCCGGCCACTGCAGCGGCGAGGGCGGCTTCGTCATAGCGCCCGGTGTCCCTGCTCTGGTCCACGGCACTGGCCGCGTCCCAGGCGACGGCCCGGGCCTCTTCCACCGCCACGAGCATGTCGGCGCAGCGGTGCTTCACGGCCTGGAACTGGCCGATGGGCCGGCCAAACTGCTCGCGCACTGTGGCGTAGGCGGCGGCCGTCTCCAGGCACCACCCGGCGCCGCCGGCACACTCCGCCGCCAACAGCGCGGCCCCCAGGTCCTCCACTGCCCGTGGCGGCAGCGCCAGCTGGTGGCTGGCCGGCACCCGGGCCCCGCTTGCGGTGACGGTTCCGCACGGGCGGGTCGGGTCGAGGCTGGGGACCGGGGCGACCGTGAGATCCCCAGCTGGTACCACGCACCACCGTTCGTCGCCAGGGCCTCCTGCCGCGACGATCACCCAGTCGGCCATCGCCGCTCCCAGGATGGGCCTGGCCGTGCCGGACAGGGTGATCGTGCCGCCGTCGTCAGGAGCGGTGGCATCCAGCGGCCTGGACGTGGCCAACGCCACGGCCCCGACTGTCGTGCCCGCGATAAGGCCCGGCAGCGCACTCTGGCGCAGGACCGTCGTGCCGCCGCGGGCTATGGCGGCGATGGCGAGCGCCGTGGGTACGAAGGGCCCTGGCGCGCCGACGCGCCCTAGCTCTTCGACCACCACGGCCAACTCGGCCAGACCGAAGCCCTGCCCGCCGTCGGCCTCGTCGATGTGGAGCCCCAGCCAACCGAGCTTGGCCATCTCGTCCCAGAACGGCGGCAACGATCCGACCTCCGCCTCGAGGGCTGCCCGGGCAACGGCCGGCGGGCAGTGGTTGTCGAGGAAACGTCGGGCCGCGGCGGCGAGGGCGGCGTGCTCTTCGGTGATGGCGATGCTCACGATTCGGCTGCTTCCGGCGTGCCCGACACCTCCATGAACTGGGCGTAGCGGTCGCTGACGGCCGGCACCCAGCTGGGGTCTGGCTCGACCACCCGGCCGGTGCATGCCCATCTGTCGGCTTCGTTGATGTCGGTCTCGAGGCCGGCTGCGATGCGAGCTAGGAATGCCGCGCCGCGGGCGGCACCCTCCGGCGCGGCGGCGACATGGACCGGGATCCCGGTGACGTCCGCGAGCGCCTGCATCCATCCGTCGGAGCGGGTGCCTCCTCCGGTGGCGACAACCCGTCGTGGTCGGACTCCGGCCAGGTCGAGGTGGTGCCGGACCACGAATCCGGACGCCTCCCAGGCGGCCCGCTGCCCCGCCGCGGCTCCATGGGTGAGGTCCAACCCGTGCAGCGCGGCCCGCCGGGCCGGGTCGTGGTAAGGGGTCCGTTCCCCACGCGGGTAGGGGGCCCACACCGGGATGTTGGCGGGATCGAGCTGGTCCCCGGCGCGGGGTCGGCCTAGGAGCCGGCTGGCCCAGTCGATGAAAAGGCCGCCGGCGTTGCTGGCGCCCCCGACTAGATGACGGCCCGGTATGCGGTGCCCCACGGTCCAGAGCCCGGGGGCGTCAGACGGCTCATCGACCACCGCCCACACCAGCAGGGTGGTCCCGCAGATGACGTGGACGTCGCCGTCCTCGCCGGCGCCGGCCACCAACTGTTCACACCAGACGTCCACGGTGCCGGCGCAGAGCGTTGGCCCGGTGCCGTCGAGGCGGCCGACCGCGGTACCGAACATCTCGACGGCGGGGAGCTGCTCGGAGCGTACGCCGCACTCGGCACAGACCTCAGAGTCCCATCCGTTTTCGCCGTAAAGCGGCATGGACGTGAACGCCACCGCCAGGTCGATGGCGGCTGTCCCGCCCAGCGCCCGGTTGGCTACTGCTGGCGCGGGCCAAAATCCGCGCGCCTGTGGGGCGATCTGAGCAGTCCAACCCAAGAACCCGACGACCTCCCCATCACCGGTCGGGCCTGAAGTCGAACGGCCGGATGGCCGGCCCCGGGCGTCCCCGTACAACAGGCCCGGGGTGAGGGGCCGGCCCCTGGCGTCGACCGCCGTCAGGGACGGCACCATCGCCGCCACCGCCACCGCCACCGCGTCGACGTCGCCGAGGGCGGCCAGAGCTCGCCGCGGGCCGAGCCGCCAGGCCAGGTTGGCGTCGTGCTCCATCTGGTCGGGCGCCGGCACCAACAGACGGTGGGGTATGCGGGAGCGGGCCACGATCGTGCCCGCGCCGTCGACGGCCACCGCCTTGACGGAGGTGGTACCGATATCGAGTCCGATGGTCACCGAGCCCATGGCACGACCGAGCATGAGCATGACATGAGGGTCAGAGTAGGCCATGATGTCCGGCGTGACCGATGCGAGAGCTCACCCCCGTGCCCTGGTGACGGCGCCCCTGCGCGGGGAGGGTTTCGACCGCCTGTGCGAGCTGACCGATGTCACCTATGACCCATGGATCGATCAGCATCCGCTGCGGATGTACTCGGCTGCGCAGCTGTGCGAGCGGATCGACGCGGAGGGTGCCGAGGTGCTGATCGTCGAAGCCGACACCGTGGGCCGAGAGGTCTTCGAGCGACCGTTGCGGGTCGTCGCCGCCACGCGAGCCGACCCGAACAACGTTGACGTGGCGGCAGCCACGGCGGCGGGGATTCCGGTGCTGCGCTGTCCCGGCCGCAACGCCGACGCCGTCGCGGAGCTCGCCGTGGCTCTCCTGTTCGCACTGACCAGGCAGGTGCTGCAAGCCGACGCCGACGTGCGTTCCGGCCAGGTCTACCGCGATGGCAGCATCCCCTACCAGCGGTTCCGAGCCTGGGAGCTGGCCGGCCGCACGGCCGGGCTTATCGGGTTGGGGTCGGTGGGACAGGCGCTGCGGTGGCGCCTCGAGGGCCTGGGGATGACGGTCATCGCCCACGATCCCTACAACGACGAAGCCAAAGTGTCCCTGCCCGAGCTGCTCGAACGTTCGGATGTGGTGTCCATGCACGCTGCCGTTTCCGAGGCCACCGCCGGAATGATCGGTCCTGACCAGTTCGCGGCCATGCGTGCCGACGCGGTGTATATCAACACCGCCCGAGCCCAGCTCCACGACACCGACGCTCTGGTAGCCGCCCTGCAAACCGGCCAGCTGGCCGGCGCCGCCCTCGATCACTTTGCAGGCGAGAACCTGCCCGTCGACCACCCACTGGTAGCCATGCCGAACGTGGTGCTGACCCCGCACATCGGGGGCGCCACTTGGGACACCGAGTGCCGTCAGGCCACCATGGTCGCCGACGACGTGGCCCGGTTGCTGGCGGGCGAGGCGCCGGTCCACGTCGTCAACCCGGAGGTGCTCACGTGAAATATGTCGAGGATGCGCCGGAGGCGGTGCTGGCAGCCGCCAAAGACATGCTCCGCAAGGGCTTGGTCGAGGGCACAGCAGGCAACATCTCAGCCCGCCAGCAAGATGGCACCATCGTGATCACCCCGTCGTCGGTGGATTACGCCGACATGCAGCTTGACGATCTGGTGGTAATCGACATCGAGGGCGAGACCCTGTCTAGCAAGGACGGCCGATCGCCCTCCTCGGAGAAACTGCTCCATCTCGCCAGCTACAAAGCGTTCGACGACATCGGTTCGGTGATCCACTCCCACCCGGTGCACGCGACCATGTTCGCGGTCACTCACCAGGACATCCCCGCCTGTATCGACGAGTTCTCGATCTTCGTCGGTGGCGAGGTGCGCTGCACCGAGTACGCCGCGAGCGGCACCACCGATGTGGGCGAGCAGGCGGTCAAAGCCCTGGAAGGCCGCGGCGCCGCGCTCATCGCCAACCACGGGATGGTGGCGGTCGGGCCGCACCCGGCGGCGGCGTTGCACATCACCGCGCTAGTCGAACGCAGCGCCCACATCGTGTGGGGGGCGCGGGCGTTGGGATCGCCACTTCCGTTGCCGGACAAGGTCAACGAGGGGTTCGCCGCCATCTACGGCTACCTCCGCCAGAACCCGCTGTAGCGGTCGCCATGCCGATCCACTACGAGCTCGGTGAGGATCACGTCGCGCTCATCACGATCGACCGGCCCGAGGTCCGTAACGCTCTTGACCTATACCACTTTCGGGACATGGCCAACGCCTGGCGCCGCTTCCGCGACGACGACAGTGCCTGGGTGGCGATCGTCACCGGCGTCGAGCGCAACTTCATGTCCGGTGCCGACCTCAAGACCTACATCCCACAGATCACGGCCCTGCAGAAGGAGATCGCCCGCGGCGAGGTAACCGAAGTCGACGGTTGCCAACTGCGCGATGGAACCGACGCCGTGCTGCGCAGTCTGAAGATCTACAAGCCGATCGTCGCCGCCATAAACGGCCCCTGTGTAGCGGGAGGGATGGAGATGCTCGGCGGCGTCGACATCCGGATAGCCACTCCCAACGCCCGATTCGGCGTGATGGAGCCGAAGCGAGGCTTGTTCGCGGGCGGGGGCACCACGGCCCGCCTGCCTCGCCAGCTCCCCTTCCCGGCGGCGATGGAATTTCTCTTGACCGCGGAGGCTTTTCCTGCCGAGCGGGCGCTCGAGCTCGGGCTGCTCAACGAGATCGTGCCGGAAGCCGACCTGTCCGAGCGGGCCCGGGCCTGGGCGGCCCGCATCACCGCGAACGCGCCGATGGCCGTGCAGGCCACCAAGGAGAGCGTGCTGCGGGGGATGGCGGTCGACCTCAAGGAGGCCTACCGCATCGAGAACGAACTGGCGGCCAAGGTGTTCTCCAGCGAAGACGCCAAGGAGGGACCGGCCGCCTTCGCCGCCAAACGCCCACCGGTGTGGCAAGGGCGTTGAGCGTCGGGCCGTTGCGTTCGGTTGACAGCCGGGCTCCCTGCATCATCGGAGTAGCCCAGCGGACCGTCCATCCGGGTAGTGGCCCGGCGCCCGAACCGGTCGTGTTGTGGGAGGCGGTGAGTCGCGGTGCGGCCGCCGACACCGGTGCTCCCGGCGACCGGGTGCTCTCGGCCGTGCAGAGCCTGGCCGTGTTGTACTGCCAGAGCTGGCCCTACGACGACCCGGCCGGTCGGCTGGCGGCCCGGCTCGGGATCGCACCCCCAGATGCGACCTACTCGGGTATCGGCGGTACCACGCCCCACGTGCTGGTCCAGAGGGCCGCCACCGCGATCGCCGCCGGCGAGCTCGACGTGTCCCTGGTCGTCGGCGGCGAGGCCTTGGCGACGGTGCGCCAGGCCAAGCAGGCCGGCGAGCGCCTGCCTTGGTCCCACCGCGACCCGGAGAAGAAGCCGTTCCCCTTCGAGGCGCCCTTCCACCCGGCCGAGGTGGCCCACGGGGTCTTCCAGGCCTGGTTGACGTTTGCGGTGTTCGACATCGCCCGCCGAGCCCACGAGGGCGCCGATGCCGCGTCGTACCGCCGATCGATGGGCGAGATGCTGGCGAGTATGAGCGCGGTTGCCGAGGTCAACCCGTATGCCTGGTTTCCGACCCGGCGCACCGCCGCCGAGCTGATCGACCCCACCCCTTCCAATCGCATGGTCGGCTACCCCTACACCAAGACGATGGTGGCGATCATGGACGTCGACATGGCCGCAGCCTTGGTGGTGGCCAGCCACGAAGCCGCCGAATCGCTCGGCGTCCCGGTCGAGCGTCGCGTCTATCTGCGGGGTTGGGGTGAGGACAAAGATCCGGTCTACGTCGCAGAGCACGATCCTCTTTGGGCTTCGCCCGCCATGCGAAGAGCGTCTTCGGCGGCGCTGGCTATGGCCGGCAGCGACATCGACGACATCGGCCACCTGGACCTCTACAGCTGCTTCACCAGCGCGCTCAATCTGGCCTGCGACGCCCTGGGCCTTCGCGGCGACGACGCCAGAGGCCTGACGGTGACCGGCGGCCTCCCTTTCGCCGGCGGTCCGGGGAGCGGCTACCTGTTGCACAGCACGGCCACCATGGTCGACTGTCTGCGCCAGGACCCAGGGAGTCTGGGGCTGGTGAGTGGGGTTGGCATGCACATGACCAAGCACGCCTTCGACATCTATTCCACCGACCCTCCGTCGGCCGGCGTCCTGACCGACCCCACCCGATCCGGCGCGGACGCAGCCAATCTGCCCCACCGATCGATCTGCGACAGCTACACCGGGCTGGCAACCGTCGCCACCTACACGGTGGTGCACGATCGCGCCGGTGAGCCCGAGTGGGGCCTGGCCATCTGCGACCTGCCGAGCGGCGAGCGCAGTTACGCCCGGGTCGAGGACCCCGAACTCCTGCGGGCTGCGGAGGAATCCGAATGGGTGGGGGCCCAAGTGCAGCTGAAGGCCTCACCGGACGGTGTCAACCGCATCGCCTAGACGAGCACCGCCTCTAAGGTGACGCTCATGTCATCGAGGCGGAGCGCCAATGCCCGTACGTGAAGCGGTGATCGTGGACGTCGTCCGCACCGCGCTGGGGAAACGCAAGGGGGCGCTGAGCGGGTGGCACCCGACGGACTTGCTGGGCTTCACCCTTGGTCACCTCGTCGATCGGGTCGGGGTCGACCCAGAGCTGCTCGACGATGTGGTGTGTGGTTGCGTCACCCAGTCCGGCGAGCAGGGGTGCAACGTGGCTCGCAACGCCGTGGTGGCGGGCGGGCTGCCGTGGACGCTGCCGGCGACGACCGTCGACCGGCAGTGCGGATCGTCGCAGCAGGCGATGCACTTCGTGGCGGCCAGTGTCATCAGCGGCATGTACGACATCGCCATTGCCTGTGGGGTGGAGTCGATGAGCCGAGCCCCGATGGCGTCCAACGCGCGCGGGGGTACCGGCCCCTTTTCTCCGACCTTCATGGGCAACATCGACGACCGGCTGTGGGCGCAGTTCCGGGTGGCGCAGGTGCTGGCGGATGAGGCCGGCGTAGGCCGGGACGAGATGGACGCCTACGCCCTCGAGAGCCACCGCCGGGCGGCCGAGGCGACCCGCAGCGGTCACTTCGCCGCGGAGATCGTCCCGGTCCAGGTCAAAAGCCCCGAGGGCGAGCCGACCGATCAGGTGCTGTCGACGGACGAAGGCATCCGCTACGACGCCAGCGCGGCCGCGCTCGCCGCGCTCGCCCCGGCCCAGTCGTGGGAGCCGGACACGGCCAGGGACATCACCGCCGGGAACTCGTCACAGATGACTGACGGCGCGGCCGCGATGATCATCGCAGACCGGTCAACAGCCGAGCGGTTGGGCCTTCCAATCCGGGCTCGCCTGGTCCACTTTGCGGTTGGTGCCGAGGACCCCGTGCTGGTGCTGTCGGCCCCCAACCGGGTCACTCGCAAGTTGCTCGAACGGACCGGGATGAAGATCCAAGACTTCGACGCCATCGAGTGCAACGAGGCGTTCGCTGCCATCGTCCTGCGCTGGGCGCGGGAATTCGAACCCGACCCGGCGGTGTTGAACCCCCGCGGTGGCGCCATCGCCATTGGCCACCCGCTCGGGGCGTCCGGGGTCCGATTGGCGGCGACGCTGCTCAATCATCTGGAGTCGACCGGTGGCCGTTACGGATTGCAGACCATGTGTGAGGGTGGGGGGCAGGCCAACTGCACGGTCATCGAGCGATTGGCGTAAAGGCTGGCGTTGCGTCGTTCTGGCGTCGTGACCGGCACTGGCGAGTTCCTGCTCCGACTAACGGGCGACCCGTCCGATCTGAAAGCACTGACCACTGACATGGCGAACGTGACGGTCGTTGCAATCTGACGACAAGCCTCGAATACCGGGCGCGGGAGTTCGAACCCGACCCGGCTGTGTTGAAACCCGCGCGGTGGCGCCATCGCCATTGGCGACCCGCTCGGGGCTCAGAACGGCCACTTGGCGATGAGATGCTCGAACGAAGTCGACTCGTCCTCGTAGCGTCCTCCTAGCCGTGTCACCGCGTCGACGAACTGCTGGCGATAGCGGATCCCCGCCTCGATGCTGTCTACCGAGAGCAGGACCTGGTACTCCACCAGCTTCTCGTGGTTGACGGTGCCGTCAGGGTGCAGAAGGCGCTGAACATCGTTGGCCAGGCCGAAATCGATAGCCCACTGAGTTTCGTGACGGGGGACAGACTCGTCGCCGAAGTCCACGAACAGGATGGAGCCGAACTCCTTCAGGGTGCTCGAAGTTCCGAGCGTCACCCGTTCTGCGGGGGACTCCGCCAACGCCTCGTCGCTGTGATAACTGAGCAGCTTTACCCGCTCTGAGGAAACCGACAGATCGCCGAGCCCGTGATGGTGCAACGCCGGGTGATGGGGATGGCCTTTCATCAGGACCACACCCGAGACAGAGAAGTCTTGTCCGCCGCCGGAGTCCGTAGTGGGCGCTTCCATGCCACCATCGTCGCACACCCTTACCGGTGTGCGAGAGCCGGTTGTGGGTTCGACCGTTTCGGGAGCCAGAAACCGTGATGCGACTGACCAGAACCCGCCATTTGTTAATGGAACCAGCGCCAAGCGGATGTGGAGAAGCAGGGGCCGGTGCAGCGAGGTCCGGTCCTCGTTCATTCGGGACCGGACCTCGCAGGTACCGGTCACTGTGCCCGGACCAGAGGAAGTTCAGCGGTGGTCGATAGCGACTTTTACTGCCCCCGTATCACCTTGCGTGGCGATGGTGACGAAGGCCTCGCGCCACTCGGCGAGCCGGAAGATGTGGGTCAGCATCGGTCGTAGGTTGACCCGGCCGGCGGCGACCAAATCCAGGTAATGCTCGATGCCGTGGCGGCGTTGCCCCTCGACTTCCTCGATGCCGAAGGCGTTGGAGCCGACCCAGGAGATCTCCTTGAAATACAACGGACTCCATTCCCAGCGGCCCGGGGCGTGGAAGCCGGTTTTGACCAGCGTGCCCCGGGCCCGCAGCAGGCGGACCCCGACCTCGAGCGTCTCGGGCTTGCCGATGGTGTCGTAGACGACGTCGACTCCCGCGGGGTGGCACATCGGCAGGCCAGTCGTCCCGAGCACCAGGCGCCCGCCCGACCACCGGGCCAGCTCTTCGATGATGCCGAGGCGGTCGTCGGGGGGCAGCACGATGGTTGCCCCAAAAGACTTGGCCAGCGCGGCTTGGGCATCGAAGCGGGCGATCACCCCCACCTCGACGTCGGGGTAGAGCGCCTGGAGGATGGTCAGGGTGGTCGTGCCGAGGGCCCCGGCGCCGTACACCAGCGCCTTTCCTCCGGCCGGTGGTGGGTGCCGGGTGACGGCGTGCAACGACACCGCGAACGGATCCGCCAGCACGGCATCCTCGTCGGCGACGCCGCCGGGTACGGGGAAGAGCATGGCCGGGTGGGCGGGCATCAGTTCGGCATAGCCCCCCGTGGCGTCGCTCGACACTCCAGTGTGGATGCCGGCGCTGATCGGGCCGGCGGTGAAGTTGTGGCACAGGCTGTAGTCACCGGCGGCGCACGACGGGCACACAGGTGAGACGCCGCGAGGCGCGCAGGACAGCCATGGGTTGAGCACCATGCGCTGCCCGATCTCGACTCCCTCTGCGTCGGGGCCCAGGGCGACGACCTCCGTCACCACCTCGTGGCCCATCACTTGCGGGAAGGAGCACAGCCCGGCCATGGCATTGTCAGTGTCCTCCTCGCCGAAGTCGAGCAGCGCCATCTTGGAATCCGATCCACAGATCCCGGCTAGGAGGGGCCGGGTGACGACCCAATCGGGGCGGAGAGGGCGGGCGTCCTCCACGTCCATGAGGCGCATGGGGGTGATGGCCAGATTCCCCAGCAGTCGATTGGACGCCGCGCCCGGGGGCGCGGTCCACGGCTCCGGATCCACCCCGAACACCAGTGCCTTCACGGTCGTCCCTCCTTGGCTCGGATCATCGCCGCGGCGCCGGCGATGTAACCGTCGATGTCGGCGTCTTTGCTGGTGATCACGGCCTTGAGGTCCGGCAGGTAGTGCTCGAACCGGCCGTCGTCGAGCGCGGCCACGATGCCAGCTGCGACCTCGTCCGCGGGTACCTTCGGGCCGTCGTAGAGGGTCCGTTCCTCGCCGGGTCGGTCCCAGATGTCGGTGTCCACCGGCCCGGGCTGGATCAGCCGCACCGCCACGGACGTGCCGTACAGGTCCACGGCCATGGCCTCAGTCCAGCCGCACAAGGCGAACTTGCTGGCGCTGTAGGCCGCCTCGTGGGCGACGCCCAGCCGCCCTCCCACGCTGGCCACGTTGACGATGACTCCGCGGCCTCGGGCCAACATGCGGGGCAGGATCTTGAGGGTTATCCGTACTGGTGAGAAAAAGTTGACCCGCATGGTCTGCTCGACAACATCCGGTGTCAGGGCCGTCACGGCCCGGACCTTCGGGATGGCCGCGTTGTTGATCAGGACGTCAATCCCACCCAAGGTCTCCCACGCTTCCTCGGCCAGACGCTCGGCCCCCTCGAGGTCACCGAGGTCGGCCACCCACATGCGGCTGGCCGGCGTGTGCGCCTGGCACTCGTCGAGCACCGACGCCAGCCGGTCGCCCCGCCGGCCCACCAACCCGACGGTCGCGCCCAAACCGGCGAGACGCCGGGCGGTGGCGGCTCCGATTCCCGACGATGCGCCGGTCACGAGGACGTGGGCGCCGGACGGGTTCATGTGGTGGACGTCGCCCGCGCCTAGCGCCGGGGCAGCTGGATGGCCCGGTCGGCGATGATGTTCTTCTGGACCTCGGTGGCACCGGCGCCGATGGAGGTGTAGCGCTGCCACGGATAGTTGTACACCGCGTGACCGCCATCGACGGCGTCCGGTCCGCCCATGCCCAGCACGCCGAGCGGCCCCAGCATGTCGACGTTGAGCTCGGCCAGCGTCTGGGAGAGGAAGCTCCACTGCAGCTTGGCGAGCGGCACCTCGGGCCAGGTCTTCTCGCCCTTGAGCACCTTGGACAAGGCCCGCACGTTGAGCAGCCGCGTCAACTCGATTTGGGTCCAGGCCCGGGCCACTCGATCGCGGATGTCAGGGTCGCAAAGGGCGCCCGGGTTGTGGTCGCGAGTTGACGCGATCATGGTGTCCAGTTCGGCTTTGAGCCCGATGGCCAGCCCGGCGGTACCAACCCGCTCGTGGCCGAGGGTGCCCATCGCCACCTCCCACCCTCTTCCCTCGTCCCCGAGACGATAGGCGACCGAAACCGGAGCATCCGTGAAGAACACCTCGTTGAAAAGGCTCTCACCAGTGACGTCGCGGATCGGCCGGCACTCGATGCCCGGTGCTTCCATGTCCACGATCAGCGCGGTGATGCCCTCATGCTTGGTCCCGCGGCTGATGGCGTCGGGATCGGTTCGCACCAGAAACAGTCCCCACTTGGCGAGGTGGGCGGTCGAGATCCAGATCTTCTGACCGTTGAGGACGTAGACCTCACCGTCGCGCACCGCCGCGGTGCGCAGGTTGGCCAAGTCGCTACCGGCTTGCGGTTCGCTAAAACCCTGACACCAGTGGCAGTCGGCATTGATGATGCCCGGCAACCACTGGTGCTTCTGCTCGTCGGTGCCCCAGCGCAGGATCATGGGGCCGATCTGCCAGATGCCGTTGGCGTTGTAGATGCCAGGCGTTTTCGCCTGCGCCATCTCCTGCGAGTAGATGACGTTCTGCATGATGGTGGCTTCCCGGCCGCCCCACTCGCGGGGCCAGTTGATCGCCGCCCAGCCGCCCTCGTTGAGACGGCGCTGCCACGCTTGCCGCCGCTGCATGGTGCGCCGGGTGGAATCCCATTGCGGCGGCCCGATCTCGCCCTGGTCGAGGAAGTCCGGCAGGTTGGCGTTCAGCCAGGAGAGCAGCTCCGACCTGAACTCCTCGTCCTCGGGCGCATAGGAGAAGTCCACGATGCCAAGGTAACGCGCCAACTCCTCACGGTTACCATACCGTCGTGGACTTCACCTTCAGCCCGGAGCAGGACGCTCTGCGCGACACCGTCCGTTCCTTCCTGGCGAAGCAGAGTCCGGCCTCCTACGTCCGCGGGATGATCGATGACGAACGGGGCTTCACCGAGGAGTGGTGGTCGGCGATCACCGACCTGGGCTGGCCTGGCGTTCTGGTACCCGAGGAGCGCGGCGGGATCGGTCTGGGCCTGGTTGACGTTGTCGTGCTGCAGGAGGAGATGGGCAAGCTGCCGCTACCGGGCCCCTTTTTTTCCTCGGCAGTGGCGGCAACCCTGGCTGCGGTCCACCTCGGCGCGATGGAGCTGCAGCAGGACCTGGCGTCTGGTCGCCGGCGCGGCACCGTGGCGCTAGAGGAGAGCGGGAACGGCGACCCGCTCGCCTCGGTGACCGCGACCGCTACTGCGTCGGGAGCGGAGTGGGAGTTGCATGGCACCAAGCCCGTCGTGCTCGACGGTCACACCGCGGATTTTGCCATCGTGGCGGCCCGGACCCCTGACGGGCTGGCGGCGTTCGCGCTCGACGAGCCGCGCGCTCAGCCGGTCCCGGCTCTCGACGTGACCCGCAAGGTGAGCCGGCTGGATCTCGATGGTCGTCGGGCTCGGCGCATCGGACCCCCGGGGGATCAGACCGCGGTGTGGGCCCGGATCGGCGACGACATCGCCGTGGCCGTCTGCGCCGAAACGGTGGGCGCCGCGGACCGGGCGCTCCAGATGGCCATCGAGTATTCGAAGCAGCGGGTCCAGTTCGACCGGCCGATCGCCACGTTTCAGGTCATCAAGCACAAGATCGTCGACATGCTGCACCAGCTGGAGCTGGCCCGGGTTGGCACGCACTGGGCGGCGTGGGCCAGTCAGGTGGACGACCCGCTGCGCGAGCCGGCGGCCGCCGCCTGCAAGGCTTTCGTGGCCGAAGCGGCCACCATGGTGACGGCGGAGAACATCCAGGTTCACGGCGGCGTGGGTTTTACCTGGGACGTCGACTGCCACCTTCTCTTCCGTCGGGTCAAGCAGAACGACGTGCTGTTCGGTTCGCAGGCGTGGAATCGCCGGCGGCTGGCCGACCTCATTCTCGGACCCGTCTGAGCCGGCCTGGGCGCTATCGGAAGTGGAGGTCGAGCTCGTTGGCGTACCGGGTGCCAAGGGTATCGCCGTGGTCGGCTATCCACTGCGACAGGCGGATGGCGCCGGTGGCGGGGGCGTCGGAGTCGGCCAGGCCCTCAGCCATGGACCGGTACTCGTCGGCGGTGAGCAGCACGTCGTGCAGCACGGCGCCCATGGCCTTGGACAATCCGAGCAGCGCCGGCGCCGGCACCCTGACGATCCGAGCCCGGCTGCCTACAGCCGCCCGGATCTCGTCAACCAGCTCGACGAACGTCGGCCGTTCGGGGCCCACCGCGTCGACGATGCGGTCATCTGGCCAGCCGGCTGCCTCCAACGCCAGGGTGGCCAGGTCATCGAGATGGATTGGTCGGACCCGGTACGTGCCATGGCCGCCTACTCCGAAGGCGGGCAGTCGACGAAGCAGCCAGGCGATGTTGTTGAGCAGCACGCCGCGTTCGTCGAATAGCACCGATGGGCGCAGGGCCGCGTAGGGGAGGCCGGTCTCAGCCAGAACCCGCTCGACCAACGCCTTGCCCCGAAAGTAGGGATAGGGCGAAGCGGCCGACGGGTGGAGTATCGACAGATGGACGATCTTGCTCACGCCGGCCCGGCGGGCCGCGGCGAAGAGGGTGCGAGAGTTCTCGACGGCCAGAGCGTGGTCCACTGGGCCGTGGGCGAAGCGGACCCAGTAGGTGTTGTAGAGCGTGGTGGCGCCGGCGAGCGACGCGGCCAAGGCCGGCGGATCGTCGAAGTCGAGTGGTCGCACGTCGACATCGTCCAATTGGTTTGGGCGGCGGTCAGGATGGCCGGTGAGGGTACGGACCCGGCGCCCGGCGCGGAGCAACTCCCGGGCAATGGCGCCTCCCGAGTAACTGAAAGCGCCGGTCACCACGTCGAGGCCGGTGTCGTTGGCGTCCCGATTAGCCAGCAGCTCGGTGGTCGGTGCGGCGGGCGGGGCTGTCATGCCGGTTCGGCTCATGGGTCCTCCTTGTTTGGTGGGTTCGATGTGCCGGCTGATGCTGGCGATCCGCCGAGGATCAGGCCGGCGAGCGGGGCGAGCTGGCGACCCCGCTCGAACAGAGCCAGGGCCGGGCCCCGATCCCCATCGAGGTGCGACAGCAGTTCGAGGCCCAGGTACAACGCCACGACCGCGTGCGCAATCTCGTCCGGGTCGACTACCCCGGCGAGCGGCGAGGTCCCGAGCGCCGACTTCAGGGCGGCGGCCGCGAACTGCGTCCACGGCACGACCCGAGCTTTGACCTCGGCGCCCAGCCCCGGCGTCGATGTGGCGCCGGCGATCATCTCCACCAGCAGGGCCGCGTCGCCGGTGTCCAGGTCCTCGCGGAAAACCCGGGCGGCCAGGTCGACCAATTCTGCGGGCGCGTGCACGCCGGCCAGGGCTTCCTCGTAGCGCTGCCGGCGTTGGGCGCTCACTTCGTCGAGGGCGGCCAGCAACAGGTCCACGACCGAGCCGAAGTGGTAGAAGACCAGGCCCTGGTTGGAGTCGGCGTGAGCCGCGATGTTCCGCGCCGTGGCGGCGGCGAAGCCTTCGTGGCGCAGCACGTCGACGGCGGCGTCCACCAGGCGCTGGCGGGTATCGCTCGATCGGGCCATCGGCCGGCTCGCGCTTCCTGATCTCACCGCCCGGCCTGCTCGCCGCCGGTCGAGTGCGCTCGATGTTGATCGAGTGGTTTGAGCATATGATTAAGAACGTACCACGTTTGGCACCGACTCCCGCCGACTCGGGGCTTCGTGGAGAGCGCGGCGTTCTTCTTCAGCTATTTCCAGCCTTTTGATGATTTTTTAGACAGCCTTCTTGGTACTATCCGCCGACTTTGGTAGCGGAGACGACCAGATCAGGTCGTGTGAGCTACAAAGATCGTCAAACGCGACCAAAAAGCGGCGCCGGACCCCGGGGGTGCGCTCCTCCCGCCGGCATCCGCCCGCCCCGCCCGCCAGTCCCGCCGGCA
>Ga0302326_10008721_pt1 | contig 22305 bp, 23 predicted proteins | sample Palsa_T0_3_FD_202264 | JGI IMG/M metagenome (GOLD analysis project Ga0302326, IMG submission 202264) | Peat permafrost microbial communities from Stordalen Mire near Abisko, Sweden - Palsa_T0_3 | ecosystem: Environmental > Terrestrial > Soil > Palsa > Peat permafrost | place: Sweden: Abisko... | reverse complement strand
CGAAAATCCGGCTGGCCGGGCCGAAACACCACTCCCTGCCACAGCCGTTCGTTTCCGGTTTCCGCCGCGGACGGCGCAAAGCGCAACTCGCCCGGCGGTACCGGTCCATGGCTAAAGTCCAGCAGTTCCACCGGCGCCGCGGGCCAGACTGCCGCCAGCGCCGCCGCTACCCGCACGCGCGTGAGTGTCAGGATGGGCCGCGCAAAGCAGGCCTGCGCGCCGGGTTCCACCGCCAGCCCATAGCGCCGCGCCAGGCGCGCCAGTTCGGCAGCCCCAAAAATGCGGCGCGCGCCCGGGGCGGGCGCGTAGCTTAACGCGATTCCAGGCGCCATCCCCGCGAATGCCGGTACGGCGTGGGCCATGTCCTCCGCCAGGATGCGATCGCCGGAAACCGGCAGGCAGGCGGACCGGCCGAGCGCCAGCGCCCAAAGCATAACTGGAACCGGCGGGATCATTGCTGCACGAGGTTATTCGTCTGTTGGTACATCTCGTTGGCCGCCTGCACCACTTTGGAATTGGCTTCATAAGCCCGCTGGCTGACGATCAGGTTGACGAATTCCTGCACTACGCTGACGTTGGACTGTTCCGTGTAGCCCTGTTGCAGCGATCCCAGCCCCTCGGCCCCGCCCGGAGCGCCTAGAGTGGGGTCCCCGGAAGCCTCCGTGGGCGTGTACAGGTTGCCGCCTATGGTGCTCAAACCCGCCGGATTCTGGAAATTGGCAAGCTGAATCTGCCCGGCTACCTGGGCCGTGGTTTGGTTCGGCTGCGTGTAGCTGACCGTGCCGTCCGCCGCGATGGTGATCGACAGGGCATCCGGCGGAATGGTGATCTGGGGCTGAATGGGATTGCCGCTGGCGGTCACCACGTTGCCGCTCTTGTCGAGTTGGAACTCCCCGTCGCGGGTGTAGGCCAACTGCCCGCTGGGCTGCAGGACCTGGAAAAAGCCGCTGCCCTGAATCGTCACGTCGAGCGGGTTATCGGTCTCCGAGAAGTTGCCCTGCGTAAATACGATCTCGTTCGACGAAGGCCGCGTGCCCATGCCTAACTGCAGCCCGGCAGGGACCACGGTCTGCTGGCTCGCCGAGGCTCCCGGCTGCAAAAGGTTCTGATACAGCAGGTCCTGGAACTGCACGCGCCGCGCCTTGTAGCCGGCGGTGTTGGCGTTGGCCAGGTTATTGGCGATATTGTCTACGTTCATCTGCTGCGCCGTCATACCGCTGGCAGCGCTGAAAAGCGCTCGAATCATAATGCCCTCCTTCGCTCCGCGCGGCCCTTAAGTGGCTACCCGGGCTACTTCTTCTACATCCTCGCGATTCATTTGCGATCCCAGCGTGGCGGCTTTCTGCAACATCTCGAATTGCCGCATCACCGCCACCAGACGCACGGCCGACTCCGCCGCACCGACATTGGAACTCTCCAGCTTGCCCTGCTCGACTGCCACGCCCGCAGCGGGCTGGGATGCCGCGCCGCTTCGGAAGTAACTGGCCCCCTGCTTGGCCAGCGCTGCGGTATCCGGGAAGTCCGCGATTTCGATCTGACCGAGCGTCTGACCGTTTTGACGCACGGAGCCGTCCGCGGCGACTTCCAGGGCGCCTGACGGCTGAATCTGCAGATTCCCGCCGCCCACCGTCCGCACCGCATAGCCCTCGGAGGTGACTAACGTTCCGCTGGGCGAGACGCGGAAGCTCCCATTGCGCGTAAACAGGTTTCCGGAAGGCCCGTCCACCACGAAGAAGCCCTTGCCTGAGAGGGCCAGGTCCAACCCGCTGCCGGTGCTGCGCAGGGTCCCCTGGGAGAAGTCGGTCCAGGCCTTCTCGATGACCGGCAGGGTGGCCGGCGATCCGTCCTGCCCAGCCTCCTCGGAGACATAAAGGTTGTAGAACTCCCGGTCCGTTTTATATCCGCCAGTCTCGGTGTTGGCCAGATTGTTGGCCAACATATCGAGCGACTCCATGCGGGCTCGCAATCCGCCGGCCGCCGAGATCGTCAAGGTGTCCATGGCAGTTCCCGGCGGTGTGGGATGCAAACCAAGAGCCGAAAGCCGGGCACGCCAAAACAACGGCTTGCCGGCCGTCTTCCCGACGGATTTCCGTCAGGTGGGGAAGGCAGCGCCAATTTCGTGCCGCGCTTCCGGCGGTTAACTGCTGGCGATCCAGCGTGGCCGTTGTGGTTTGCCAAGTGCATTTGGAACGGACGCGATGGCCTCTCCCGCGGAATTACCAACTGCCTTCGGCGCTGCATGCTCGCCGCTGGGCGGCGGCAGCATGCCGGCTTCCAGGACCCCTGCGGTGGTCTCGGGATTTGGGCACTTCCTGAACGGTTATCTGGGGAACGGCAGCACAGGCTCGTCCGAAGAGTCGCGCCAGCATGCCGAATCCGGCGAAAAACGCGGACTGGGCGATTGGGTGGCTCCCGCGGCCGTTCCGGTTCCGTGGAGCGCCCCGGCGCCGCCCATAGGCTGGAAGCTGGGGCGAACGCAAATACCGGCTACCGCCGTCGCGGGTCAAGCCGCGGGCGGGACGGCCGATGCTTCCCCGCCGGCAGACGGTTTGGCCCCCTCGGGAGCATCGCCGTCACATGCGGTACCTGGTTTAACCGCCGCACGCGAAGATCCGGTTGCCGGCATGCCGGCGCAGAACGTTGCGCCACCCGAAGCCGCAGCTGGCGGGAGCCCGGGGAGTACCGGCACAACGGATCGGGATGCCTCTGGCGATCGCCCGATCGGCCTTCCGCAAACGCCGCCGGAGACGACGGTTTCCTATCCGGGAAATCCCACTTTGCCCATGCAGGATTCCGCCGCGGGCGCGCGCCCGGCCGCCGCCCAAGAACGGAACGCCGTCCCGGAACTCGCGTTTACAGCCCGCTGGTGGTTTGCCGGACCCGCGCCGCGCACCGGCGCGGCCGCTGCCGGCGCCACGCCAGATTCCGGTACAGCCGTCCCCATTCCGCCGCCCGCCAGTGGGCCCGCGGGAGTCCCGAAGCGGGAGAGCCTCCCCCTGCCGGACGCGACCGGCGCGCCGGCGGCCATCGGGACTATCCCGGAGAGTGTATCTGGCAAACGAGGAGCTCCGCGGGAAGATGTACAAGCTCAATCGAAGACATCGTCCGGCAGCACTCCCAGCGGACTGCGGGGTGCACGCCTGGCGGCGCCCGATGAAATCCCGCGGACCGAAACGGATGGCGCCGGAACCAGAGACAGCGGGGGCTCACAGAGCGGCCAGCCCGAAGCCGGGCACGCCACCGCGGTTCCGGCGAAACCGGCTGGAGGGAACGCATTCGCCGCCACCGGCAACAGCGCGGTGTTCTCCGGCGGCCCGGCAAACGATGGCAGCGTACAAACTCCGCCCAGCCCCCCGTGCGCCGCGGCCGTCTCGGATACCCCGCCGGAGGCCGCGGACCGGAATGCCCAGCCCGCCAATGCGGCAGCCCCAGCGGAGGCCGGAGCGGCCCGTCCGGCCGGGATGGAAATGTCGGAGCCGCCGGCGCAGCCCGTATCTCACGATGTCGCGCTGCACTTAGCCGACGGCCAGAGCAGCGTGGACATCCGGATGGCCGAGCGCTCCGGCGAGATCCGGGTCACGGTGCACACCGCGGACCGCGATTTGGCCAATTCGCTGCGCAACGATCTTCCGGACCTGGTGGGTAAGCTGCGGCAGAACGGCTTCCAGGCGGACGCCTGGCGTCCGGCAGCCGCCGGGCAGCCGGACGGGGGCCGCCGCAGCGGCTCAGATGGCTCCAATTCCCAGCAGCATTCGGCGGGCGCCCGCAAGGATGGACGGCAACCGCCCTGGCAGCAACAGCAAAAAAATCAATCCCGCTGGACCGGGGAGTGGAATGCGCGCCTCGATCCGGCACAGGAGACCGAACTATGACGATTCAACCTCTGGCCGCACCTGCGCAAACGCAAACGACCGGCACATCCCCGTCTTCCAGCGACAGCTCGCCGGACGATGTCAACGAGACCGAGTTCCTGCAGCTTCTGGTGGCCCAGATTCAGTATCAGGATCCCACCAACCCGACCGACAGCACGACTTTCGTCACCCAACTGGCGCAGTTCAGCTCGCTCGAACAACTCATCTCTATTAATTCCGAGTTGGGCAGCCTGACGCAGGGCGCCACCACAACTACGGCCACCGCCGCCACCCAAGGAGGAAACTAACCATGTTCGCAGCCTTCAGCACGGCACTTTCGGCGCTCGACGCCAACGGCATCGCGGTAGACGTGGTCGGCAACAATCTGGCCAACCTGAACACGCCCGGCTACAAGGATAGCGTGGCTTACTTCCGCGATCTGGTCAGCGAATCCTTGGGCGCCGGCCAAACCCAACTGGGCTTTGGCGTGGCGTCGCCCCTGACCATCCGCGAATTCACCCAGGGCGCCATTCAATCCAGCAGTGGACCGCTGGACGCCGCCATCCAGGGGAACGGATTCTTTGTGGTGAACAACAATGGCTCGACCCAATATACCCGCGCGGGCAACTTCCAGGTGGATCTTAACGGCAATGTGCTGACCCCCACCGGGGAGCAGGTGCAGGGCTGGATGGCCACCGGCGGGGTGGTCAACACCGGCGGACCGGTAGGCACCATCACCCTGCCCCTGGGTTCCATGGATTCGCCGACGCCCACCAGCGGTATCACGTTAAGCGGCAACTTCGACGCCTCCGCGGCCTCCGGGGCGGCTTCGGACTGGTCCGCCCCCATCACGGTTTACGACTCCGAGGGCGGTTCGCACGTGCTCACGTTCAATTTCGAAAAGACAACCGTGGCCAACACCTGGTCCTACACAGTCACCGTACCTGGCGGCGACGTGAGCGCCGGCACGGCGGGGACGCCCTATCAGATTTATCCCCCCGCCGGTACCGCCACGCCGCCTACGCTCTGTTTCGGCGACGCCACCAGCGATCAAAGCGCGGGGCAGTTAGTCACCTCGTCGGCGGGAAACCCGATCGCCCTGAGCATTACCGGCCTGACCGACGGCGCCCAGGATATGAGCGTGAACTGGAGCATGGACAATGCGGATGGCAGTGGGTTGCTCACCCAGTTCGACCAGGCTTCGGCACTTTCGGCGAGCACCCAGAACGGTTCGGCGGCCTCGGATCTGACCCAGGTGACCATGGGCAACGGGGGCCAATTGCTGGCCACCTATTCCAACGGCCAGCAGTTGGTGGTCGGGCAAGTGGCGCTGGCCAACATCCGCAACCCGCAGACCCTGGTAGCGGTGGGAAACAACGAGTACCAGGTCAGCGCCGCCACCGCGCAGCCCGCCATCGGGGCTCCCGGCACGGGCGGGCGGGGCACGATCGTGGGCGGCGCTCTGGAATCCTCCAATGTGGATATCGCCCAGGAACTCACGGAATTGATTGTTTTGCAAAGCGCCTACCAGGCCAACTCCAAGGTGGTGACCACGGTGGATACTTTGGCCCAGGACACGACCAACCTGATCACCTAGGAGCCAGCCGATGACCGCACTGGAAGAAATCGCCCGTTTCGCCGACGTGCCGGTGGACATAGAAGCGGAACTCGACCGCCGCATTATGAACGTGCGGCAAATCCTGCAGATGGAGCCCGGCAGCCTGATCGGCATGAAGCGCTCGGCGGGCGAAAACATCGACCTGTACGTGGGCGGAACGCTGATCGGCTGCGGCGAAATCGTGGTGGTGGAGAACACGCTGGGAGTCCGCATTACGGATTTCATGGGCAGCGCCTGAGCGGACCAAGGGAAGAGAGAAACGCATGGAAACGATGCATCAAGTGCTGGCGGTGAGCGCCATACTCCTGCTGCTGGCGGCCACCCTGTGGTGGTTGCGGCGCAAGGGACTCGCCCGCTGCGGCGCGCGCGGCCCCCGGTCGCGCGACCTGCAGGCGGTGGAGCGGGTGGTGCTGTCGCCGCAGCACTCGCTGCACCTGGTGCGGCTGGCCGGCCGCGGCCTGCTGGTGGGCATCTCCCCTGCGGGTTGCGCGCTACTCGAGAGTTTCGACTGGCCGGTCCCCCCATCCCAGCTTCCGGCCGGACGTCCGGAGGCCCGCTGATGGCGCGCCGTCTGGCTGCGCCGATGGTGCTGGCGCCGCTCGCGACGCTTTCCGCCTGGGCGGCTCCCGCGCGCGCCGCGAGCTCCTGGCTGGCGCCGGGCAAGGCCGGCTCCCTCAGCGAGCCGATGCAGATTGTCCTGCTGCTGACGGCTCTGACGCTGCTGCCCGCCGCGCTCATGTCGGTTACGCCCTTTTTGCGCACCATCGTGGTCCTGCATTTCCTGCGGCAGGCGCTGGGCACGCAGACCGCGCCCTCCAACCAGGTCCTGGTGGGCCTGGCGCTGTTCCTGAGCCTGCTCACCATCGAACCCATGGCCAGCCAGATCTACGAGCAAGCCTGGACCCCCATGCAGAACGGCCAAATGACGGTCCCGCAGGCGGCCCAGGAGGCGGCCCGCCCGCTGCGGCAGTTCTGGCTGCGCTTCGCGCGCGAGAAGGACATCGCGCTTTTTCTCGAAATCTCGCATTCCCCGGCGCCCCGCACGCCGGCGGATTTGGATCTGAAAGTCCTGATTCCCGCCTATATCCTGTCCGAACTGAAGGCCTCCTTTCAGATTGGCGCGGTGCTCTATCTGCCTTTCCTGGTCATCGATCTGGTGGTAGCCTCGGTGACCTTGTCGGTAGGCATGATCCAGTTGCCGCCGGTGATGATCTCGGCCCCTTTCAAGATTCTGCTGTTCGTGCTGGTGGACGGCTGGAACCTGGTGGTCGGATCGCTGATGCGAAGCTTCGGTTGAGACCTCCCTATGACCACCGATACCGTAGTCGAAATCCTGCGCCACGCGCTGCTGGCGGCCTTCTGGATCGCCGCGCCGCTGCTGGCCATCGGCTTCGCCAGCGCCATTATTATCAGTCTGGCGCAGATTGTCACTTCCATTCAGGACAACGCCTTCAGCGCCATTCCCCGCCTGATCGTGTTTGTGCTGGCCATCCTGCTGCTGATGCCCTGGATGGTGGAGCGCATGACCGCCTACACCACGGCGCTGCTGGGGGACCTGGGACGCTATGCCCGGTGAGCTTGGCATCTCCACCCTGTACGGGTTCCTGCTGGTGCTGGCGCGGGTCTCGGGGGTTTTCGCGTTTGTGCCCTTGCCCGGGTTTCAAAGCGGTCCGCCGCTGGCGCGTATTGTGCTCTCGGTGTCCATTGCCCTGGCCCTTTTTCCGGTCTGGCCGCAGGTCGCCGTGGCGCGCGCCGACGCTCCCACCCTGCTCCTGTGGGTGCTGCCGGAAATCGCCGTGGGAGTCACCATCGGCCTGGGCGTCGCCTTCATCCTGGAGGCCTTCCTGATGGGCGCGCAGATCCTCAGCTTGAACGCCGGATTCAGCTTCGCCCAGACCATCGATCCCACCACGCAAGCCGAGTCGGGGGTGTTGCTGGTGTTCGGGCAGTTGGCGGGCGGGCTGATCTTTATTTCTCTGGGCCTGGACCGGGAAGTGATCCGCACGCTGGCTTACAGCCTGGAGACGCACCCGGCGGGGGCCTGGATCGCGCGGCCGGCCGCCGCGCCGCTGCTGCGCCTGGGAGCGGACATGCTGGCGCTGGCTGTGCGGCTGGCCCTGCCGGGCGTCGCTTTGCTGGTGTTGTCGGATGTCGCCATGGGATTGCTGGGCCGCCTCAACGCGCAACTGCAAATGATGACCTTGGCTTTCCCGGTCAAGATGATGGCGGCGCTGGTGCTGCTCGGCTGGATCGCCATGTTGGTTCCCAAGCTGATGGCGGCCTTCGCGGGCGAGGTTTTCGGCACGCTGCGCCAGGTGCTGCGCTTCTGAAGGTGCGGGGAGGAATCTGTGGCGGACAGCGGGCAAAGGACGGAACAGGCGACTCCCAAGCGCCTGGACAAGGCGCGCAAGGAGGGGCAGTTCCCCACCGCGCGCCAGTTTGTCCCGGCCGTGCAGTTCCTGGTGTTCGTGGCTTTGCTGGAAGCCTGGGGCGGGCAGTGGTTCGGGGAACTGCGGTCGATCATGCGCCAAACACTGGCGGCCGCCTTCTCCGGGCGGCCGGAAGTGGTGGAGCTCAGCCGCCAACTGCTGGTGCGCCTGTTGCGGCTGCTGGCGCCCGCCGCGGGTGTGCTGTTGCTGGCGACCTTGGCAATGCAACTGATCTCCACGCAACTGGGGGTGAGCCTGAAGAAGCTGGCGCCCAACCTGAATCGCCTGAACCCCCTGTCGCGAATAAAGGAATTGCCGCGCCAGAATCTGCCCGCGCTGGCGCGCGCGATGGTCATGCTGCCGCTTTTCGGGCTGGCGGTTTACGGGGTGATCCGGGACAACCTTTTCACCTATATGGCGCTGCCATTTCAGGGGGCCGAGTCGGGCTTCCGGCAGGCCTGCGGTTCGCTCGGGACGCTGCTGTGGAAAGCCAGCGGCGTCTTCTTGATCTTCGGCCTCGTGGATCTGCTCCGGCAGCGCAGCCGCTACCGCAAGGACCTGCGCATGAGCAAGCAGGAGATTCGCGACGAATCCAAGGAGACGGAAGGCAACCCGCAAATGAAGGCGCGCATCCGGCGCCTGGCGCGGGAGCGCCTGCGGCACAGCATGATGAAGGAAGTACCGCACGCCACGGCGGTGATCGTCAATCCCACGCACTACGCCGTGGCGCTGCGCTATGCCCTGGATTCCATGGCCACGCCGGTGGTGGTGGCCAAGGGGAAGAACTATCTGGCGCAGCGTATCCGGCAGCGGGCCATGGAGCACCAGGTCCCTATTATCGAAAATCCGCCGCTGGCGCAGGCCCTGTACCGCTCGGTGGAGGTCGGCCAGGAGATTCCCGCGCACCTGTATCGCGCGGTGGCCGAGATTCTGGCCTATGTTTATAAACTCATGAACGGCCGATTACCAGGTTAGGCGGCGCCGCCGGGAACTGGGCGGCGCGGAGACGGAATGGCGGAAGCCACGGCGATTGCCAATACGGGTTGGAAACCGAGGGAGTTCTTCTCCAGCGGAAAGGCGGCGGATCTGGGCGTGCCCATAGCCGTACTGGCTATCGTGATGGCGCTCATCATGCCGTTGCCGCCCTTCCTGCTGGACCTGCTGCTGGTGTTGGACATCATGATGTCGGTGATCGTCATGATGGTGGCCATGTACATCACCCGCCCGGTCGAGTTCAGCGTCTTTCCCACCACGCTGTTGCTGCTGACGCTGTACCGGCTGGCCCTCAACATCTCCTCGGCGCGCTTGATTCTGCTCAACGGCAACACCGGAACCTCCGCCGCCGGGCACGTCATCGAAGCTTTCGGCAGCTTCGTAGTGGGTGGCAACTACATCATCGGGACGGTCATCTTCCTGGTCCTGATCGCCATCCAATACGTGGTCATCAATCATGGCGCGGTGCGCATTTCGGAGGTCACCGCGCGGTTCACGCTCGACGCCCTGCCCGGAAAGCAGATGTCCATCGATTCGGACCTCGGTTCGGGGCTGATCGACGAGTCCGAAGCGCGCCAGCGGCGCAAGCAACTGGCGGCCGAAGCGGAGTTCTACGGCGCCATGGACGGCGCTTCCCGTTTCACGCAGCGCGATGCGGTGGCCAGTATCCTGATCACCGCCATTAACATCGTGGCGGGCTTCCTTATCGGCGTGCTGCAACATGGCATGGAGCTGCGGCATGCGCTCGAAACCTACACGGTGTTGACCATCGGGGACGGCTTGGTAACGGTCATCCCGGCCCTCATGATCTCGGTATCCGGCGGGCTCATTATCACCCGGACCGGCTCGGATACGCGGCTAGGGACGGATTTCCGCAAGCAGGTTTTCGGCCACGCGCAACCTTTGCTGCTGGCCAGCGGCGTGCTCGTCTTTCTAGCCTTGCTGCCGGGTATGCCTGGCATTCCGTTTCTCCTGCTGGGAATCGGGTTGGGCACAGGGGCCTGGCGCATGCGCCCGCACCCCCAGACTAAAGGGCAGGCGCCGGCTGCCGCCAAGCCCGCCCGCGAAAATCTGGAAGGCCTGCTGAAGGTCGAGCCGCTGGCCATCGAAGTGGGGTTGGGGCTGGTCAAGCTGGTGGAAGGCGCGCAGAACTCTCCCCTGTTGAAGCGCATCTCGGGGATCCGCCGGCAACTGGCCGCGGATCTCGGTTATTTGTTGCCGCCCGTACGCGTGGCCGACAACCTGGCGTTGCGCGCGCGCGAATACACCATCTCCCTGAAAGGCGCCGAAATCTCCCGTTATGAACTGCCGCAGGGGTGCCAGTTAGCCATTCCCGGCGCGCGCAACGCGCCCGCTTTGGAGGGCACCGCCACCCGCGAACCGGCCTTCGGGTTGGCGGCCTGGTGGATTCCCGACCAGCGCGCCGAGCAGGCCCGCGCCGCCGGATTCACCCTGGTGGACCCGGTCAGCGTGATGGGGACGCACATCGCGGAACTGGTGCGGCAGTACGCGCACGAACTTTTCTCGCGCCAGGACGCCAAGAAGGTGCTGGACCTGGTGGCTGTCGAACAACCTAAAGTGGTCGAGGATCTGGTGCCCAAGCAGCTTCCGCTCTCGGCGGTCCAACGGGTGCTGCAGAATCTGTTGCGCGAGCGGGTCTCCATCCGGGACGTGGGCTCGATTCTGGAAGCGCTGGGCGAGGCGGCCCTGTCCACCCGGAACCTGGTGCTGCTGACCGAATATGCGCGGCAGGCCATTCGGCGCACGGTGGCCAAGCGTTATCTGGATGCGTCCGGTAATCTGCCTGCTTATTTTCTGGACGCCTCGATCGAGCAGGCCGTGGAATCGGCCGTGCAACACGGCGAGCAGAACAGCCACCTGAGCATGGCGCCGCAAACCATCCGGGAGATTCTGGAACGTATCCAGCGCAAGGCCGGAACTTTGGAAGGGCCGGTGGCGGCCGTAACCACCGCCGGCGCCCGTTATTTTCTGCGACAGATCGTGGAGTCTGCCACGCCGAACCTCTTCTTCCTTTCGCACAACGAGATTCCGGCAGGCGTGAAGGTAGTTTCCCTGGGGATCATTCAATAGGAGAGCAATGCGCATCAAATCGTTTTATGCCAATACAGTAGAAGGGGCGGTGGCGCTGGCCCGCCGGGAACTGGGTGAGGAGGCCATGCTGGTGGAGTCCCGCAAAACGCCGCTCGAGACGCGCCATCTGGGCGAGTACGAAGTGGTATGCGCGCTGGTCCCGGCAGCCGACTCGCCCAAACCGTCCGCCGCCGAGGACGCCACCGCGCACGGTGCGCGGCTGGCCACCGAACTGGCCGAGATGCGCCGCCAACTGGATGTCATGGGCAAGACCATTTCGCGCTCGGCCTGGAGCGGGACGCACTGGCCGGGCGCCAGCCCGGAAATGGCGGAATGGCATGCCCGCCTGATGGCGGCAGATCTGGAAGGCGATCTGGTGCAGGAAGTGCTCGAGGCGGCGCGCCGGCGTGCGGCGCCGGACGGCATCGGACTGGATAGCGCGGTGGCCACGGCACTCGAAGAGCGCATCCTGGTAAATGGCACGCTGGCCGCTCCCTCGCCGGATGGCCCGCGCATCGCGGCGCTGGTAGGGCCCCCAGGCGCCGGCAAGACCACCATGATCGCCAAGCTGGCGGTCACCTGCGGCTTGGCGGCACGGCATCCCCTGGTGTTGTTGTCGATGGACGATTACCGGGTAGCGGGCGCCGAGCAATTGCGCTCGTACGCCACCATTCTGGGCGCTGGCTTCCAGGCGCTGGAAAGCGTGGGCGCATTGGCGCAGGCACTGGACGAACATCGCGGAAAGTATCTCATTCTGATCGACACGCCGGGCTACGGCCCGCGCGACATGGACCGCGCCGCGGATCTGGCGCATTTGCTGTCTGCGCGGCCCTCCATTGCCACGCATCTGGTGTTAACGGCCTGCATGAAATCCGCCGATCTTACGCATGTGGTGGATCGTTTCGAGATCTTCCGGCCGTCCAGCCTGCTGTTTACGCGGCTGGATGAGACGGCCTCCTTTGGCACGGCGTTCTCGTTGTCCGTACGCCAAGGGAAACCGATCTCGTTCCTGGGGACCGGACAGGACATCCCGGACGATGTCGAGCCAGCCACTGGGGCGCGCATTCTGAATCTGCTGTGGCCGGAGAGCTTGTCTCCGGCGCGGTTGGCCGCTTGAAAAGGAGCCGTTTGAGGCGTGATGTCTAACCCCTACTGCCGCCAGGATCCCGAAGAGTCGGTCGCCGCGGAGCGCGAGCGTCTCATTCTGGAGCATCTGCCGCAAGTGCGGCTGATTGCACGGCGAATCCATGAGCGCCTACCCGATAACGTCAGTCTCGAGGATCTGGTATCGGCAGGCATTGTGGGGTTGATCGCGGCGGTAGACCAATATGATTCTTCGCACAACGTCAAGCTAAAGACATACGCCGAACATAAGATCAGGGGCGCCATTCTGGACAGCCTGCGGGGGCTGGACTGGGCGCCGCGGCAGAGGCGCAAGAAAGCCAAGCAGATCGAGTTCGCCATTTCCCGCGCCGAACAACGGCTGCACAGGATCCCGGGCGAGGACGAAATCGCCGCCGAAATGGGGCTGGACCTGGCGGAATACCACCGCTGGCTGGTGGAGGTGCAAGGCCTGAATCTGGGCAGCCTGGAATACACCTCGGACAATGGCGAAGGCGTGGGCCTGCTCGAATACCTGAGCGACGACCAGGACCAACTGCCCTCGCGCTTGCTTGAAAGGTCTCAGCTCCAGGAACTGCTGTCCGACGCCATCCGAAGAATGCCCCCCATGGAACGTACCGTGTTAGGTCTTTACTATCTGGAAGAACTGACCCTGCGCGAGATCGCCCAGGTAGTGGACCTGCACGAGTCGCGCATTTCGCACCTGAAGTCGCAGGCGATTCTGCGGCTGCGGGCGGACATCGAAAAGGTCTGGCCTAACCAGGCTGGAGGCGTCGTGTGACCGGGGAAAACACGCATCCCGGCCGTTGGTTCGCCGAGGAATGGACGGCGCTGCTGGGCAACGTCTTGGAAGCGCTGGCGGGGGAGCGCCCCAAGCTGGCCTGTACCTTGGCTGGCGGTGAAGCCGCGCCCGCCGCCCGCATCGAAGAGATCGGCCGGCAACATGGCGCACTCCTGTGGTGGGAACAGAGCTTTCCCTTGCCCGGCGAGCCCTCCATATGGATCGGCGCGCCGCAGAGCGCCTGGTCTCAATTCGCGGCGAGGGTGTTGGGCGCGGCCGGCGTGGAGGACGACTCCCAGGCGCGCGAAACATATCTCGAAATTTTGCAGCAATCGCTCAGCGAATTGTCCCGCAGCGCGGGCCGCCGGTGGGACCGGCAGGTCGACTGCTCCGCTAAGGAGGTGTCCGGCGCACCCCCGGGTGGCGAGTTTTACCTGGTGGAAGCGGTCTATCCCGATGGGGTGCTGCCGCCCCTGATGGTGGCGGTTACCGGCGCGCCGCAGGATCCACCCGCGGCGGGCGACCCGCCCGCGGCGCCGGCCGGCCGGCCGGCCGAAACTCGCCTGGCGCCCAATTCCCAGACCTTCGATCTGCTCATGGACGTGGAGTTGCCGGTGAGTGTTTCCTTCGGTCACGTGCAACTTCCTTTGCAGGAGGTGCTCAAGCTCACGGCTGGGTCCATCATCGAGCTGAATCGCACCGTGGACGAACCGGTCGAAGTGATTGTCAACAATTGCGTCGTTGCGCGCGGAGAGGTGGTGGTGGTGGAGGGCAACTATGGAGTGCGCATCCATCACATTATGAGCCGCCAGCAACGTTTGGAGAACTTGCCATGAGCGCCTTTATACGGACCCTGGGGAACCCCGAATACATGCTGCAACCGCTGGTGTTCCTGGCCCTGTTAGCGGCGGGGGTCGGGTTGTGTCTGTATCTCTTCATCACCCTCAAGCGCGAAATTGGAGGCCTATTCCGGCACCGTCTGGACGCCCAGCAGCGGGTTCAAACGCTGGAGGCGGCCCTGGGCCAGGCACGTCTGGCCGTCGCGGCTCTGGAGACGGATTTGCGCGAAGTGGAGCGGCAGACCGGCATGCTGGTGGCGCCGGCGCCCACCCGGTCGGGCCTGAATCTCAGCAAGCGTACGCAAGTTCTGCGGCTGCACCGCCGCGGCCAGGACAGCGCTGGGATCGCCGCCACACTGGCGCTGCCTCGCGCCGAGGTGGAACTGCTGCTTAAGATCCACCGGCTGGTTTTGCAACAGATCTGATCGTGCCGTTTGTGCGCTTTTCAGTAAACTCGGGCTAAAGCTAAAGCCCTAGGACAAAATTGCCGATGCTTCCATTAGCCATGGATAGAGTTGAACCAATCCGGTTATTGTGGATCGCCGCGGACGGCGCCCTCACGGCCGCGGCCGCTGGAGTAGCCTGGGACGCCGGTGGCTTCACGGTGCAACACGCCGCGGGAGTCCCCGAAGCCCTGGAGTATCTCAAGCGTGCCCGGATAGACGCCACGGTGGCCTGCCTTCCGCTGCCGGAATGGAGTCCGGACGAAGCTTTGGAGGAGTTGCAGCGCGCCGATGGCAATGTGCCGGTGGTTTTCTTGGATGCGCACACTCGGGCGCACGAGGCCGTTCGGCTGATCAAACTGGGGGCTTTCGATGTGCTGGGGGGAGAAGGAGACCCCCGGCAACTTGCCGCCCTCGTGCAGGATGCCGTCGACGACCGGCGCAGCCGCGCATCCCTATGCCCGGATTCCGACGAGCCCTGGCGGCGGACATTGGTCGGATCCAGCCAGCCGTTCCAGGAAGTGGTGGAATTGGTGCGGCTGGTCGGAAGCCGGCGTTCCACGGTGCTGATTACAGGCGAAACCGGAACGGGCAAGGAAATGGCGGCGCGGGCCATACACATGGCTGGGCCGCGGGGGCGCCTGCCGATGGTCTCGGTTTGCTGCAGCGCGCTCCCCGAGAACTTGCTGGAGGCCGAATTGTTTGGCCACGTGCGGGGAGCCTTCACCGGCGCCATCAACCAGCGAGTGGGACGTTTTGAGCAGGCTCACGGCAGCACGCTATTCCTGGACGAAATCGGAGATATGCCGCTGGAGTTGCAGGCGAAGCTGCTGCGCGTTCTGCAAGAGCGTGAATTCCAGCGGTTGGGCAGCTCCGAAACCTTGCGCGTGGATGTGCGCGTGGTGGCCGCTACCAACGCGGACCTGCTGGAGCGGGTCAGCCGGGGCCGCTTTCGCGAAGACTTATACTATCGCTTGAATGTGGTTCCCGTGCATCTGCCCCCGTTGCGCGCCCGGGTGGGCGATGTGGCTGCCTTGACCCACCACTTCATCCAGAAAATCTGCCATGCCGAGGATCTCCCGGAAAAGCAGATCGCCCGCGAGGCGCTGGGCCGTTTGGCCGCTTATTCCTGGCCGGGCAACGTGCGCCAGTTGGAGAACGCCGTGGAACGCGCCATCGTCCTCAGCGGGGAACGGAACATGCTCTATCCGGCGGATTTTCCGCTGGAGGGCGGTGGCTTGCGCCCGATGGGTGAGCGAGGTAGAGCCAACTTTGTGCAGGTGCCCGACGACGGCCTGGACTTCGAGCAGACCGTAGGGCAGATCGCGCGCAGCATTCTGGAACAGGCGCTACACAAAACAAACGGAAACAAGAAACTGGCGGCCGATCTGCTCGGGCTCAAGCGCACTACTCTGGCCGCCAAATTGAGAAGTCTGGAAACGGGCATCGGGGAATTCAATGCCATGGAGTCGGATTTCGTGCATAGCGCCTGAACCCGATCGATGACCAGAGGCATGCTGGAAGGAAAGCCCATGGCGGATCTACAAAGTATCTCTGAAGAGTCCCTTGCGTCGCCGCCGCTCATCGGCGCCCGCCTGGGCCTGGCCGCGCTGCGCCGCGTGCTGGAGGCGCATGCGGCTTGGCTGGAGGGGCGCCCGGACGGCCTGCGCGCCAGCCTGCAGGGCATCGTGTTGGCGGAGGCCACCCTGGACAGCGTGAACCTGGAACGTGCGGACCTGAAATCGTCGAACTTCATCGACGCCCGGCTGTCCGGCGCCAACCTGAACGGCGCGGTCTTACAGTACGCCGACTTCAGCAATGCCACCCTGATCGACGCGGATTTGTCCAAAGCCGATTTCACCGGAGCCCGGCTGAAATTCACGTTGCTGGCCGGCGCCAACCTGAGCGAAGCACATTTGCGGCAAACATCTTTGCAAGGCGCTAATTTGCGAGAGGCGCGCCTGTTGGAAGCCACCATGGAGGGATGCGATTTCGCCACGGCGGACCTGCGTCAAGCCAGCCTTTTGCAAGCCAAGTTGTTCGATTGCAACTTCGCCGAAGCCCACTTTGAGGATGCGAATCTCTACCACGCCGTGTTCCGGTCCTGCAGGCTTACGGGCCTTTCCGCGGCCCGCTCGAACTGGTGTACGGCCACTTTGCACAACTGCGAATTTCGCAGAGCCGAGCTGGCTGCGGCGCGCTTTGACCGGGCCGACCTCCGCCAAAGCTCGTTCTGGAAGGCCAATCTGGCGGGCGCCACTTTTCAGCACACCCGCTTGAACGGCGCCGACCTGGAAGCCGCGGATCTTAGCGGCGCGCGTTTTCACCAGGCGGCCACCCTGAGCGCTAACCTTTGCGGGGCGGACCTGCGCGCCGCGCAAGGCCTCACGCCGACCCAACTCGGCCAAGCCCGCACGGACCGGCGTACCATCATGCCGGATGGCTCTCACGGTCCCTACCTGTTAGGGTCGGCGGCGCACCGGCCCACTCGCGTATAGCTCAGCGCGGTTCCAGTTCGGCCACCCGGTAGCCGTTTTCGCGCATCACACGCCCCGCCGTCTCAGCCGTTTCCGGCAAGACGTAAAAGAACGCTCCGGTGCGCACCCGCTGAAAGATGAAGCCGCCGCGATACTCGTCGGCCTCTACCCCATAGTCCACACCGGCGGCGCTGAAAATCGACTCCAGCCGCAAGGCCTCGTTCAACCGCTTGGCGATATACACCAGCACAGGCTCCTGGCCTTCAAAAAAAGACGCTTCCTGGCGCATGATTTCTTTGAGAAAAGCGGGGGCTGCCGCCATCTCCCATCTTAGGAGATATTTGGATGGATGGCTTAATTGCGGAACCCGAAGCTTGTGCGCTCGGCCGGGAAGAGGAACTGCACTGGCTGGCGCTGACGCTGATCCCCGGCTTGGGAACCCGGATGGCGGGGAAGCTCCTGGATCGCTTCCGCACGCCGCAGGCGGTTTTCCGCGCCTCGCGCAGCGAACTGGAGGCGGCCGGCGCCGGCGGCGCGGTGGCCCAGAGCGTGGCCAGCGGCTGCTCGTTCGAGGACGCCCTCGACCAGCAGCGCAAGATGGCCGAGTCGGGAGCGGTCGTCATCGTACGCAGCGACCCGCGCTACCCGGCTCTGCTGCGGGAAATCTTCGACCCGCCCATTTTGCTGTTTGCGCGCGGGCGCGTGGAACTGCTGCAACCCTTCCATTTCGCCGTGGTCGGCACCCGGCGGCCCACGCCCTACGGTCTGGCCGCCGCCGAGAGACTGTCCTCGGATTTGGCGCGCGCCGGGCTCACCATCGTAAGCGGCATGGCGCGCGGCATCGACACCACGGCCCACAAAGGAGCGCTTTCCGCCGGCGGCGATACCGTAGCCGTGCTGGGCTGCGGCGTGGATATAATCTATCCCTCCGAAAACCGTCGTCTGGCCGCCGACCTGGCCGCCAAGGGGCTGATTTTGTCCGAGTTCGCCATGGGATCCACGGCCTTCCCCCAGAATTTCCCCATCCGCAACCGGATCATCAGCGGCATGAGCGCCGGGGTCCTGGTGGTGGAAGGCGCTCAATACAGCGGCTCCGCCATTACCGCCAAGCTCGCCCTCGACCAGGGCCGCGAGGTCTTCGCGGTCCCCGGCAACATCACGTCCACAGCGAGCTGGGGTCCTAACCTGTTGATAAAACAGGGAGCTAAGCTTGTTCAGGACTGGAACGACGTGATTGTGGAACTGCCCGCGGAGGTCCGCCGTCAGTTGATCGAGCGGGGGCGCAACCGGCTGCTGGGGACCGCTGCTGCATCCGCGGAGGGTGGACAGGCATCCCTGGTAGGGGGATCGCTGCCCGAGATCGGGCGCCGGTTGCTCGCCACCCTGCAAGTGGATAGTGCCACACATTTGGACGATCTGCTTCAGATCCTAGAAGATAGCTCGGCTTCCGAAGTGATCGCCGCTCTTTTTGAGCTGGAGATGCTGGGCCTGGTAAAGCAGCTTCCCGGAAAGAACTTCGTCAAAGTGTGGTAGCCTCTGGATGTCAGTGGAACGCCGTTGAAGTACCTTTATGCCGAAAGCTCTCGTAATCGTGGAATCGCCCGCAAAGGCGAAAACCATCAATAAATATTTAGGCAAGCAGTACGTTGTCAAAGCTTCGCTGGGACATATTAAAGATCTGCCGAAGAAAGACTTGGCCGTGGATATCGAACACGGCTTCACCCCGCGTTATGAAATCATCGAAGGCAAACGCAAGCTGATCGCCGAGTTGAAACAAACCGCCAAGAAAGTCGAGTCCGTCTACCTGGCCGCCGACCCCGACCGCGAAGGCGAAGCCATCTGCGCGCACCTGCAGGAAGAACTACAGGGCAAGAAAAGCGGAGAGCCGCACATCTACCGGGTAATGTTCAACGAGATTACCAAGAACGCCATTCAAAAGGCGTTCCAAACTCCCGGCATGGTGAACGAAAAACTGGTGGACGCGCAGCAGGCGCGCCGCGTGCTCGACCGGCTGGTGGGCTACAAAATCTCTCCCTTGCTTTGGGACAAAGTGCGCCGCGGTCTTTCGGCCGGGCGCGTGCAGACTGTGGCGTTGCGCGTGATCGTGGACCGCGAGAGCGAAATCGCCGCCTTCGTTAAGAACGAGTATTGGACCATCGACGTGGATCTGGCCGCCCGCAAGCCGCCGCAACTGACCGCGCACCTCTTCAAGAAGGACGATCAGACGCCGGAACTGGGCAGCCAAGCGACCGTGGATGCCGTGGTGGCGCAGTTGGATGGCGCAGACTACATCGTTAAGTCCGTGGGCACGCGCGAGAAGCGGCGCAATCCCGTAGCGCCCTTCATCACTTCCACGCTGCAACAGGAATCCTCGCGCAAGCTGCGCTTCAGCGTGAAGCGCACCATGATGCTGGCGCAAAGGCTCTACGAGGGCATTGAACTCGGCAAGGAGGGCGCCCTCGGCCTGATCACCTACATGCGCACGGATTCCACGCGCGTGTCCCCCGACGCTTTGCAGGAAGCGCGGGCCTACATCGCGGTTAAGTTCGGGCCGGAATACCTGCCGGACGCCGCCAATATCTACAAATCCAAGAAGGACGCACAGGATGCGCACGAGGCCATCCGCCCCACGTCCATGGAGCACAGCCCCGACGACGTGGCCAAGTACCTGGCCGAGGACGAACTGAAGCTCTATCGCCTGATCTGGAACCGTTTCGTGGCCTCCCAAATGAGCCCGGCGGTCTTCGACCAGACCAGCATCGATATCTCGGCGCGCGGCAAGGATTCGAGCGATTACCTGTTTCGCACCACCGGATCGGTGATGAAGTTCGGCGGCTTCCTCAAGATCTACGAGGAGGGCAAGGACCAGTCCGACGAAGATGACGAAGAGTTGAAGCACAAGCTGCCCGCCGTGGCGGAGGGCGAGATGCTCAAGTTCCGCCGCATTTTTCCCGAGCAGCACTTCACCGAACCGCCGCCGCGCTACAACGAGGCCACCCTGGTGAAGAAACTGGAAGCCGACGGGGTCGGGCGGCCTTCCACTTACGCCTCCATCATCTCCACCATTCAGGAGCGCGAGTACGTGAAGAAGGAAGGCGGCCGCTTCTTCCCCACCGAGTTGGGCAAAGTCGTTACCGGCCTGCTGATCGAAAGCTTCGACGACATCTTCGACGTCAAGTACACCGCCCGCATGGAAGAGGAACTGGACGAGATCGAAGAGGGGCACATTCCCTGGCGCGAGGCCATCGGCGAGTTCTACGAGAAGTTCGACAAGGACCTGAAGCACGCCGAAGAGCACATGACCGATATCAAGCGGATGGAGAAGCCCACCGACTTGATCTGCGAGAAGTGCGGCAAGCCCCTGGTGATCAAGTGGGGCAAGCACGGCAGCTTCATCGCCTGCACCGGGTATCCCGATTGCACCTATACGCGCGAACTCACCGTGGATCTGCCGGATGTGGACAAGATCGACTTGGCCGAGCAGGGCGACGAAGAATATTGCGAGAACTGCGGCCGCCCCATGGTGCTGAAGAAAGGCCGCTTCGGCACCTTCTTCGCCTGCACCGGCTACCCGGACTGCAAAACCACCAAGCCCATCGGCGGCACGCAGAAGAAGCCCGATGTGCAGCTTGAGGAAAAGTGTCCGAATTGCGGCAGCAATATGGTGCTGAAGACCGGCCGCTTCGGCGAGTTCACCGCGTGCGGCAATTATCCCACGTGCAAATACGTGAAGCAGAAGACCATCGGGATGAAGTGCCCGGAGTGCAGCGAGGGCGAGGTGGTGGAGCGGCGCTCCAAGCGCGGCAAGACCTTCTACGGCTGCAACCGCTGGCCGGACTGCAACTTCGTCACCTGGGGCAAGCCCGTGCAGGAGAAGTGCCCGGAGTGCGGCAGCCCGTACATGGTGGAGAAGTGGCTGAAGGCCGGGCCGGTGCTGCAGTGTCCGAATGGGGAGTGCAAGCACAAGCAGGACGTGCAGGCGCCGGTAGAGGCTTTGGCGCAGTAGGTGTGGGGCAGGTCCTCGGCCTGCGGCGGCCTCCCAGGCCGCACCATGTTTCGTAGGCAAGCAGGCTGGGATCGCAGCACGCGATTCCGCGTGGGCCCAGAACCGAGGGACCCCGGCGACGAATTCGTCTTGGAGCTTGCGGTCACCGCTATCGCGTGTTTGGAAACGTTCTGCGCGCAACTAAGCGGTGGCGGCGGATCTGAAAGCCATCTGATATGCTGGACTCGTGGACAAGCGGGCGCACCCAATCGGCTCCCTTCGAACCGAACAAACCACCTCACCTTCCTTCGGAGAACTGGCTGCTCAGCAGGGTGTGTCTCCAATTGACGATTTTGAGATCCTGCTTGGAGAGCCGTTGCACGAAGACGAATCTGTAGAGGAATTCTCCGCAAGCCTGCGCGAGTGGCGTCAAGAGGGAACCCTTCCGGCCAGCCCACGATGAATGCCGCCATCGTCGACACCGACGTGGTGTCGATGCTGTTCAAAGGAGACGCACGCGCGCTCGCCTACCGGCCCTATATCGCAGACCGGTTGCTCGGAATCTCGTTTATGACGCTCGCTGAATTGGAGCGTTGGTCGCTCGAACGGGACTGGGGCCAGAAACGGAAGCAGGAACTGGCCCAACACCTGACACATTACGTTGTCCTACCGGTCAGCCGCGAGTTATGTGCGAAGTGGGCCGAGACCTCCTTCGCCGCGAGAAAAAAAGGGCGTCCGATCCAAACAGCCGACGCCTGGATTGCGGCGAGTGCCCTCTACTATGAGGTTCCGCTAATTACTCACAATCGAGCCGATTATTCGGCGGTCGACGGATTGGTCCTGCTTTCGGCTTAGGTAGTCTCTCTAACCGCCGCCCGAAAGGCGGTCGATTAGCCAGCGGTTCATCGCAGGACCTTAGGGGAGAGCCTCGGCTGCGTCACGAGTCCGAGCGGGCGGAGGCTAGCAGAAGGTAGCGATTCACGGGAAGACAGGATTGTCAGGCGGACGATTTGCGTTGAGGGCGGCCTTGAACTGGCTCAACTCCTGTTCGGCTTGGGCAATGGCGGCCGGATCTTCAGTGGCGTCTTCGCGCGCCCACTGCTGAAGCAGCGCAACTGTAGCTGAGTTGTCGGGTGCCGACGCCGGCGTGGCGCGCTTGGGCGGAAGCACGGAACCAAGTGGATTTGCGTCGTGTTGCGGCATTCGTCGCGCGCCTTTCTAGAAAAGCTTCCTCCACTATGATCTGGTAAAACGACCTGATCTGCAATGACCTGCTCGCGGCATGGCGATGCAGTCGATGGACCTGAATCAGCGGGCCCTCCGGACCGAGGCCCGCAGAGAATTACCCCCGCGGCCACTTCGGCCAAGCCCGCGCCCACTGCTTCCGCCCCTGATACCCTCGCGCCAGTTCCAGATACACGCCCAGATCCCGGTCCAGATCCGACTGCGTCCCGTCGAAATAGAAATTCCGGATCGGGATGCCGCCCAGGTCCCGGCTCAGCTTCGGATAAATCGCCTCACACACAATGCCGTTCATGCAGGTGAACGGGCTGATGTCGATGATGCCGTCGGCCCCCTTGTGCGCCAGATACACGACTTTGCCCACGTTCAACACCATCTCGCCGAAGGCGCCTTCGCGCGGCAGATATGGGCGCGCGCACTCCAGGATCTCGTAC
>Ga0302326_10008720_pt1 | contig 22305 bp, 17 predicted proteins | sample Palsa_T0_3_FD_202264 | JGI IMG/M metagenome (GOLD analysis project Ga0302326, IMG submission 202264) | Peat permafrost microbial communities from Stordalen Mire near Abisko, Sweden - Palsa_T0_3 | ecosystem: Environmental > Terrestrial > Soil > Palsa > Peat permafrost | place: Sweden: Abisko... | reverse complement strand
AGTGCCGGATACGCGCACTCGAGCTCGCGAAACAGTTCGAGCACCGTGGCGGCTTGGAGCCGGTGCTCCCCAGCACCGCCGGCCAGTGGCCTAAGCGGACCGTGGACGCAGACGAGCGGCATGATCTAATCCTAAGACCGCCCGCGGCGCCGAAACTCATCGGCCACAGAGCGATCGCGGCGACGTGCTGCTGGCGCTCGAGCACGCCGTCCCAACGAACTGACCTTCCGCGCAGCGCACGCACTGCGCACGTACACGTGGCTCCGGTCCGGCAATTGCCTAGGGACAGCAGCCACGGCTTGGGACCGGACACCTTGACCTCCAGGTTGCACGAATGCGGGTGCCCGATCGCGATCGGAAGGGAAGCGCTATCTATTTGCCTCGTCGCCAGAATCCGCGGCGTTTCCCCCGGCCTGGCGAGAACTTTGCCCGTCTGCGGATCGAAGCAGACAAGCTGATTCGCCTTGGCGCGCTCCGTCACGAAGGGCAGAGCGTCCGGCGCTCCACTGAAGGTCATAGAAAAATAGAAGATCGACCCTACGATGTTGTTTTTCAGTGGCGCGTCCGCCCATGGCGATTGCTCGCCTTCGTCAGAGCTGATGTCCGGGTATCGCTGGAGCAACTCATCTGCGTACCGCTCGAGCTCCGTTGCTGCTCCAGGTCGAGTAGATGGGGCGGGGTGATGCGAGTTGACCACCGTATAGGTAGCCAACTCGCATCACATCCCTCTGCGCTTGCTTGCGATCGCAGGGGGGGCGGTCGCCGAGGGGTATGGGGCCCTCGTGCGATTCGGCCGGAGGATTATCTGCTCCGGCCGCTCGGAAGGGGTTACCGCGTGTAACGGCGCCGCGGCCGCCGCAGGCGTCCGGCGACTGGCCCGCAGGCAGTAGAGGCTCCCGTAGTCAGCCCATGCGCGCCGCGATTTCGGCGGGCATGCCGGGTCCCGGTCGGGCGCGAATTTCTCCGGGCTCGTGCACCTGACCGCAGTTGGCGCAGGTGGTCTGCTGGGTGATCCGACCACCGCAGACGGAATGGACGTAGAGCACGGGTGGTCCGTCGGGCGCCGCCCATCGGTCGCCCCACTCGGTCAGTGTGATGATGGCGTAAGCGAGCTCGCGGCCCTTTTCGGTCAGCAGGTACGAATTGTGTTCCGGATTCTGGGAGTTGCCGGGGCGATGCATGATCCCGGCGTCCACGAAGCCGTCGAGGCGGTTCTTGAGGATGTTCGTCGCGATGCCAAGCGTGAGGAAGTCGTTGAAGCGGGTGGCGCCGGCGAATAGCGCGTTTCTGATGATCAGCAGGCTCCACCGCTCACCCACCAGTTCGAGCGCCCGGGCGGCCGAGCACACCTGAGAGTCGTAGGTCTTCCCGAGCACCTCCCGAGCGTAGCAAGTTGAGCTTGCATGATGCAAGCGATGTCTGTATGGTCGCTTGCATCATGCAATCGGAGCCATGGACAGAGAAGGAGGCTGAGATGACGGCCAAGACAATGACACCTGGAGGAGGACAGGCCGAGATGAAGCTGCCGCCGGTCGTATCACCGCAGGAGTGGGAGTCTGCCCGCGAGGAGCTGCTGGTCAAGGAGAAGGAGCTCACCCGCGCCCGCGATGCGCTGGCCGCCGAGCGCCGCCGGATGCCGCGGATGGCCGTGGAGAAGGACTATCGCTTCGAGAGCCCGAACGGGCCGGCGAGCCTGCTCGACATGTTTGACGGGCGCCGGCAGCTGATCGTCTACCGGTTCTTCTTCGAGCCCGGCGCGAGCGGCTGGCCCGAGCGGGGCTGCCAAGGTTGCTCGTTCATGGCCGACCAGGTCGCTCACCTCGCCCATTTGAACGCGCGCGACACGACGCTCGCATACGTCTCGCGCGCCCCGCAGGCCGACATCGAGCGCTGGAAGGCGCGGATGGGGTGGGACATCCCGTGGTACACGATCACCGATGACTTCGACGCGGACTTCGGCGTCGACGAGTGGCACGGCACCAACGTCTTCTATCGCGACGACGACGACCGGATCTTCCGCACGTACTTCATCAGCAACCGCGGCGACGAGGCGCTGGGCAGCGCCTGGGCCTACCTCGACATCACCGCACTCGGCCGCCAGGAGGAGTGGGAGGACTCGCCCGAGGGATACCCGCAGACCCCGCCCTACCAATGGTGGGGGCTCCACGACGAGTACGACGAGCGGACCATCCGCGCGGCGGCAAGCGATGGGCGATGAGCGACGCCTATGCGCGCGGCGTCACGGCGTGGCGAACTCGCGCGCGAGCTTGTAGCCGGGCGGCAGGAACTTCGGCAGCGGGGCCTTGACCAAGCCGCCCGAGTCGCCGGGCCGATCGAGGCTCGGAATCCGAAGCTGCAGGTTCGAGACCGTCACATCCTGTTGCCCGTTGGATGCCCTGCCGTAGGGAGCGTCGTTGGGCAGTAGCTCGAGCTTGAGCGTATGGCCGGGGGCGAATCGCCAGGCCCCGGGATGGAGCTGGAACACCTGGCGCACGGGCTTGGACGACACGGTCGGTCGCCACAGACCGCGGCTGATCAGGGTCTCCTGCCCGTCGGGCGCGACGTCGAGCAGCCGGGCCGCGACCTGGGAGTTCGCGCCCGGCAGTTTGAAGTCGGCGATCACGGTGGCCGCCCCCATCATCGTGAATGCATGCCCGACCGCCAAGCGGTAGGTGGCCGTCCCCGGCTCGGTGGCTCCGGGTGCGGTGGCGCAAGCTTTGGCCGTCAGCGGATTGAACGTCGCGCCGATCGCCAAGCTTCCGGCCGTGGGGAGGATCGTCTGTGCCTGCGGGCTGTTCAGGCGAACCTCGCCAGGCTGCAGCTTCGCCCAGTCCGAGGCGCGATACGGGCCGGCTGATCGGGCGCTGCCCGGGCAAGTCTCGGTCAGCGCCTGGACGCCCTGGAACGGCTTCGGGCCCTGGCCCTTGAGGTAATAGTTGATCCAGCTGTGGGCCGCCGCCAGCCAGCGAGTCATGTCAGCCAGCTTGAACTGACCCGGCACATGACCCCAATCCCCGAGGTACAAGGAGATCGGTGCGCTCGGATACTGCGTCGTGGTGCGGTTGTAGTAACGCAGTGCCTCGTCGACCGGGAAAAGCGGGTCGGTAAACCCTTGGGCGATCAGCACCGGCGAGGGCGGCTCGGAGGGGTCGATGTAGTAGGCGGAGTGATATTGCTCGAGCTGGTGCAGGATCAGCGCGGGCAACGAGCCTGTGTAGGGCTCGCCCTGGCTGAGCCGCTGAACCCACTCGCCGAGATTCCAGTCGGTCTTCGTGGTCGTGCAGTAGGTCGTGGGGTTGCCGCACCCGGCGATGTAGATCGCGAAGTCGTAGGAGTCTTTCATCACGCCGAAGCGACCCCGATAGGGGGCGTTGGCCACATAGTCCAGCGTGCTGCCGTTGGGTATCAGCGAGTACGCGAAATCGGTCCACGGGGCGAACGGCGCCGCGGCGGCTATGCTCATCTTCTTGCCGTCGGGGCTGCGCCACGGGACGAGCCGCCCGTTGGGAAGCATCACGCGGTTCTTCAGGGCGGCCAGCGCCATCGATGCAGCGGCGCCATAGGAACCGCCGAACGCGGCGATCTTGGTCGGTGACACCAGACCCTGGTCAGCCAGCTCCCCGGCGAAGTACTGGGCGTCACGTACCTCGTAACGGGTATCGAGAAGATGGTTGAAGCCCTGTGCGCACTCCCTGGCGGGGAGGGAGGCGCGGCTGGCGGCGGTACCGCACGACTGGTTGAAACCACGAAAGGTCATGCTGAAAGTCGCGTATCCGTCCCTCAACCAGGGCAGCATCGATTCGAACGCACCGGTGAGCCGTCCGCCGTCGCTACCCACGTCGTACTTGAATCCGTCGTCGCCGGTGAGCAGGATCACAAGCGGGTAAGGGGCGTGATGCTGCGCCGAAGCCTTGGGCATCGCGAAGTTGACGTCGATCGCGGTGCCGTCCCAGCTCGTCGCGATCGTCGGCGCCGACGACGGGTGTGCGATGTCGAGAGACCCGCAGAACACGATCCCGCTCGACTGCGTCGAGCACTTGACCGCACCCTTGAACACACTTAGCGGAGTCCGAGGCGCGCCGCTCCCGCTAGCGACCATCACGCCAGCTCCGAGCATCACACCAACGACGATCACGGCGACAAGCCTGCGCACGAATCCTCCTGAGAAGTGAGCCCCCGCAAACAACCTATCAACGGGGGCAGGCGGCCACGCCGGACGAGCACCGAGGGCTGGCGGCTAGACCCTCCGTGTGGTCGCCCAGCGACCGGCCACGCCTGAGGTGTCCGTCGCCCGTACGCGGAACCTGTACCGATAGCCGCTGTGGCCGATGAAGCGGAACGATCGCTTGGTTGTCCTCGCGCACCCGCGGAGGGTCTGCCACCGGGAGGTGCGTGCATGGTGACCCCGCTGATGGGCGATGCTCTGTACCTGCGTGGTGAAGTACGCCGTCCCCGGGCCGCCGGTGTCGCTTCCGCTCCAGCGCACCCGGAAGCGCGGGCCGGCGTGTGCGGCCGAGTGCAGCGACGATACCGAGACGCGGGCGACGGGAGCGACGACGCTACATTGGGGGCGGGCGAGCAAACTGAGGTTGACTGCGTTGGCCATCGCCTGGTACCCGGCGAGGTTCGGGTGGATGCCGTCGCCCGACACGTCGGCAGGATTGATCTCGCTCGGATCGCTGGGGTCGCGGAGCGCGGCGTCGAAATCGATCACGCCGTCGGCTAGTTGCTGCGTGCGGATCCACTGATTGACCTGGTCGCGCACGGCATCGGCGGCGGCGCTCAGGCCTATGGGTCCGCCGGCCGGTAGGAGCGTGGCCAGCTGGATGTGCACGCCGGCGGCGTGCGCCTGTGCGATCAACTGCTCATCGGCGCCGATCACCTGGCTCGCCGACGCTTCGGCGCCGATGTCGTTTATGCCCTCGGCCTGGATCACGTCGGTCACGCCCGCCTGGCCGAGGGCGTCGAGGGCGAAGCGCGAAAGCCCGCTCGGCCCGAGCTCCCCGGTTCCGGAGCGAAGCAGCTCGTTGCCGCTGATGCCGGCGTTGAGGACCGAGAGCGGGACGTGGGCGGCGATCAGCCGTCGCGTGAGGTCATCCGGCCAGCGACCGTTGGTGTCGATCGTCGTCATATCCTCGGTGTTGGACGCGCCCCCGGTCCCCTCATAGCCATCGGTTATCGAGTCGCCGAAGGCCACGACCGCGCCATCCGAGCCCGAGGCGGAGACATCGATGCCGTCGAGGAAGTACCAGCCCGTCGAGTTCGACCCGGTGGTCGTCTGCGTGAACGCCGCCCCACTGATGTCGGCGGCGTGATCGCCGCTGAGCGCCGGAGTGAGGTAGCTGGTCTGGCGAGTGAAGTGATGCTCAGTCGCCGAGATCACGACGCCCGACAGGTCGATGCTTACGGCGAGGTCCTGGAAAGCGGCGAAGCTCAGGGTCACCGGGTCGCTGACGACATCGTGGCCCGCGGGGATGGTGACCAATGAATCCCCGCCGAAGGTCACGCCTCGCTCCGACCCCGGCACGAGCGAGGCGCCGGAGCTCTGCACGCCGACCGTGACGGGACCGAGCGTAACCGGTAGCGCGCCGAACCGGTTCGACAGATGCACACGCAGGACGGTTCCCCCGAGATGCGGCGCGACGATCATCCGCAACGTCTGGTCCAGGAGCGTCGGCGCGAGCGCGTTCGCGTCGCTCGGACTCGCCGACCACGATCCGACCCAGTGCGTGGCGCATGACGTCGCGCTGCCCGTAGCGCCGCCCGCCGAGTGCGAGACCGCGAGCAGCATGGCCACCGCGGCGACCAAACCGACAATCGAGCCTCTCAAGGCGACCCGGCGTAAATAGGCCATGGCTACTACACCATATGCTAGTGCGCTAGTCCCGGGTGCGGCCGAGTTCTCAACCTTCACCGATCGTCTTCCAATGCCGATACGGTACCGGCCGCCATCGTGCAAGCACGATGCGTTGTCGGTTCCGTCCAAGACGAGATGCTCTTCCCCTCCGTTCAGTTCGCGATTTTCTTCCCGATCGTGCTCGCGCTCTCGTGGGCACTGATGTCCCGTCCTGCGCTGTGGAAGCCGTTCATCGTGCTCGCGAGCTACGTCTTCTACGCGGCGGCCAGCCCGGTGTTCTGCCTGCTGCTCGCCTGGGTGACGATCTGGAACCAGGGTGCCGCCCAACTCATCCACCGCTCGGTCGATGAACGCAGGAGGGCTTGGATCTGCCGGGTCGCCGTGGCCGTAGATCTGCTTCTGCTCGGGGTGTTCAAGTACTACTCGTGGTTCGCGCAGGCGGTGGCCCAGACGCTGCATTCGGTTTCGCTCGGGATGCCGCTGCCGTTGCTGACGATCGCGCTGCCAGTCGGAATCAGCTTCTTCACGTTTCAGGCGATCTCGTACACCGTCGATGTCAAGCGCCGACTGATCGAACCGGCGCGGCTGATCGACACGACCGTGTATCTAAGCTTCTTTCCCCATCTGGTCGCCGGTCCGATCGTGCGCGCTCGGGAGTTCCTTCCCCAGCTGGCCTCACCGCGCGATCCCGACCGCGTGGCGGTCAGCTCCGGACTGATGCTGATCGGGATGGGACTCGTCAAGAAGGTCGTGATCGCCGACTACCTCGGTCGCACGATCGTCGATCCCGTGTTTGGCGTTCCTCAGGCCTACCACACGCCGGATGTATTGCTGGCGGCATACGCGTACACGGCCCAGATCTACTGCGACTTCTCTGGATACACCGACATCGCGATCGGACTGGCGTTGCTGATGGGGTTCGTGTTCCCGCAGAACTTCCACAGCCCCTATCGCGCGACCGGGTTTCGCGACTTCTGGCGCCGCTGGCACATGACGTTGTCGCGCTTCCTTCGCGACTTCGTCTACATCCCGCTCGGCGGGAGCCGCGGCACGCGGCTCATGACCTATCGCAACCTGATGATCACGATGCTTCTCGGCGGACTGTGGCACGGGGCAGCGTGGACGTTCGTGCTCTGGGGCGGATACAACGGTGCCGGCCTCGTGATCGAACACGCACTCGGCGGCCGAGTCCGGTTTCCGGGGTGGCTGCGCTGGCTGGTCACCTTCCACCTCGTGGTCCTCGGATGGGTGATGTTCCGCGCCGAGAGCCTCAGCGCGACGTGGGCGTTCCTCTCCCGGCTCGCGTCGCCCGGCGCCGCCACACTGTGGAAGGTGCCGGTGCTGGCGGCGATCGTGGTCGCGATCGGCCCGCAGCTCCTGCCCGAGCGACCGGTACAGGCGCTCCAGGATCGAATCGGCAGGATGGCACCGCTTGTCCTCGCGCCGGCGATCGCAGTCCTCATACTGTTCATCGGCGCAACCGTGCCCAGCCAGGGCGTGCCGCCCTTCATCTATTTCCGCTTCTGATGCCCGCCGACCCCCCGCACCGCGACGACAACCTGATGAATCGCTTCGACCGGGCCGGTCTGCGGCGATTCCGCGCCCGCGACGCGGTCATCGGCGTAGCGCTGGGGGTGATCATCCTGATCCTCGCCGCGGGAAACTCGATCCACAAGGCCGCAGACGGGATGCGCGGCGGCATCGGCCGCGACGCGGTCCTCGCCGTCGGGGACCCGTCCAAGTGGATCGCGGATCGGCTTCCCGTACAGACCGCGGCGCACAACCTGACCGCCTGGCTATCGCCGAATCTCAACCTGAACGGATTCGTCGGATTCACCAGTAGTACGAGCACCGCGCCGGGAGGCTCGATCCCACCGGTCACACCCGACGCGTTCAACCCGAGCACGATCGGCGCGCCCGCACCGCCACGGCGACCGCTCCACACCTTGCTTGTGACCGGCGACTCGATGTCCGAGCCGCTCGACACGGATCTCGCGCAGCTGCTCTCACCGGCGGGCGTGAACGTGATCCAGGACCCGCACATCGGCACCGGTATCTCGAGCACCGTACTCGTCGACTGGGGCAAGCTCGCGGAGTACCAGGTCCGTCACGATCGTCCCAACGCCATCGTCATCTTCATCGGCGCGAACGACGGCTACTCGATGCCGGGGCCAAACGGCCAGCTGGTCAACTGCTGCAGTGCGCAATGGGCCGCCATCTACGCGCAACGCGCTCGCGAGATGATGAACACCTACCGCGAGGACGGTGCGGCCCGTGTCTACTGGCTGACGCTGCCGACCCCGCGCGATCCGGCCAGAGCGAAGATATCCCGCGTCGTCAACGCCGCGATCGAGGTCGCAGCGCAACCGTGGCAAGACCAGGTGCGAATCATCGATACGGTGCCGGTGTTCACCCCCGACAACCACTACCGCGACGCGATGACGGTCGCAGGCCAGCCGACGATCGTGCGCGAGTCCGACGGCATCCATCTCAACGCCGCCGGCTCCGAGATCGCAGCCAAGCTAGTGCTCGGATTCATCGACCGAGACTTCACCCACTGACCGGATCAGAAGTACGCGACCATGCCAGGTGGTAGCCCGCGCAGAGCCCCCCTCCTGCTTGCCGGCGCGCTCGTGTTCGGCCTGCTTGCGTTCGCGTCGGCGCCGGTTGTGGTCAGCGCCTTGGAGACCCACGGCGTCGGACTGGCCGCGCGCACGCAGTCATCAGGTCCGCATGCCGCCTCCGCGGGGCGACTGAGGATCACCGCCACGCTCACCGATGTCGGCTACGTCGGCGTAACCATTGCCGGGCCATCTGGAGCGAAGGTGCAGCTGGGTGAGGCGCTGCCGAGCGGGACAAAACCGATCCAGATCGTCAGGCTCGGGTCGCAGGGTGCCCGGGTGCCCAAGGCGCTGAGGTGGAGCTGCGATGAGCGCAAGCGTAACCTCGTCGCGACCACGCTCCCTCCCGCCGCCCCGCAGGATGCGAAGGTCAGCGTGATGACGCCGGGATGCTCCCAGCGACTCGTTGCCACGATCTCCAAGCAGGCGCTCGTGGGCCGCACGGCGTCGATCAGCCTCCACGACCGCTGGGGTATCGGCGATCTCCCGCTGAGGATCTGCATAACCCCCCCGGGCGGCACGCCGGCTTGCAAGCAGTCCTCGCTGCGTTCTGACCAGAGCCGCCAGGTGGTGCGGTTCACGGCGCCTCGGCCGGGCGGATGGCGCGTCGACGTGAGCACGAGGTTCGGCGACCACACGAGGGCGACCGTCTGGGTCAGCCATCCTGGGGGGCGGATCCGCCTGCTCGCCACCGGCGATTCCGAGATGCTGGTGCTCGACAGCTACCTCGCCACGGACCTCGCCTCTCACGGAGTCGACGTGACCAGCGACGCGCGGTCCGGCACAGCACTCACGGTCACGTATGCGTTCAACTGGGAAACCCATGCTCGCCACGAGGCGTCGGCGGTACGCCCCGACGTCACCGTCATGTTCATCGGAGCGAACGACTCCTATGAGGTCTCGGGCCCGCACGGACGGCCGATCTACTGCTGCGGTTCCGCGTGGAGCGCCGGCTACGCCAAGCTGGTCGCCAAGATGATGCGCAGCTACCTCCGCGGCAACGCCGGCCGCGTCTACTGGTTCTTGCTCCCGACCCCCCGCCCGCGAGACTTCCAGTACCTCTTCGACGGGGTCAACTCCGGCATTCGCCAAGCGGCAAAGCAGTTTCCGGGGCGGGTCGCGCTGATCGACGCGAACGCGTTCTTCACCCCGCACAACCACTACCGCAATCAGATGACCGACCACGGATACGGGTTCACGATCCACGAGCCCGACGGCATCCACCTGACGACCATCAGCGACATCTTCGCCGCCGACCTTGTCGTCAAGCAGCTGCTCGCCGACCGCGTGATCAGATGAGCCGTCCTCGAGCGCGCGTCCTACGCGCCCGCCTGGCGCGGGAAGCTAGGTGTTCTGCGAGTACTTGTAGGTGACGCGGGCGCGGCCTTTGCTGCAGCTCATCCGAGCGATGTACTGCAAGGGGCTTTGCAGGAGGACCTTCTTGCTGCAGTGCCACCCGTGCAGCTTCGTCTTGTGCCGGACCAGCGACTTGCCGGTGGAGCAGCTCGTTCGCGTGACCGAGAACGGATACACGTACGTGTACCCGTATCCCTCCCCCGACCCGACTCCGCAGGTGCCGGCGATCGTCGCCGTCGGAGGACTTGCGGCTGCGGCCGCGGACGCGCACAGCGCGAGTGACGCCGCGCCGAGAACTGCAAGCGAAGTGGTCTTCAACGACATATATGGCGCTCCTTGCTCTGACTTGGCCGCGGAGCGCATGCTAGCGCCCTCGTTGCACTTGCGACGAGCCGCGGTCATATGCACGACCATGGTCCAGGTGTCCCTAGGATGGATGTGGACGACAGGCTGCAAGTTGACGGCGAACTTCTGGGCGCCCGATGCGTCTTCGGAGTGGAAGTCCAGAACCCGACCCACAGAGAGCGAGACCTTTCGTGCGTAGAAGTTTCCGGTGCCGGCGGCTGCTCGGGTTCGCTCTGCTGGCGTGCTCGCTGGCGGTCTGCGCCCCCGGCGCGGCGGACGCGGCCCCCGGCGGGGCGGACGCCGCCCCCGGCGCGGCGGACGCGGCGGGAATCGACTACGCGGCGCTCGGCGATTCGTACACGTCCGCGCCGCTGATCGGCCCGAGCGCGAGCGGCGTCCCGATCTCGTGCCAGCAATCGACCAACAATTACCCGCATCTGGTGGCCGCCGCGATCCACGCGGCCAGCCTCACCGACGTCAGCTGCAGCGGCGCCGTGATCGCGAACCTGACGCAGCCCCAGCCGCAGACGAGCGTCGACGGGCTGACCAACCCGCCACAGCTGGACGCGCTCACGCCATCGACGACGCTCGTCACGATCGGGATCAGCGCCAACGACGCGAGCTATTTCGGCGTCGCGTTTCAATGCTTCACGGTTGATCTCCTGCAACCGACCGGGTCCGCCTGCGCAGACCAGTACACCGCCGGCGGGGTCGACCCAATCGCCGAGACCATCGGCAAGCTGGCGCCCGAGCTCGCCGCGGCTTACCAGAGCATCCACGCCCGCGCTCCGCAGGCGCGGGTGCTCGCGGTCGGCTACCCCGCCCTCTGGCCGGTCAACGGCACCAGCTGCTGGCCACAGCTGCCGGTCAGCCCCGATGACGTCTCGTTCCTCGTCTCCCTGCTCGTCCAGCTGAACGCGATGATCGCCACCACGGCGGCCGCCAACGACGTCCAGTACGTCGACACCTACACCCCGACGATCGGCCACGACGTCTGCCAGCCGAGCGGCCGCGCCGGGTTCGCGGCTGTGCTCCCGACATCCGGGCTCAGCCTGCCGCTGCATCCAAATGCGCTCGGCGAGCAGCTGATGGCCGACGCCGTGCTCCAGGCGATCGAAAATCCTCCGGTGGCCGGACCTCTCGCCGAGGCCAACCCGCACCTCAAGTTCACCAGGACCACCATCGGTCGCCGCTCGGTGGCCGCCGGCGGCACGATCAGCCGCGCCTACCATGGCCGGGTCGCGATCACCTTCCGGGCTCGCCACCACGGTCACGCGATTGATCTCTACGAAAAGACGAAAGTCACCCGCGGCCGCTTTCACGCCACGCTACGGATTCCGGCGCGCTATCGCGGAGTCCTCCACGCCGGCACGCTCGCGGCGAGGACCCCCGCGGAGACCGGGCTCGCCGCCGGCACAGCCCGCGCGCAGATCCGTTAGCAGCGCCGAGGTGGGGCGGATCGGGCGCGGCGGCGCTCGTTCATTGTGGACCGGCTTCGATCACGTCGCGGACTTCGGCTTCTCGCGGCTGCGATCCGAAGCCCGTGAGCACCCAGGTCGCGCCGGCGGCCTCCCACGGTGCCGCCTCGGCGCCGGGGGCAATTTCCGCGACCAGGTCGAACCGATCGTCTCGCCCGGCGCGGGCCTCGCTGATCTCATCCCGCAGCTCCGCGAGTTGCTCGGGCCCGGGTAGGTCGATGGGGAACAGGCCGTCCCACCTGGCCGCGCGTCGTACCGGGCGCCGATGCGGCCACCGTGCCGCCACCCAGATCGGGATCCTCGGTTTCTGTACGGGGAGCGGCTGGAACTCCCCGGCCCAGTAATCCGCGAGCCGGTTCAGCCCGTGATCGAGAAGACGCGCGCGCTCACGGGGATCGAGCTCTTCTCCGAAGGGACCGAGCTCATTGTTGCGATCACTTCCCAACCCGACACCGAAGATCAGGCGCCCGCGGCTCAGATGATCCAGGGTCACCGTCTCCCGGGCCAGCTTGTGTACGCGCCTGCGCGACAGCGGCGTGACCATCGGCCCGAGCCTCAGGCTGCTCGTCGCGGAGGCGATCGCGCTCAGCGCCACCCAAGGGTCGGCCACGGCACGAACCGGTGGCCGATACACAATGTGATCCCATAGGAACAGCCCGTCCCAACCTCGCTCCTGCGCCCGCGCCCCGAGATCCGCCAGCACGTTCGGATCCACCAGCTCGTCGAACGGCGCAAGGAACACTCCGCGCCTCGCGGACACGGACATCAAGAGCGCTGGATCAAGGTATCGGCGTGGGCCTCGGACAGCGGCGTGTTCCAGCGCATCGCCGAATACCGAATCCGTGCCAGCTCTCGATTCAAGTCCATCGCACCTCGGGGTCTCACCCTATTGGTTCATCCCGAGTGGCATCATCTAGGTCGTGAGCGAAGGAGATCGTGGCGGCGAGAGTTTTGAGGAGAAGCTGCGCGCGCTCGCTCGAGAGGTTGGCGAATCGGTCGAGCGCATCGCCGGTGGACTCGACCTGGACGAGATCGCCGATCGGATCGGCCAAGGCGGGGAACGCGTCAGGGACTTGAGCGAATTCGCCGGGCGCTGGCTCAAGGATCAGGCTGAACACCCGGGCGTCCGCAGCTCGGCCCGGGACCAGGAATCGGTCCCGGCCGCCGATGGCACTCTGCGCCTCGCCGGTCCGCATCCTCGTGACGTCCCCACCGAGGAACAGGCGCTCGCGCTGAGCGCGCTCGACTCGGGCCGGTGGAAGGTCGGGGCGGGGACGAACGAGCTGATCTCCGACGGCGAAGGGCCCGACCCGGGCCAGCGAGGCGACCTGGTCGGCGATTTGCGCGCTCGCGACTGGATCACCGCCGGTGGCGAGCTGACGATGCTCGGACGCTCAGCGCTGGCGCGCTGGGAGGAAAGCGCCAAGCCGGACTGAGGGGCGCCGCCCGCGGGCGGTCTACCCGGGGGGTCGGGGGTTCTGGGGGGTCGGGGGTTCCCTCTACACCGGAATCTTGGCGAACGGGCTGGGTTCAACTACACTTGCGCGCCGTTCCCCCACGGAGGACCGCAGGGCGTGAGTGAGCAGCGCCAGGCCTTCGGGATTGATTAGGAGAGATCGATGCGGGAGTCGTTTCAGGACCGTTTGCCCGCGCGGCACAGGCGCCCGCGCTCGCGTGGCCGTGTGCGCCGCGGATTGGCCGTCGCGACCGCGTGTGGGCTCGGCCTGTGCGGCGCCGGCCTGCGCGCTCGGCCGGCGCTGGCGGTCTTCCCCTCGCCTCCGCCCGGGGCGCCGGCGGTGGAGTCGGCTTCATCGAGCCTCACTGGGCTCGATCCCGAGCTGCCGTCGGGCGTCATCTCCGCAAGCGCAGCACCGCGCAGCAGCTGGAAGCCGGAGAAAGCGGTCTACGGGACGGCGTCGATCAACGACATTGCCGTGGCGGGCGCTAACGGCACGACGATTCGGGTGAACGAGATCTATCCGACGACGACCGCCGGGAAGCCCGCTCCGGGTCCGTTTCCGGTTCTGCTCACGATGACCCCGTACGGCAAGGGGCAGGGCGGCTCGAGCACCGCGGGCTCGGCCTCCTCGCCGTCGTCCGGCGCGGTGACCGGGGGCGCCAACAACTACCTCGCGCAGCGCGGCTATATAGAGGTGGTAGAGGACGTCCGCGGCACCGGTGACTCGAACGGCAGCTGGGGCCTGTTCGACCCGATCCAACAGCAGGATGCGATCAAGGTCCTCGACTGGGCGGCGCACATACCGCACTCCGACGGTCGGGTCGGCACGTTCGGACCTTCCTACCTGGGGATCGATCAGATGCTGCTCGCGGGTGCGGTCGGTCGGCATTCCCCGCTGAAGGCGATCTTCCCGATGGTCACCGCCAATGACATCTACCGAGACACCACGTTCATGGGCGGACTGATCGATTTCGAGTTCAGCGAGACCTACCTCGGCCTGACAGGCGTCCTCAACACGGCCAATCCGCTCGAGGACACCCTGACCGACCCGGCGCTCCTGGCGAAGCTGGCCGGCATCGAGACCGACCACGTGAACGGACTCGCCAGCTTCGACGCGGCGACCGAAGCGAACGTGCTGGAGGGTGGCGACGAGGCCTATGACCAGGCGTACTGGCAGGCGCGCGCGCCGCAGAATGTCATCGGCCGGATCGTGGCCAACCATATCCCCGCCTACCTCGTCGGCGGTGAGTTCGACATCTTCCAGCACGGGGAGCCGCTCAACTACGCGGAGCTGCAGAACGCATGGGACGGCCGCAGCACGACGGCGCCGATGCTGCCGGGCCAGCGGACGACCGGCCGCTACCAGCTCATCGTCGGGCCTTGGGAGCACCTGAACGGCTCGAGCGTCGACGTCGATCAACTCGAGCTGGAGTGGTTCGACACGTGGCTGAAGCGCGAGCGGACCGGCATGGCGCGGACCCCGACGCCGCTGCACTACTACGACCTCGGCACAGGTCAATTCGATGAGACGACGACCTACCCGTTCACCGGCGCCACTCCCACGCGGTTCTACCTCGGGGCGGGCGGCGCACTGACGGGCACCGCCCCGCCGGCCCTCAGCCTGGGCGATCCGATCATCTGGAGCCCGATCGGTAACCCGTGCTCGCGACCGATCGACCAGTGGTCAATGGGCGGAATCTCGGTCCCCGCCAACACCGCGGGACTGCTGGCTCCATGCGCCGACGATAACTTGCTCTCGCAGATCGGCCTGTGGACGACCAGTTACACCTCGGCACCCTTCGCCCACGCCCAGGCGGTGGCCGGTCCCGTCACCGCCACCGTCTACGCGAGTTCGACGACCCCGGAGACCGAGCTCGTCGCCGAGCTGGAAGACGTCACCCCGAACGGGAGCTCGTACCCCCTGACCGAGGGTGCTCTGCTGGGATCGCTGCGGGCCGTGACCACGAGCCGTTCGTGGACGGCAGGCGGCATGACGCTGCTTCCCTACCACCCTTACACCGAAGCGTCTGCCCAGCCCGTCGAGCCGGGGCGGGTCACCGAATACCAGATCGAGATCTTCCCGACCCTGGTCACCATCGGCGCGGGCGACCGGCTGCGGCTCACCCTATCCACGACCGACACTCCGCACCTCGTGCCGGTCCCCGGGCAACTCCCCGAGCTCGCCGGGGGCATCTACACGATCGAGCATTCCGCCGGCGCCCCCTCGTCCCTCACCCTCGAGCTCCTCAACCCGGGCGCGGCGTAACCAGTCCGCCCGGGTCAGCTCTCCGCGAGAGCGAGCTCGGCGAGCCGCTCGATGCCGGCGTGGGTCCGAGCGACCGCGAGGAACCGCTTGGCGTGGCAGAACAGCGCTTCCTCGACGCCGGTAGCGGCGACGAGGTCGGCGCCTTCGAGCCCGCCCCACTTGGCCGGCAGGTCGCGCCGATTCTCGAACGAGCCGAGCTCACGCGGCACCGCTTCGAGGCCGAAGCCCGCTCGCTTCGGGTAGATCACGAACAGGGCGTCAGCCGTCGCGGGTACCAGGACCTGCTTCCACGGGGCATTGATGGGCAGCTCGACGACGCGAGGGTCCCCGGCCGCGGTGATCGCCTCGCGCACGATGCGCTGGGCGCGGCGGCCGGACGCCGCGAACGCCACCTCGCGGGCAAGGATGCCCTTAGCCAGGGCAGCGGCCTGGTCAAAGCGCTCGTTCTCCTCTGCGGGTGACAACCCTTCATCCCAGCGCGCATTGAAGCCGCCGACAATTGCGTTGACGGTCATCGGATGCACCCCGTCGATCAGTGATTGGGTCAGCTGCTGGCCGGTGTCGTTGGCGTCCACCGCTTGCACGAGCGTTTCCTCGACCGCGTCCGCCACCTCCTGGTCGCCATCGCAGACCCGCGCACCGAACTCGCGCCATACGAGACCGAAGGAGGCATAGCGGACGCCGTTGTGCCGCGCTGCCTCGAAGTCTCGCTGGTGGTGGTCAAAGTCGCCGGTGGAGGCGTCGTCGCGAAACCCGACGTCTACGCGTAGGTCGGCCTGCGCGAGAACTTCGCGGTCACGCGTGCGCACCACCTCGACCGGATCGCCCAGCAGACCGAGCGCGGCGACGGCAAAGACCTCGTCGGCGTGAAAGGAACCATCGTGGGTCGCGATCAACATCCCGCGAGACTCTAGACGTGCACCGCGGTGAAGCCCTTGCTCGCGCTCCTTGAAATGTCTCCGGCCAGGTCAAGGCCGTCCCGTCCGCGGGCCGTCCAAACACCTCATGTGAGCCGCGCGCTGGGCCGATAAGGGCGTAGTTGCAGTCGCCGGGGGTTGAGGCGACCGAACGCGGAAAAGGAAAGCCGCAGATCATCCTCGCGAGTCGCCAAGCCTGCTGTCGTGACATTGCAAACGCGCATATCCCCGAACCCGAGCGTGTCGGACGCCGTCGCCCTTAAGGACGCCGTCGCTCCTGGGGGTGCCCCGGCCCCGGAACTGCCGTCGACCGCGAAAGCCCGGGCGGCGAACATCCCGGCGCGGCGGGACTCCGTGTTTCGCAAGCTGCTCGTCGCCGCCGACCTAGGCTCCGCGGCCGTCGGCCTGGTGGTCGTCGCCCTGGTGGGAGGTCGCAGCATCCCGGTGGCCAGCCTGTTGACCCTTCCGCTGATCACCCTGTTCGCCAGGATCAGCGGGCACTATGGACGCGACGAGCTGGTGTTACGTAAGTCGACGCTCGAGGAACTACCCGCCCTGCTCTCACTGGCAGCGGCCAACGCCATCGCCTGGTCCGCGATCACCTACCTGACGCATGCGAAGCCAAACCTCGAGGGTGATGGTGTCGCAGTTCTCTGGGGCTCCACGGCGACGACGCTGGTGCTCGCCCGAGTGCTCGCGCGCAGGCTCGCTGAGGTCACCGCCCCCATCGAACGCGTACTTATCGTCGGCACCGCGGCCGCCCGTGTACGCCTCGCCGACGCCCTCGCGACCGATCCCGCAGCGCGACTCGAGGTCGTCGGATTTCTGCCGCTGGAGGACGAGCGAAAGCGAGACGTCGACTGGGGGGCTCGCTCACGTCGTCGGCGCTCGCGTACGTTCGACGATCTTGCGTCGGTCGTTCGCGAACTCGACGTCCATCGTGTCCTGCTGATCCCGACCCACGCCGATGGAGAAATGATCCTCGAGGCGGTGCGCCGCGCGACGCGCTTGGGGATCAAGGTCTCGCTCGTCCCGCGTCTGTTCGAGGTCGTCGGCTCCGCGGTCGCGTTCGACACCGTCGGCGGCGTCACCGTTCTCGGGATCCACCAGCCCGGATTGACTCGCGGCGAGCGAGCCATCAAGCGAGTGATCGACATCGTCGGCGCCGCGGCCGGCCTGCTGGCGTTGGCGCCACTGGGAGCCGGCGCCGCGATCGCGATCAAGCTCGACTCGACCGGTCCGGTGTTCTTCCTCCAGCAGCGCATCGGGCGTGACGGCGAGATCTTCAAGATCGTCAAGTTCCGCAGCATGGTCGACGACGCCGAGGCACGGCGCGGCAGGCTCGAACCGCTCAACGAGTCAGTGGGGAACTTCAAGCTCGCCGCCGACCCACGGGTCACGCGGGTCGGACGGTTCCTGCGGCGCACCTCGATCGATGAGCTGCCTCAGCTGATCAACGTCCTCAAAGGCGACATGAGCCTGGTCGGCCCTCGCCCACTGGTCACGGCCGAAGATGAGCTCGTCGAGGGCCGGCATCGCGACCGGCTCCACCTCGCCCCCGGGATCACCGGCCCATGGCAGGTGTTGGGGCCGGCCCGCCCACCCCTGAGCGAGATGGTCAAGACCGACTACCTGTACGCGGTCAACTGGTCGATCTGGACCGACATCAAGTTGATCTTGCGGACCGCGTCTCATGTCGCGGCGCGGCGCGGCGTCTGAGCTGCTCCGCCGGGACGCCCCTTCACAGGCTTCGATCGTTATTCTGCAGCCCGTGCCCACGCGATACATGCCGCGAAGGATCGCGAACCTATGAGCGTCGAGGTGATCATCTCCTATGACGGAACCCCGAACGATGACGACGCGCTCGCTCTCGGCAAGATGTTGGCGCGTGGTGGTCTCACTCTGGCGCTCGCTTACGTGCGTCACTCCCGTGAATTCGATCCGCGCCGAGAGGAGCTGGCCCAGCACGACGCCGACCAGCGTCTCGAACGTGGCGCTGCGTTGCTGGGCGACCCGGACATAACCCGCCGCGTCGTGTTCGGCGCTTCAACCGGAGCCGGCTTGGAACAGCTGGCGGAAGGCGAAGGAGCACGATTGATCGTGTTCGGCTCGGACTACCGGACCTCGCCCGGTCACGTAGAGCCGGGCACATCGGCTCAGCACTTGCTCGACGGTGGCTCGGTGGCCGTTGCCATCGCCGCCGCGGGGCTGCGCACACAGCTAGACGGCGCGATCAAGTCGATTGCCGTGCCGGTCGCCGGCCCGGAGAACGAGGCTGCCAGGAAGACCGCAGCCTCGCTGGCCGCGAAGCTCGGTGCGACGGTGCTCGAGTCACCTTCGGAGCCGGCAGACCTCATCGTCGTCGGCTCGGCGCCGGGCGCGCCCGCAGGCCGGATCGTGGTCGGCGGTGACGTCCGCTCTGAGCTCGACCGCGCCCGGGGCTCGGTGCTGGTCCTGCCCGCCGGCTGATCGGCGCTGCTCTAGAGCGTGGTATTCCTGATCGCGGTCATCGTCGGGTTCCTGTTCGGAGGCGCGGATCAGTATCTCGGCAGCTTGATCTCCCTGGGGCCGTGGGCGGCATCGGTGAGCGGGATGTCCGCGCCTTGGCTCGTATTCCCCTTCGCCTTCGGGCTGTCCCAGATGAGCGCGCGACGAGCGGCGCTGGTCGGCCTCACGGCGACCGCGTCGGCGGTGATCGGCTACTTCGTCCTGACGCTCAGCCCGCTCGAGGGTGTGTCGCTTAGCCACGTTGACCTGATCGGGTTCGCTCACTCTCAGCGAGAGATCATCGTGGGCGGCCTGGTCACTGGTCCCCTGTTTGGCTTCCTCGGCCAGCGCTGGCGCACGACGCGATCGTGGCTCAGCGCTGCGCTCGTGGCCGGCGTGCTCTGCCTCGAGCCCCTGGCCAGATTCGCCGTCGGGCGACTGGATCCGCCGCGTGATGTGTGGATGATCGAGGTCGTGATCGGGGCAGCGCTCGCGGCGTACTTCCTGATCGCCGGAGCGGTATACCGCCAGCGGTCTCGCCGGCCGGTGTAGGCGGCCGGTGTAGGCGGCCGCCGCGCCGGCGAGCGGGCCCTCACCGACCAGATGGGCTAACGCCCCGGTCGTACCACGCCGGCGAGCACACCCGCTGGTGCCGCGCGTCCGTTCCGAGCTTCCTTCCCCAGCTGCGCCATGGCGTGCTTGAACTCGCGGTGGCCACTGCCGGTATCGAGGTGCGGCAGCTCATTGACCCACTCGTGAAGCCTGTGCCACAGGATTGCGCGCACCTCGCACATGTCCGTCAGGTCGTGCTGCTTTCCCGCTCGCCGGGGCCAGAGCTCGCGACCGCGATCGGTGTCAGATAGCTCGGGCTGTGGCCTCTGCGCCTCCATCTTCGCGAGCTCCCGGGCGATCTCCGCGAGGCGCGTCCTGTTGGCCTTGATCTCGTCGGCGATCGACAGCCCACCCGCCTGCTGCCGAGACGCGAATAGGGGCGTCCTCACCTGAAGCGGTTCGAATCCGTACTTGGCGCCCCACCGCATCATCTGGTCGATCAAATCGAAGCGAACCCGCCAGTGACGGTACTCACCCGCGACGCTTCGCACCAGCTTCCAAGCCTCTGCATCATCCGCGCACCAGTCCAGTAGAGCATGCGGATCCAGGGTGTGAGGGAGCTCGTCGCGTCGTCGGTGCCACTCCCGCTCCCAGCGCATGGCGGTCTCAGCCAACAGGTCGTGGCTATAGCGGGACTGCTCCCAGCGATGTACGTCCGGCGGCCGTTCGGGGGTCAGAGACGCCGACGGCAGGTAGATCGTCTCGAAGTGCTTGAACTCGGAGGTGTCGCGCAGCGCGCGGAGAGCGGGGTCTTCGCTCAGCACCCAGTCGCGGCGTGAGGCCACGTACCAGCTCGTCGCACAGGACATCGCATCTTCGAGCTCCTTGACCGCCCGCTTGACGAACTCGCTCTCCGCCGCGCCGTCGATCGGCTCACCCGGGAGCAGGAGCGGCGACGCGTAGAGACACGCGGCGTTGTATCGCTCAGACCAGGTGGAGAACTTCGCGCTGCGCGGGATCAGCGCCTCTGCCTCCGGCGGCCGCCATGGATCCTTGGGCACTCCCTGACGCTGCGCCAGCTCGTGCGTGACCCATTGCCGGCGCATCTTCAGCGACTCGATCGCCAGCTCCACGGCCAACGGGCTGAGCAAGGTGCCCGGTGCCCAAGGGCGGCTGACGCCGACCTTGACCGACTCGAGGATGCTCTCGGCCAGGCACGCGAGAACGTTGAGCAGCTGGAGGTACGCGGTGTCACCGTCGCTCCCCCGGGCATCCAACAGGGCCTCGATCTCGCTCTCCTTCCACAGCGGACCGGTCTGAGCCCCAAGCGCCTTCTTCTTGCCGGTCCCGCCATGCTTCGGATCGTCGATCATCAGGCGGTGATTCCTCAGCAGCTCGAGCAGCTCGGGCCTCAGCCGCTCGCGCAGACGCTCGCGCTGCTGGCCTCGGAGCGTCTCGTGATCCGCCTTGCGCCACTGATGGGCGACGTTCACGCCGGCCAGGAGGACCGCCAAGCGGTAGCACGCGATGCGTCCACTGGCGGTGCGGTCGCGTCGGGCCCCGAAGTGATAGAGGGAGGGATCGGTGTCCGTCGCGATCTTCCTAGCCGCCGCGTAGGTCGCGAGCGCGTCGAGGGACAGACCCAGCTTCTCCTGCACGAAACCCTGATGGAGCCGCAGATCGACGTTCTTCGGGTCGAGCTCGAGCGCACACGCGTACCGGTTGAGCGCCTCGTCGTAACGCCGCTCACTGGTGAGCTCCTCGGCGCACTCGAAGTGGTGAACGAGCAGCGAGTCCATGGCATACCGGCGCCAACCCGACCATGGTTGGCAATTGCTCAGCCGGGTCCGCGGGAGGATCGCTCCGGTAACGATGTCCGCCGCCTGAATCACCGCCTCCTCACACGTGGGCAACCACCCCGTCTGGACGGGAATCGCCTCACGGGGAAGTCGCGTCACCTGCGCAGTCACGCCGTAACGAGGCCGTCCCGATGCCGCAGCGGGGCGGACGACCAGCGCAGCGCTCACCTCGTAGGCATGGGTCGGAATCGCCGCCCGCAGGATGCTGACAAAGCTGGCGAGCGGATTCTTGGCGTCCAGGTGATCGGAGTCGAGCATTTCCAGGAAGTTCTGGGCGGGAATCGCGCCCGGAACCGGCGTCGCCGCCTGAAGGCGCAACCGTTGTAGCCGGGTGCGAAAGGTTGCGCTCAGCCCGGCGCCGTCGACGCCGGTGAGATCGCTCGGCACGCTTAGGTCGCGGACGAGGATCGGGCCGGGCAGCCTGACCAGGACCTCCAACCAGATCCGCCGCAGGCAGCCGCCGATGACCAGGACGAGGATCGCACCCAAGACCAGTGCGACGGGCGGTTTCGCCGCCGTCGCGGACAATGCCTTCCCCAGCGCGGATGACTTGCCCGCCCCCTTGCCGACGACGTACGCCGTGGCTACGAGCAGGCAAACGCTCACCGCGAGCCCTGCGCAAGCCAGCAGCACTTGCGGCCACACCGCAGCGATACGGTGCGAACGACGCACCTGGGAGCGCAAGCGCTTCCTGAGCAGCGCTTCGAGCCACGCTGGCTGAACCCGATCCAATGCCCCCACGGCCTTTTTCATCGCGTCTGCCCCTACGTCGCCGTTAGCTTCCCCATCGCACTACCGACCGAGTATGGCGCCGTGCCTCTGCGGACGTGTGTGACGTTTGTCACGATGATCCTATGGGCTTCTATACCGCCAGGTCAAGCCCCGCGCGGTCATGCCCCGGCGTCCGCCCGCGAGCCGGTGCCTTCATCTCCCTCATCGGGCACGCTTGCGTCGAGGACGTCGACCTCGCGTTTCGCCATCTCCAGCAGGATGTCGGTAGCGTCGAGGTGGGAGGCGACCTCCGCGTGCCCGCCGGCGCGCCGGGGCCGGACGGCACCCGGCCAGCCGTGCCCCGCACCATCGATCCGGTAAAGCACGACCGGCCGGC
>Ga0302326_10008719_pt1 | contig 22306 bp, 21 predicted proteins | sample Palsa_T0_3_FD_202264 | JGI IMG/M metagenome (GOLD analysis project Ga0302326, IMG submission 202264) | Peat permafrost microbial communities from Stordalen Mire near Abisko, Sweden - Palsa_T0_3 | ecosystem: Environmental > Terrestrial > Soil > Palsa > Peat permafrost | place: Sweden: Abisko... | reverse complement strand
ACTATGAAAAATGGCGAGTCGGGGCTGTTTTCTGGGCTTACCTCCGCAGCTCACGCGCAAACCAATTGCAATTACCGCGATTCGTGAGCCAAGATTACGGTAGTGGTTCCGCCTTCTCCCGTGTGCCACCTGGTGACGTGATCCTCAAAGGAAGCGAGCAGATCGTACATGGTCGTAGATACGGCAAACCTGCCTTCAAACTTCCCTTCATCGCATTGGGAACATTGGAAGTGATCCGATACCGAAAGACGAAACGTCAAGGTGGGTTCCTTTGTCATCTCTCAAGTTTACGCCGCCATGAGAAGCACGTTACTGCTATCTCAGCGATGCGTGGCCCGCTCAAAGACTGCGTGTACCACCGTGGGCATTCGGAGGGAACCGGCGTCGGACGGAGGCAGTGCGGCGTAAGACAATGGCAGACAAGGGTCTTACCTTTGTTGGACATTTGTCTTACTGATATAAGACATGTCCGTCCGCATGTCTTACCGCGTAAGACATTGCTGCATTCCAGGGTGAATCTGTCTTACACCGAAGAAGGCAGGAAGCCAAGCGTCCACATTTCTTTGCGCGACTGTTGGGCGCGCCAGAATGGGAATGGAAGTGCTAAATTCCCGAATCGGAACTGGTTCGTGACTTGAAATGACTCGAATCGCATCCTAACTATGGTGATCGTCTGGATCGTCTCCCTTGCCAGCATTTTGTGCATGCTTTTGCGCCCACGCAAAATCGCCGAGGCTTGGTGGATTTGCGGCGGGGCTCTGCTTCTGGTCCTTTTGCGGCTGATTCCGCTGCGGCAGGCCGCGCACGCGGTCTACGAAGGGCTCGATGTCTACCTCTTTCTGACCGGGATGATGATTCTTGCGGAGATGGCGCGCGAAGAGCACGTCTTCGATTGGGCAGCGGGCATTGCCGCGGGTCATGCGAAGCATTCATCGGGTCGGCTGTTCGTGCTCGTCTATGGTGTGGGCATCGTGGTAACCGCGCTGCTTTCGAACGATGCAACGGCTGTGGTGCTGACGCCAGCGGTTCTAGCCGTGGTGCGGCGGGCGCGGGTCAGCCCCGCCCCGTATCTGCTGGCTTGCGCATTCATCGCGAATGCAGCCAGTTTCGTCTTCCCCATTTCGAATCCCGCGAACCTCGTCGTCTTCGGTCCGGGTCTTCCACCGCTACTGAAGTGGCTCAACATCTATCTGCTCCCTTCGGCCGCTTCGATCGCGGTCACTTTTCTGTATCTGCGCTGGCACGCGCGCAAGGAGTTGCGGCAGCCGATCGAGGGCGAGGTGCAGCCCGCGCCGTTGACGACCGAAGGCAGGCTTGCGTTGGCCGGTTTGCTGCTGGCAGCGGCAGCCTTGATCGGCGCTTCGGCTTTCGGACTCCCTCTGGGTGCGCCCACCTGCTGCGCGGCAATTGTGGCGCTGTTGGTGGTGGCATCGCGCAATCGCAGAATTGTGGCAAGCGTCGCTAGGGGGATTTCGTGGTCGGTGCTGCCACTGGTCGCGGGGCTCTTCGTGATCGTGGAGGCGCTGGAAAACGCGGGGCTTTTGCGCGCGGGTTTGGCGGGATTGCAAATGCTGGCGCGCGGACCAGGCTGGTTCGCGAAAGGCGCACCGGCCTTCGCGGTGGCGCTGGTAGCGAACGGGATGAACAATCTTCCTGTCGGCCTGATGAGCGGAGCTGCCATTCGCCATGCGCACGAATCGGGCATTGTGGCCCATGCGATTCTGATCGGGGTCGATCTGGGGCCGAATCTTTCCGTCACCGGCTCGCTGGCGACGATCCTTTGGCTGATCGCGTTGCGCCGCGAGAAGGTGGAGATCACTGCGTGGGAGTTTTTGAAGGTGGGCATGGTTGCGATGCCGCTGGCTCTGCTGGGGAGTTTGCTGGTGTTGCGAAATTAGGATGGCGTGCCGTCAGTAAGACCCTTCGGCGCCTCGATGCTTTTTACCGATGAGGAGATGACGATTTAGCCAGAACCCATCCGCGGTCGCCATGTAGACAACGATGAGGAAGCTAGGATATGGGGTGACATGTCAGAAGACCCGTTGGAAATAAATAATTCGGACGCAATTGGGCAGTTGAACTCTGTCAGATATGTTGACCTTCGCGAAATCTCCGAACCAAACAAGCGCGCATTCAACTCTTTGAGGATCGTGGTGGAAGGAGCCGTCGTCAGTGAAGCGTCGGTAGCGGTTAGCGACCGACCGGAAATTGCAAATCTGCTGGCAGGAGCACACCCAATAGAATCGGTCGAGGGATGCAAGATGTTTGAGCTCTCGTGGAGGCACTATCTTGCCTATCTAGTGACCGAGGAACTCGTAGGATCAAACGCTCCGAACGGCTATACCGACGAGGTCTACTGGGGCAAGATTCTGCGCGTCTACACAGGGTCACACTTTCTCGACCACGTAATGCGCGATACAGGTGGTCACACACAAGAAGTTCTGCATTACAAGCTTATCTGCCTCAATCATTTTATCGATGTTATTTCTAGCTATCCACCAGAGGTGGGAAGTCCTTGCACAAGGTGATGGCTTTTCCGAGCGGGCGGCTCCAATAGCTAAAGGGAGTGTTGAGCGCCAACCCGGAGATGGCCAGTTAATTCACCTCTCGGCCCGCCTTTGGCGGGGATTGACACCTGCTCTCCTTGCGCCCCGCTGGCGGCAGGATTTCGCGCGATGCGATTAGCAAGTTCCCTTCGACTCCGCTCAGGGCAGGCTTTCGACTTCGGTCGCCGCGGCGACCTTGGCTTAGGATGACAGCAGTCAATTTGCGGGTTGTGCTTTCCCAGGTCCCAAAATCAGGGACCTGGGGCACCCATGTTCGTGCTGATTGACAGGCCCTATGCGGACTCCGACGCCGGAGGTTCCCACAGCTCGACACGGTTGCCTTCGGGGTCGACGATCCAGGCGAATCGGCCGAAGGCGTGGTCGTCGCGTTTGGGATCGATGGTGACGCCGGCTGCGGCTAGCTGGGCGAGCATCTCGTCGAGGTTGTCGACGCGCAGGTTGACCATCGCTTGTTGCGGGACTTGTTGCGTACCGGGGCCAAAGTATTCGGTGTCGCGCGGGAAGTGTGCGAAGACGGTCATGCCGACGGCGCTGGGGCCGTCGAAGAAAAGCGATGTTTCTTCCGCTGGCGCGATGCCGAAGTGTTTTGCGTACCAGGCGGACAATGCCTTCGGGTCCTGCGCCTTGAGGAAAATGCCTCCTACTCCGACTGCACGCGCCATCGTCAGTCCTCCTGCCGGATGAGTTCGTCGAGCCTGGGTTTGTGTTTGGTCTCGCGCCCTGTGCGGGGCTCGGTCGCGAGGACGCGGGCGGGCTTCGGCTGACCGACGCGTTCGCGCGCATTGGCTTTGACCGCCTTGGTGGCCGAAAACTTGGCTGGCTTGCGTTTCGTCATGGCAAGGAAGAGTATGGAATAGTTTGAGCGTAAGCGGAAGGCCCGAGCCGTTTTTCCGGTTGCATCTATTGGTGCGCCGGGACGGAAATCGGGAATTTTTCGGCGAGATTTCTACTCGCCGGTTGTGGAGAAGAACTAGGGCCCATGGACGAGCGGGAGTTTTTTAACGAGACCACAGAGGCGCGTACGCACACGCTGAACTGCCCCAAGTGCGGGCAGGCCGCCGAATACAAAGTGATGTGGGTGGTGCGGCGCAAGAAGGCGCAATTGCCGCGCAACGCGGATGAGCGCGATCGTGCGCGGTTCGCCAAGGCGCAGTCGTACATGGTGCGGCGCGACGATAAACTTGCCTGCACAAATGTGCGCTGCCGCAAGCCGTTTGAGATTACGACCCTGCAGTCGCTGGCGTTTCTGATGGAATGATTTCGTCAAACAGGATCGATTTGAACCGAATTGAACGAGAGAAACCATCTGGCTCGGCGACTTTCGGGCCGGAGTAGCGGAGCGCTTGCGGTCTGTGATTGAATGATTGAGGTAGGCAGCCTAGATGTACGAGCGAGCTGCCTGGAGATCGAGAATGGCGAATTCCCTGCTTCCCCCCGAAGAGCGCAATTTGACCCCCGACCAAGTAGAGGCACTGGACAAGCGGCGCGACCTGGGGCATACGTTTTTGGTCCTTGCAGGGCAGTTTTCCGTGATTGCCGTCGTGCTGCTGCTGTGGGTGGGACAGGACCTGACGTATTCGCCGGGCTGGGCGCATCCGATGGCGTACTATTTCATTCTCGCGCTGTGCCTGATTGCGGGATTCGGATTGACCGGGCTCATTCTGCGCCGGGGAACGCCGCGTCTCGATTAGGCGCTGCATCATCTAACAAAGTGCCCTTGCAGCGATGCGCCGGCAAATTCTTTGCGGAAAAGGTGCCGATGGCAGTTGCTTCCCCAATTGCTTTCTCTGCCGTGACGTCCGCTGCGCGGCTGACCGACAGCCACGGACGCGTCATTCACGACCTCCGCGTCTCGATCACGGACCGCTGTAACTATAAGTGTGTGTATTGCCGGACGGGTGAGGTTGGAGCCCAGTATCCTGAGCTCGATATTGAAGAATATCTTCGCCTGATCAAGCTCTTTGTCAGCCTGGGGATTGAAAAGGTCAGACTGACCGGCGGCGAACCGCTGCTGCGACCGGGATTGCTTGAACTGATCAAAGAGCTGGGGCGGTTGCGCACGCTTTCGGGCCAGCCGCTTGACCTGGCGCTCACGACGAACGGCCATTTGCTGGAAAGGCTTGCGGCCCCGCTGAAGGCTGCCGGATTGCAACGCGCCACGGTGAGCATGGATGCGGTGGATGCGCCCACGTTCGAGCGCATCACGCGCGTGCCCGGGAGCTTCAATAAGGTGCTGGCCGGAATTCGCGCCGCGCGGAACGCCGGTCTGACGCCGCTGAAGATCAACTGCGTGCTTCTGCGCGGCTTCAACGACGACCAGATCGAGAGCTTTGCGCATTTTGCCCGCGAAGAAGATGTGGTGGTGCGCTTCATCGAGTTCATGCCGCTGGAGGAAGGGCGGCTCTGGACGCCCGAGATCGTGGTTCCGATGGCGGAAATTGTGGAGCGGATCGGGCGAGTGCTGCCGCTTGTACCGCTGCCGGCACGGGACGCCGGGGAGACGGCGAGGCGGTTTACGTTTGCCGACGGGCGGGGAGAGATTGGAATCATTGCCCCGGTGACGCAGGCATTTTGCGGTGCATGCAGCCGCGTGCGGCTCACGTCGGATGGCAAGATACGAACCTGTCTTTTTTCCCAGGTCGAGCACGATCTCTATGGGCACATGCGCGCGGGCGAAAGCGACAATGAGCTTCGCGATTACATCGCGCGCACGGTGCAGGGGAAGGAGGCGCGCCACCATATCGGCGAGCCCGGATTCCTCAAACCTTCCCGGTCGATGGTGCACATCGGCGGATAGACCATTTCAAAGAGTAAAACCATGGTGTATTACCTTCGTGCAATTCCCACTTGCCCCATGCCCAACGTGTGACAGAATTCAAATCAAGGGCAGATTACGAAACCATATATCCGTCATTCTGATTATGCAACGTCACCGCTTCCTGTTGGTTGCGGCGACTTTACGGAATTGCTTCGGCCACGCAATTTCCTAATCTGGCCAGGCGGCGCTCCACCGGTCCCCCAAATGAAGACTCTACCGGAAAATCGTATTCCGATCGACGATTTGCTCGTCTTTCACCAGCTGGCGCGCTCGCTCACCTCGAGCTTCGACCTGGATACGATTCTGCGCACAATTCTGGAACACATGGAGCGCTTTATCCAGGCCGACCTGTGGAGCCTTTTGATGCTGGATGAAGTGAGCCAGGATTTGTATTACGCCATTGCGGCCGGCGGCGAAGAAGCGGCGCTGCGCGATTTGCGCGTGAAGGTCGGCGAGGGCGTGGCGGGTTGGGTGGTGGAGCACGGAGAGACGCTGATTGTTCCCGAGACTGAGGATGACGCGCGGCTTCACCAACCGGGATTCACACCGAAAATCCGATCCGTGATTGCCCTGCCGCTGCGGGGACGCAAGGGGACACAGGGCGCCATCGAAATCTTCAACCCGCGCGCGGAACAGCTGACGGACTACACGATCGCATTCCTACACATCCTCGCCGATCACGCGGCGATCGCAATCGAGAACGCACGCGACATGGCGCGCATTCAACAGCTGACCATCACCGACGACACCACGGGATTGTTCAACGTGCGGCACTTGTATGACGTGCTGGGGCGGGAACTGGAACGCTGCAGTCGCCTGCACCTTCCCGTGAGCCTGGCGTTTCTCGATCTGGATCGATTCAAACAGGTGAACGATGCGCACGGCCATCTGGTCGGGAGCGAATTGCTTTCGCGCGCCGGGCAACGGCTCCAGGAGCTGAGCCGGCCCCAGGACCTATGCTTTCGCTACGGCGGGGACGAGTTTGTGGTGGTCATGCCCGAGACTGGAAGGAGCGACGCGCACGATCTGGCGACAAACCTGCACCGCGAACTGACGACCACGCGTTTCCACGTGAGCGGGAACCTGGAGCTTACGGTAAGTGCGAGCGTCGGGCTGGCAACAGCGCCGGCCGACGGGGCCACCATCCACACCATCATTGGCGCGGCCGATGCGCGCATGTACGAAGTAAAGACGGAAGGGCGAGGCCAGGTGCGCGGGGCTTAAAACGGAATCGAACCTATTCTTCCGTCGGCTCGTTGCCCTGCTTCTCGGCGATCTTCTCGAGCTGGTTGCGCCAATCCAAAGAATCGATGAAGCTGCGCGATTCGCGCCAGCCGGGTTCGACGATCACATGCAGTTCCAGATAGACACGGGTGCCGAGCAGCGACTCGATCTGCTTGCGTGCGCCGGTACCGATCTCCTTCAGCTTGGCTCCCCCTTTGCCGATGAGGATCGCTTTCTGCCCGTCGCGCTCGCAATAGATGGCGGCGGCGATGCGGGTGAGCGGGAGCCTGGCCGGAGCTTGGTTTTTCTTCCGCGGCGGTGCGGGCGGTTCGGCCTCTTCATATTGCTCGATGACTACGGCCGCAGCGTAGGGCACTTCTTCGCCCGTCTCAATGAGAATGCGCTCGCGAATTAGCTCGGCCACCATGAAGCGTTGCGGTTGGTCGGTGTACTGATCCTTGGGAAAGTAGCGCTCGCCGGTGGGCAGAACCTCCACGATCTTGCGCAGCAGGACATCGAGACCGTCGCGTTTGCGCGCGCTCACGGGAATGACTTGAGCGAAGCCGAACTGCTTTGTGAGCGTGTCGATCAGCGGCAAGAGCACGTCTTTGGCGACAAGATCGATTTTGGTGAGCACGAGAAACACGGGACAGTCGAGGCCGCGAATCAAGCCGAAGAGGAATTCCTCTTCGCTGGCCCAGGTTGCAGATTTGTGCTGATGCGCGCCTGCGGGTTCGCCGGCTGCTTCAAGCTGCACGCGGCGGCTGGCGTCGATCAGCACCAGCACCAGGTCACGCGTTTCGAGGGCCTCGTGAACTTCCTGCAGCATGCGCCGGTCGAGTTGCGAACTGGGCTTGTGCACGCCGGGCGTATCGACGAAGACGATTTGCGCGGCGGGATGCACACCTTTGCGCGCGGGGACTTCGACCACGCCGGCAATGCGGTTGCGCGTGGTCTGCGGCTTGGGCGTAACAATGGCGACCTTTTCGCCGGTGAGGGCGTTCAGCAGGGTGCTTTTGCCAGCGTTGGGCCGGCCGAGGATGGCGACAAATCCAGATTTCAAAGAGGGTAGTGCTCCTGATTGAGTTTACGGCGTTTTGAGTGAACAGTGGACAGTCGTTTCGTGCTTTCCCAGGGCTCAAAAACGGGGCATGGGGCACCGGTTTTCGCGCTGAATGGAGACCATGAAATGCAACCGCAGGTCCTTCGACTTCGCTTCGCTTCGCCCAGGATGACAGAGCAGTTGGAACTCACGAGGCTTGCGCAGCGGCGGTTTCGATGTGGGGCGGGAAGACACGGAGGCGCTCGACACGGCGATCGGTGGAGGCGACCACTTCAATCCGCAGTCCGGCGTGATGGAGCATCACGACTTCGCCGCGTAGAGGGATGCGGCCCTCGATCTCGCAGACCAGGCCGCCGAGGGTTGTTGCTTCGTATGTGTCGTCGACTTCGACTGGCTCGCCGAAGAGGTCGACCAGCTGATCGACCGGGAAGGTGCCCGGCACGAGCCATGAGCCTCCGGGCTCGCGCTGCGGATCTTCGACAGGCGTGTCGGTTTCGTGTTCGTCCTTGATGTCGCCGACGATCTGCTCCAGGAGATCTTCAATCGTGACCAGTCCCGCAACGCCGCCGTATTCATCGATGACGAGGCGCATGTGCTGCTTTTCGCGCTGCATTTCGCGCAGCAATTCGTAGCCGCGCTTAGTTTCAGGAACGAAGGCGGCGGGCCGCTGAATCTCGGCGACCGTGCGGGTGTGCGCTTCTTCGTCGGTTATCTGCAGCAGGTCGTGCGCAAAGGCGATGCCGGTGACGTTGTCGAGTGAGCCCGAGTAAACGGGCACACGCGAAAAGTTGTGTACGCGCAACTGCTCAATGAATTCCTCGAGCGTGATCGATTCGGACACGGCAAAGACACGCGGGCGCGGCGTCATGACTTCGCGTACCAGCTTGTCGCCAAACTCGACGGCAGAGCGCACCAGGTCGCGGTCCGTTTCTTCCAGAATTCCCTCGTCCTGTCCGGCTTCAAGCAGAGCCTCGACATTGACCGCGGCTTCTTCTTCGGGGTTCGGGGGATGCTCGGCGAGCGACGCCACGGAGTAGAAAAAGCGCACAAACACCGTAATCGGAGTGACCACCCAAAGCAGCAAGCGGATGGGCCACAGCAGGCGCGCCGCCCACCGGCCTTTGGTCAAGTTGAAGAGCGCCGTGGGGAAAACCTGGTTGCAAAAAACGACAACCAGGATGACACCGAGCACGGCCTGCGCGACCTCAGCGTACGAAGGCCGGTCCAGGTACGGCGCGCGATCGAAGAGCACGGCGCCGAACACCAATGCGATGACGCCCAGCGCAAGCTGCTGCAGCACGGAAGCGCAGATGGCGGCGTGCTCGCGGCTGAGGCCCAGATGTGGCTCAACCTTTTCTTCCCATGCGTCGAGATTCTCCTGGACTTCGTGGGAGAGGATTTTGCCGAATTCGGAGTAGAGGCGGCTGATGTAGGCAGCGAGGGTCTCGACAAGGGCTGCAAGGATTAGCAGGCAGATGGTGAGGGACGTCATGAACGTTGAGCCTTTGCCGATGATTTGAGCGCTTTGGAAGGGCGCCGCCCATGGGTGAGAACTTTTTCCGCCGCTTGCTTTCCCTCAACGGCTAAAGCCGCGATTCTCTTTGCACTTTTAACGGCACGGCTAAAGCCGTGCCCCTTCAAAGCCGCACCTTCAGACTTGGATGCGCGCTCGATGAGGCCTTGCGGCAGGCCGAGTTGCGCACGCAACCGCTGTTCGCGGCGCGCCATTTGGCCCTTGTCAGATTCATGATCGTAGCCTGCGAGGTGAAGAAGGCCGTGGAGTATGAGGACCTTCAGCTCTGTTGCAAGTGAGTGGCCGCACGCAGTGCCCTGGCGGCGCGCTGTGGGCACGCTGATGGCAAGGTCGCCTGCGTTCTTTTCCTTGTTCTTTTTCTGGTCTTGGACGAGTTCCGCAGCCGGGAAAGAGAGGACGTCCGTCGGCTTATCGAGGCCGCGGAACTGGCGGTTGAGACGGCGGATGGCTTTGTCTGTTGTGAGTAGCACGGAGACATGGCCTCGGAGCCGGACGCCGGCCTGGGCTCGACCGAGAAAGATGGCGAGGGAGCGCGCCGAGGGGGTGCGATGGGTCAGCGATGTTTTGCGCGCGGCGGAGGCGGACCGGTGCCTGACCGAAGTTGCCTTTGGTTCGGGGTGGTGGTCCAGATCTGGGTCGAGGAGGATCATCGTGCGCGGAGCCGCAAGGGGCGCGGCTCCGGGTCATCATTGATTTTACGCGAATGCTGGATTTACTGCGGCTTTGCAGCGGGAGCGGGCGGCGCGGAGGGTTCTACGGCGAGGCCGTCGCCCAGCGCAAGCGGCAGCTCCTGCTGCTGCGGTTTGGCCGACTCGTAGGCCCGCACGATGCGTTGGACAAGGGCATGACGCACGACATCGCCTTCTTCGAAATGGCAGAAGTGGATGCCTTCCACGCCATCGAGTACGTTGATGGCGTCAACAAGTCCCGACTTGCGCGGGTTGGGCAGGTCGATCTGCGTGATGTCGCCGGTGATGACGGCCTTGGAGTTGGCGCCCATGCGGGTGAGGAACATCTTCATCTGCTCGATGGTGGTGTTCTGCGCTTCGTCCATGATGATGAATGCGTCATTGAGGGTGCGGCCGCGCATGAACGCGAGCGGGGCAACTTCGATGACATTCTTCTCGAGCATCTTGTCCACGCGCTCGGGCTCGAGCAGGTCGTAGAGAGCGTCGTAGAGCGGGCGGAGATAGGGGTCGACCTTCTCCTGCAAACTGCCGGGAAGGAAGCCGAGGCGTTCGCCGGCCTCAACTGCGGGACGGACGAGAACGATGCGGGCCACCTTTTTCGCATTCATGGCGGCTACGGCCATGGCCACGGCGAGATAGGTTTTGCCAGTACCGGCGGGGCCCACGCCAAAGACCATGTCGTTCTGCTCGATGGCCTCGACGTATTTGCGCTGGTTGAGCGAGCGGGGCTGCACGGTGCGCTTAACGCCCGCAGAGCGCTGCTTGCCCGCGTCGGCGAGCGAACGCAGCGTTGTGGCCGGGTCGGCAACGACCAGGCGTAGCATGCCTTTAAGTTCCCCATTATGCGGATTGATGCCCTGGCGGCGGAGGGCTTCGAAGTCCTGAAAGATGCGCTGGACTCGAGCCACCGATTCTTCCGGCCCTTCCACGTGGACGGCGTCGGATCGAAGGTCAATCCTTACGCCTAGTGAATCCTCCATGAGTCTGAGGTTTTCATCGCGGGTCCCAAACAGGGGCTCAAGATTCGGTGTGATCTCAAGATCAGCGTTCAGACGGCCTCCAGTTCTGCCCAGTGGGCAGGGAAAGACTGTAGATTAGATTCCATTGCTGAATTGATCGGCAGTTTGGCGCGGAAATATCTTGTATTTGTGTCAGGCGAGCAGGCGGGAACAGGACCGGGGATGGTCTCAAGCCGCAACGTGTTGGCGAAAGTGCCCAAGCGTGGTGTATGGGGAGAGAGTAGCGCCGGTGGGTTCCGGCGTCAATCCCACCCCGGTAAAGATTCGGGAAATTAGTGACGGCCGGGGTACGGGACGGGCAGCGGCGGGGCCCTTGGATTCGGTCTTGCCGGGGCGAACCAGTGCCCGGTTCGCGGTCAGCTCGTGCGATCGGCTGCGGAATCTGCGGGTTAGCTGGGTTGGCCAAATCTACATGATTTCGGAATGCGATCCGAAACTGAGTGAATGAGCCGGGATTCCTCCCGGCTCTTACCAGCGGGAAGGGGGAAAGTTGGAGGGGGGCTGCTTGATTGAACCACTGGCGAATGCCATCAGAAGGTCTGAGGAGGTGGGAGCTGGTAATTGGGAAGACTTTATGTTTTTTCGGTCGGGAAAGATGGTCAAAACTGACCACGTTCGGTCATTGGAGGAATGGAACAGTCCTTTTACGTTAATGCGAATAGATGTCTGGAGAGAGCCAATGGCCGAACACTGCTTCAGAAAGAAGGATTCCAACCCTCCCCTCTGTGGCGTGCACAATGTTCTGCTTGTCGAGGGCGAAGCTTCGATTGATCCGCTCGCCCCATATCTCGGTAGCGTCACCTGCCTGATATGCCCCATCAGCCGGTTGGTGGTTCTCGACTGACACGAGTGGTGTTAACGGGCTGCCCCGATTGACCCGCTGGCGGGTTTCCCATAGACTAAGAAATTGCGAGGGATGCGGCTCCTATTGCATTCTGCACCGCATCATCTACCCCTGAGATCTGAGACCGGGGGCCAAAAGATTAAGGAACAACCATGGCAAATCATGTTTCATCGCTGAAGCGCGCCCGTCAGACCGTAACCCGCACCGAAGTGAACCGCGCCAACCGCACACGCGTGCGCGGCAGCCTGCGCCTTCTGCGCGAGGCTCTGGTCAAGGGCGACAAGAAAGCAGCCCAGGCGCAATACAGCGCCACCGTTTCGCTGCTCGACAAAAGCGTACAGAAGGGCGTGCTTCATGCGAATACGGTTTCGCGGTACAAGAGCCGGTTGAATGCGCGGCTGAAGACGCTGGTTCTGGCGACTGCGCCGGTTTCTGCAAAGGCGAAGTAACAGCGGCCCGTAAGGGCGAAGATTGGAACGGCCGGGAGCGATCCCGGCCGTTTGTGTTTCTGCACTTCCGGGGCTCAAGCCCCACTGACTCTTCCGCGTCTTCCGGGGCCTTCAAGGCCCATGCTCCCTCCGTCGCTTGCTGTGATCAGTTGAGCGCCTCAAAGATACCTGCTGCTCCCATGCCGCCGCCTACGCACATGGTCACCATGCCGTAACGCACCTTTCGGCGTTTCATTTCTGCGAGCAGTGTCGCGGTGAGTTTAGCCCCCGTGCAGCCGAGGGGGTGGCCAAGTGCGATGGCGCCGCCGTTTACGTTGACCTTTTCCAGATCGAGGCCTAGTTCGCGGATGACAGCGAGAGCTTGCGCGGCAAAAGCTTCGTTGAATTCGATGAGGCCGATGTCGTCGAGCGTCAATCCCGCCAGCTTGAGCGCCTTGGGAACTGCGTAGATGGGACCGACACCCATTTCTTCCGGCAGGCACCCAGCTACAGAATAGGCAACGAGGCGCGCGAGCGGCTGCAGGCCAAGTTCTTTGGCGCGGGTAGAGTCCATGAGCACGGCGGCGGCGGCGGCGTCGGAGGTCTGCGAGGCGTTGCCGGCCGTGACGGTGCCCTGCGCATGGAAGACGGGCTTGAGCGCCGAGAGAGCGGCAGCGGAAGTGTCGGCGCGCGGGCCTTCGTCGGTGGCAAAGTTCGATTCAGTCACAGTAGGCTTGCCGGCTTTTGTGCCGGGGACTGCGTTGGAGATTTTGACAGGGATCAGTTCGTCGTCGAAGCGGTGAGCGACTTGCGCAGCGATGGCTTTCTTGTGGCTTGCGAGCGCGAACGCATCCTGGTCTTCACGGGAGATTTTGTAGTGGCGCGCGACGCGTTCGGCGGTGAGGCCCATGGTGAGCAGCGATGCCGGGTAGTGCTCAGCGAGCCACGGGTTGGGGCTCGGCTTCGAGCCGCCCATGGGGATCATGCTCATGGATTCCGCGCCGCCGGCGATAACTACGCGGCAGGTGCCGGTCCGGATGCGCATGTCGGCCTGCGCGATGGCCTCGAGGCCGGAAGCGCAGAGGCGGTTGACGGTTGCGCCGGGGATTTCGACGGGAAGTTGGGCGCGGAGTGCCGCGAAACGCGCGATGTTGAAGCCCTGTTCGCCTTCGGGCTGCGCGCAGCCAAGGATGACGTCGTCGATTTCGCTCTTGTCGAGCTGAGGAACCTTGTCCAAAGCGCCGGTCAGTGCGAGTGCTGCGAGATCGTCGGGACGCGTGGTGGCGAGGGCGCCTTTAGGCGCGCGGCCTACGGGGGTACGAACGGCGCTGACAAGAACGGCTTCGGGCATGGGATGCTCCAGGGATCAGGGATCAGGGATCAGGGATCAGGGATCAGGGATCAGGGATCAGGGATCAGGGATCAGGGATCAGGGATCAGGGATCAGAAAAGACAGTAAGACAGAGAAACAGAGAAGCAGAGAAAAAGACTGCCCCCGCGCTCATTTCAGCTTGATGCGCGAGGCAACATGGACGAGATTATTCGGGTAGGTCGACCAGCGTCCACTTGCCCTTGGCATACAAGTGAAACACAGCGCGATGGTCGATGGTGGAGTCTTCGAGCGCGTCATGGTCCGGAGACGGCGGGCGGTGCGGCAATCCCGATTGCGCCTCATGGACGCGCTGCGGCGACGCGCGGTCGATGCCCCAGTTGAAGCCGAAAACTCCGCTGGGATCGTGGGCCTGCAGGCGCTCGGTCTCGGGCGCGGTAGCGAGAACCATGGGCCGCTCCGGCGCGCTCGCGAAAAAAACCATGAGAGATACAGTGCCATTGGACGCACAGAGCACCGCCCAATCCGACGAGCCGGAGTGCTCGAGGCTTGCATGGACGACGTTCTCGGGATGGTGCGCTTCGAAGGTCTGCGGAATGCGACAGCTGCGCTGGTTCAGTACACTCTGAATTTCGGCTGGCAGAGCGGGAAACGAACTTACGGGCAGTTGATGAATCACATAAGAGACGGAGTGGCCGGCGGCCACCGTGCGTCCGGACTCGGTGAGTTGATTGGGATCCTCTGTGGGCGTGCTCTGTGGATGGAGCGAAGACGTGGCACAAGGGAGCAGGGCCGCGGCCAACAGGTTGAGTCCCGCGCGCCTCATTGCATGGCCTAGTTTCTCAGCGGCTTGCCGGTCTTGAGCGTGAAGGCGATGCGCTCTTGAGTTTTGCGCTCGCCGCAGAGGGAGAGAAATGCTTCGCGTTCGAGGTCGAGTAGATATTGCTCCGTGACCGGCGTGCCCGCTGTGATGCGGCCGCCGCAGAGAATGTACGCGGCCCAGCGTGCGACTTTCTGGTCGTGCTCGGAAGCGTAACCAGCTTCTCCCATGAGAAAAATGCCAGTCTCGAGTGCGCCCAATGCATTCAAGCCGGGTGCTGGAATCTGCGTGCGCGGAACGGGTGCGGTGTAGCCCGACGCGGCTAACTCGGCGGCCAACGATTTGGCGTCGAGGAGCAGGCGTTCGCGATTGAGGGTGATGCGGTCAGAGGGCGAAAGCAGGCCGAGCGAGCGGGCCTCCGCGGCAGAGGTGGAAACTTTTGCCATGGCGATGGTCTCGAGCGAACGCTTGAGTGCAGCTGCCAATTCTGCCGATTGTGCAAAACGTGAAGGAGGATCACGCGGATCGGGAGGCGCAAGCGCCGCAGCGGCATCGACAGCGCGGAGCAGCATTTCTTTGGTGCCGCCTCCGCCGGGGATGAGGCCGACGCCCGATTCGACGAGGCCTATGTAGGTTTCGGCGTGGGGCTGGCGGCGCGCTGCATGGAGACAGATCTCTGCGCCGCCTCCGAAGGTGAGGCCGAAGGGCGCGACCACGACGGGCCGCGGGCAGAACTTGATGGCGGCGGTCATCTGCTGGAAGCCGCGAATGGCCGCATCGACTTCTTCCCACTCGCCCTCCTGCGCCACGAGTAGAAGCTGCAGTAGATTGGCTCCGACGCTGAAGTTGTCTCGGTCGCCGGTGATGATGAAGGCGGAGAAATCGCGAACGGCATCGGAATCCTGCCGGAGGACAGAGGTAGTGAACGCAACGACGTCTCCGCCGATGGCGTTCTTCATGGAGTGCAGCTCGATGCAGCCGATGCCGTCGCCTAGATCGACGAGCGAAGCGCCGGGATTGCTGCGGACAACCCCGTGCGAGCGGCGGAAATCCGCGACGCGAGCGTGGCCGGGCTGCTGCGGGATCGGCTCCCACGCACCCTTGGTGGGGTTGAAGCACTGCGGGCCGTCAAGCGAGTACCAGGAGATTTTTTCTGATCTTGGTGAGGAATCGATAAGACTCCGCACTGCGCGGCAGACGGGGAGTTGGAGCGATTCCATCCGGGCGACAGTCTCGCGCAGACCCGCCGCATCCCACATTTGAAATGGCCCGAGTTCCCAGTTGAAGCCGGCGCGCACGGCGGCGTCGATGGAGGGCGCATCGTCGGAGGCTTCGCCGATGCGGTCCGCTGCGTAATTCCAGAGCGAAGAGAGAAATGGCCAAAGGAATTTGGCGGCCTTATCTTTGGCCGGGTCGTTGGCGAGCAGCAGGCGGAGGCGCTCTTCGACCGTAGCGGCGTTCTTTGCCATTTCGAGAGCGGGCAATGCTGGCTTGGTTGTGGGGCGATATTCGAATGTATTGAGGTCGAGGACGAGGCGCTCGTCTTTACCGTCAGCACCCCGGCTTTTCTTGTAGAAACCCTGACCAGCTTTGTCGCCGAGCCAACCGCGCTTGACGATCTCAGAAAGGATTTCAGAGAAGCGGCCCGGCACTGCGCCCTGGGGAAAATTGCTTGCGACGTGCGCAAGAATATCGATGCCGACCATGTCGGCGAGGCGAAACGTACCGGTGCGAGGCCAGCCGATTGCGGGGCCAGTGAGGACGTCGACTTCTTCGATGGTGAGGCCCTGATCGAGCATCAGCGTGGCAGCCGTGAACATGACGGCGACGCCAATGCGGTTGGCGATGAAGTTCGGGGTGTCGTTGGCGAAGACAATCTGCTTTCCCAGAATGCGATCGGCAAAGGCGGCGAAGGCCGAGACGACGGCGGGATCGCTTTCCTCCATCGGAATGATTTCGAGTAGACGCATGTAGCGCGGTGGATTGAAAAAGTGGGTGCCAAAGAAACGGTCGCGCTGCGCATGAAGGCCGGCAGCGATTTTGCGTACAGGCAGACCGGAAGTGTTGGTGGTGAGGACTGCTTGGGCCGCCAGATGCGGAGTGACGCGCTGTAGGAGAGCCGTCTTGATTTCGAGGTTCTCGGCGACGGCTTCGATGATCCAGTCGCATTGGGCGAGCTTGGGCAGGTCGTCGTCGAAGTTGCCGGGAGTGATGAGCGTGGCTAATGCTGGCTCGTACAACGCTGCTGGTTTTGCTTTGGCGAGCGCAGTGAGAGCGGCTGTTGCGAGTCGGCTGCGCGGGCCTTCGCCCGGCGGCACCATGTCGAGAAGGAAGACAGGGATGCCTGCGTTGGCGAGGTGAGCGGCAATGCGCGAGCCCATGGTTCCCGCGCCGAGCACAGCCGCGCGGCGCACCAGGAGCGGCTTCGCGGCGATGCCGACGGTGGCGGCTGGTGCGGCGGTGCTCATGCGACGCTGTCCTCTCGCGGATTGATTGGGCTCAGATTCACTGGCGCTGAAACAGTTGAAACGCCGCTCGCGCAATACCGACCCGAGGATACGGAAGCGCGGGTTGCGGGGTCAAATCAGCTACCGCCAGGAACTAAAATGCAGTGCAAACCCGTCGGGCGAGACCGATTTATTTCCGCAACAGCTTGAATGCGTGCGTCCACTCATTGCGCAGAAAGCCCGGAATGCACCACAAAATGCAAAGCGGTTCGATGGCGCGCGCCGCTTCTACCGCGCCCATGTCGGCTGTCTCCCAGCCGAACTCATCGCAGATGCGGGCTACGGTTTTTTTCGCGCCTTCGTTGTTGCCGCAGATAAACATGGTGGGTTTGCCGCCCTCGAATTTGGGATCGATCATGCACGCATTGCCCACCGAATTAAACGCCTTGACGAAATGCGCGTTGCCAAACTCGCGCTGCAACTGCTCCATCAGCGATTCATTGTAACTGGTGTAAAACTTCAGAACGCCGTTGACAGGAGCGTCATCCGCGATGGGATTGCATGCGTCGATCACTGCTTTCCCGGCCAGGTTTTTGGCGCCAGCCAGACGCAGCACATCGGCAGCGGCGGTTCCCTTGACGGCCAGCACGAGCAGCTCGCCGGACTCCGCAGCACGCGCAAACGTGCCCACCTGGGATCCCCTGTTCTTTGCGGCCCAGTCTGCAAGCTTTTCTGGAGTTCTTGAGCCTATGGTCACCGTGTGGCCGTGTTTCAAAAACCCGGCTGCCAAAACCTTGGCGACATCGCCCGATCCGAGAACCCCAATCTGCATCACGTGCTCCTTCTGCTGGAGTGTAGCCCTTCGACCCATGGCTTTCAACGCAACTCCCGGCCAACAGGCGTTCACACGCGGTTAACAGGCAAACCGCTCGCGGCCACGCCGCACACCCTCACCTGCGGTATTCTTAAGATAGAAACTCCCGGGTTGGACTCCCGCCTCGGAATGATCCTCTTCAAGCCAAGCACATGGGAGACCGCCTTCGCGGTGGTCGTGGTAGCGTCAGCTGCAGCTGGCACTGTTTGGTGGTTTCGTCGCCATCGCCCCACTCCTGAAGAGATTGAACGGGCACGCCGCTTGAATCTGGCGCTGACGGGGCGGCTGGTCGACGGCATGCTGCTCGATGTGCGCGAGATGCCGGCCGAAGGGCGCACGCTGACATTGCTCGAGTACAGCTACCGCATTGGCGGGGTGGAATATGAGTGCTCGCAGGAAATCACACACATGGGCGGAGTGGTCGACCCGGCCGAGGTGCGTGCCGGTTTTCCCTGTTCGGTGCGCTATTTGCCGGGCAGCCCGCAAAACAGCATCGTTGTGGCAGAAGAGTGGTCGGGGTTGCGGGTCGCGCTTTCTGAGCTGTCGGCCGGCACACACCAAGTGGCTGGAGATGCGGCCGAAAAGAGTCCTCAGGCGAGTTGAGACAGCGCTAGCGGCCGCACGCTGCGGTTAGCGCATATTCCCTGACCCAAAGTACACTAGCTCTATGCATGTCCATGCCGCGCCCACCGGACCGGGTGCAAACCGGACGCAGACCGTGCTCAGTTTTTCGCTGGTCGCCACGCTGGCTTATGTGGCGGTCACCTTTGTGGCAGGACTGCGGGCTCACTCGTTGGCGCTCTTGTCCGAGGCCGGCCACAATATGTCCGATTTTCTGGCCCTGCTGCTGAGCTTTGTTGCCGTTTATTTCCAGACCCGCCCCGCCAACGATTCCAAGACATTCGGCTATCAACGCGCCGGCGTGCTGGCTGCTTTCATCAATGCAGCGACCCTGATCGCGATCTCGGTTTGGATTGGTTTTGAAGCCGTGCACCGTTTGGGCGCGCCGGTAACGGTGCAGCCGAAAGTTATGATGACGGTGGCTGCTGCAGGCGTGGTAATGAATGGCGTAATCGCGGCGCTGCTGTGGGGCGTGGCGCGCGATGTGAACCTGCGCAGCGCTTTCCTGCACATGGCAGGCGACACGCTCTCGACGGCTGCGGTGATCGCCGGAGGTGCGGGCATTTTACTGACGGGAAGGAACTGGATCGATCCGGTGCTCTCGCTTGTGATCGCCTCGCTCATTCTCTGGTCAAGCATCGGGATTGTGCACGAGACGCTGAATATTCTGCTCGAAGGCACGCCTCGCGGGGTTTCGCTGGGCGAGATTCGCGCCAGCATGGAGGCCGTGGAAGGAGTGGTGAACGTGCACGACCTGCACGTCTGGTGCCTCGGATCGCAGTCGAATGCACTGGCCTGCCACGTAACTATTGCCGACATTCCCCCATCGGAGAGCACCTGTATTCTGGTGAAACTCAACCATGTGCTGCGCGAGCACTATCACATTCGGCACACCACGGTGCAGTTTGAGCACATCGGCTGCGGGGAACTGGAAGGCTGCGTGGTGCCGATGGAAGAGATGGCGAGCAGCGCGGGCCATGGCCATCATGGGCACTCGCATTAGCAAGAATTCAGGAGGAAATTGCCTTGTTTGTTAGCCCTGGCGCTCTTGCCGGCTTGTGTTTCGCTTTGGCGCCCGCGATCATCGTTCCAGCACGGGCCACTTCGCATGCGGCTTCGGATGCAACAGCCGCGCAGTTGCAGTCGCTCACGGGGGAATATACGAATCCGAACGATCCCGACACGCCGTTCAGCTTTTATGTGCGCGAGGGAAAGCTCGTTGTCGAATCGGACCGACTGATTCCGACTGAGCTGAACCCCATTTCGGCCACGGAATTTGGCCAGCCGGAGTCGAAGGCGACGATGCGGTTCACCCTTGATGCCACAGGCAAAGGGGCGAGCGTGGTGGCTTCAAACGATCCCGAAGCTGTGTATCGGCGCACCGGCGAGCCCGTGCATCATGTCTTTCACGACTACCAGCGCGCCGAAGTGATGATTCCCATGCGCGATAGCATCAAGCTGCATGCGGTCATTCTGAAGCCCGCCGATATCACGGGGCCACTGCCCATCCTGATGCAGCGAACTCCGTATGGCGTGAACGGTACTACGCGAGGATCGTTCTCCGCGCAGCGGCCCGAATTGGCGCGCGGGGGCTACATCTATGTGGCTGAAGATATTCGCGGACGCTTTAAGAGCGAAGGCGAATTTGTGATGAGCCGGCCGATGGTGGATCACCATGATCCGAAAGGTTTGGATGAAAGCACGGACACCTACGACACCGTAGATTGGCTGATCAAAAACGTGCCGGGCAACAACGGGCGTGTGGGTGTGGTGGGCACCAGCTACCCCGGTTTTCTGGCCATGGCGGCGGGCATCGATCCACATCCTGCGGTCAAGGCTATTTCGCCGCAGGCACCCATGATCGACGTGTGGTTGGGCGACGATTTCTTTCACAACGGGGCGTTTCGGCAGACCTATGGGCACGATTATGTGCTCGGAATGGAGACGAACCGGGAGACGTCGGACAATTTCGACTATGGCAAAGGCAAGGATGGAAAGCCACGCGATGGATTCGACTATTTTCTGGAGCGCGGGTCCTTTGCCGAAGATGTCAAGAAGTCCGGATCGAAACTGCTACCGACGTGGAAGCTCTTCCTCGAACACCCGGCGTACGACGAAGTGTGGTCCTCGCGCGGCGTGGAGCGCCATTTGGATACTGTCTCTGTGCCGACACTGAGCGTAGGCGGCTACTACGACCAGGAAGATATGTGGGGACCGCAAGAGGAATACGCACAGTTGGAACCACGCGACGAAAAGCGCGAAAATTTTCTCGCGCTTGGACCATGGCGGCACGGGTACTGGAGCTCGTCCTCGCGGCACCTGGGTAACATTGACTACGGCGAATCGATTGGCAACGAGTTTCGTGCGCGTATCGAAGCGAAGTTTTTCGGCCACTATCTGAAGGACGAGCCCGGCTTCGATCTCGAGGACACGGCCAGTTTTCAGACAGGCTCGAATGCCTGGAGGTACTATTCACACTTTCCGCCGGTTCAATCGAAATCAACAAGCCTCTATCTCAGCGGAGCCGGCGCGCTGAGCTGGAATAAAGCGACGGCGGAGGAAAAGACAAGCTACGTGAGTGATCCGGCGAATCCGATTCCGTATCGTCATCGACCAATACAGCCTACCTATTCCGACGGCTCGCAGTGGTTCAACTGGATGACCGAGGATCAGCGCTTCGTGACTGGCCGCAAGGATGTGGCTGTGTGGAAGCTGCCCGTGTTGACTGAGGATTTGGTCGCGACCGGCGAAGTGATCGCGGACATCTTCGCTTCAACCACGGGTACCGACAATGACATGGTCGTGAAGCTGATCGACCAGTATCCGGACAACGATCCCGATCCTAAGATGCGTGGCTATCAGTTGATGACCAATGAGGAGATTTTTCGTGGCCGGTATTTGACGAGCTTCGAAAAGCCGGCGGCTTTACAGGCGGGTTCAGTCCGGGAATACAAATTCAGCCTGCACGATGTGGACCATGTCTTCAAGGCCGGGCACACGGTGATGGTGGAGATTCAAAGCACATGGTTTCCGCTTTACGATCGGAATCCGCAAACGTTTGTGCCGAATATCATGACGGCAAAGCCGCGAGACTACAAGAAGGCGACGATTGTCGTCTACTCCGATTCAGACCATCCTTCGCGGTTGGTGGTGCCGGTGATGTAATGACACCTTGAATCCTTCACCTCGAAACTCTCATCTCTTAGGATGAAAGCGCGCTAAAATAGAAATGCAGTGATGTATCTTCACCAGCCCATTCCGGCCCTCCTCTAGCGGCGCCCGCCGCCCATGCTTGTTTTGCGCTCTGCATCAATCCCACACAACGACTCCAAAACACAAGAGCCCGGAGGGCCCATGATCGATCGTCTGGAACAAATGGAGCGGCGTTACAACGAGCTGCAAGCGCAATACGCGCAGCCCGAAGTGATCAATGACCACGAGAAATACACCAAAACCGCCAGGGCTCTGCGCGAGATTGAAGAGCCGGTGGAGAAGTATCGCGAGCTGAAGCATGTGCGGCAGGGCCTGATTGAAGCTCGCGCCATGCTGGCCGAAGCCGACGCCGATATGCGCGCCATGGCCGCGGAAGAGATCGCTGCGCTCGAACCGCGCGAGTCTGCGATGGAAGCGGAGCTGAAGGTCCTGCTGCTGCCCAAGGACCCGAACGATGAGAAGAACGTGATCCTCGAAATCCGCGCAGGCACAGGCGGCGACGAAGCTTCGTTGTTTGCGGCCGAGGTGTTTCGCATGTACACGCGGTTTGCCGAGCAGCATCGCTGGAAGGTCGAGGTGCTGTCTCTTTCCGAGTCCGGCGTGGGCGGCTACAAGGAAGTGATCGCCATCATCGAAGGCGCGCGTGTCTACTCGCAGCTGAAGTGGGAGAGCGGCGTACATCGCGTGCAGCGTGTGCCTGCGACAGAAACGCAGGGGCGCGTGCACACGTCGGCGATTACGGTTGCGGTGCTGCCTGAGGCAGAGGAAGTCGACATCAAGATCGAAGCCAAAGACATTCGCATCGATACGTTCTG
>Ga0302326_10008718_pt1 | contig 22309 bp, 15 predicted proteins | sample Palsa_T0_3_FD_202264 | JGI IMG/M metagenome (GOLD analysis project Ga0302326, IMG submission 202264) | Peat permafrost microbial communities from Stordalen Mire near Abisko, Sweden - Palsa_T0_3 | ecosystem: Environmental > Terrestrial > Soil > Palsa > Peat permafrost | place: Sweden: Abisko... | reverse complement strand
ACTCGAGCGACGCGGATTGATTCGCCGTCGGCCCGGAGTACCCCGGAGCATCGCCCTCACCGTCTCACCCGAACGGCTCCCGCAGCTACGACCTCAATCGATCGAAACCTCTGTGTCGAGGTACTAGCGCCGCTTCGGCATCGCTGCCGCCTCTCTTGCGGCGGCGCGATCGAAAGGGTCCCGGTGGTGCGGCGGCAGCTGCGCGAAGTGAAGTACGTGCCGCAGCTCGATCGCCGCGGTCCGATGCCCAAGCGCCGCCGCTCGCTCGGGAACGTATTCCGCTGGCGGATCCGCTCATGTCCGCGGGCTCGCCGGCGTCGGCCGCCGTCCTCGAGCATCTCGAGAAAAGCGCGCGCCCGGAGAATCGACTACGGGCTCACGAGCGACCCGGCGCAGTAAGGCCGTTGAGCCCCAGCTTCGAGAAGGTCGCCCGCGTCTACTATGGCTGGCGAGATATCTGTCCCCGCGTCGTAGTACCATTGCGTCGTGGTGACGGACTGATTGCCGATTGTCGTCAGGCTGCAACCCACCACGGCTCCTTCGAGCGGACAGCCCGCATCCAAAAAGCTCCAACTCTCGCCGCCGGCGTCCGTTGGAGTGCTTTCGCAAAGGCCCTGGGAGCCCTGCGCTTGAGCGACGGTGTCGCCGGATGTCTGGACGCAGAACAACGTTTCCGGGCCGGACGGGCCTTGCAACGTGAGAGCACAGGAAAAAGTGCCGGCCGGCGTAACGTTGCTCGCGTCGATGGAGGGCTGACTGCAGCCCACGCACAGTACGGCGGACCCGCAGAACATTACGCCGAGCCTCCTCAGGACAATTTGCGTCATGTTCGTGACCACGGGCGAGTTTGGCATACGTCGAGTCCGCGCGCCTTGCGGACTCTGGCCGCCCTTCACGCACGGCGGCGGCTCTCTTTCTTCGCTCGCTCCCGCCAAGGACGAAAGGCGACCGGCTTCGCTATGTTACGAAATTGCAGCTGGCTCCGCCTGAACGGGATCTCGTCGGGCCGCTGCCCCGGTAACGGAAAAAAACGCAGGCCCCACACTTTTCTTTGTCACGATAGGGCCCCTCCCGACATGTGTAAGTAGAGGGAGCGCGCAGCGGTTCACCAGCACGGTGAACAAGGCGCTCCTGGTTGCCGAGTCCCAGCCGCAGAGCCCTGCGGTCGTGGCGGACCCCCGTCCGCGCGGCGCAAGGCCAGACCCCTCACACATCCCGGAGCCCCCCCATGAAAACCGATCTCGAATACAAGGAAGCCGTCGGCCCGCACGAAGAAGCCTTCGACCGACACGATGAAGCCTTCGACCGACACGATGAAGCGTTCGACCGACACGATGAAGCCTTCGACCGACACGATGAAGCCTTCGGGCGCCACCGAGCACGCTTCGTGCGTCATCGACGACGCTTCGGGCGCCAGGTTGTTTCGAACGAGCGGGTCCCTCGAGCCATCGACGTCCTCGATCGAGACCAAGGGCGCCGATCGTCGTTCTGCGGGGGGCTCGATCGAACCATCGAGCGACGATCCATCTCGATCTTGCGCCGCATGATCTCGAGCGCGCGCGTCCATCCCCTCATCGAGCCGCGCAATGCCTCTTCCACGACGCTCGAAGGTTTCTCGGTGACGCGCGTTGCTCTCTCGATGAGGCACGAAGGTTCATCGATGATGCACGAAACTCTCTCGATGACGCGCAAAGGTCTCTCGCTCATGCAGATTCACGGCATCGAGCGCGACTTCGACTGATTCGAGCGCCTCGATCGTCGCCCGGAGCGCGACGATGTCTTCACGAATGCCGCCGATGGAGAGCCCGCGCTCTCCGTTGGACGACGCTTGCTTGCCTTGCGAACCGTTCGACCCACCCACCCAAGGAGACAATCATGACCACAATCACCCTGAGACGCCCTCTCGTGTCGCTCAACCTTCCCGCCCGCATTCCCGCGCTCATCACGATGGCCAAAGGCATCATGGCGGCGCTGACGGGCAACACGGCGACGTTTCCCAGCCCCGATCCGTCGCTCGCCGCGCTCTCCGCGGCGCTCACGGGCCTCGAGACGGCCGAATCGTCCGTCCAGGCGCGCACCCGCGGCGCCGTCGCCGGCCGCAACGAGAAGCGCAGGGAGCTCGTGACGTTGCTCGAACAGCTGAAGGCCTACGTGCAAAAGGTCGCCGACGCCAACTCGGAGACCTCCGCCCAAGCCATTCAGAGCTCCGGCCTGGCGGTTCGCAAGAACGCACTCCGCCAGAAGCAGACCTTCGCCGCCAAGACGGGGCCCATCTCCGGCACCATCGTCTTGACGGCCGCGGTCACGGCCCGGCGCGCGTCGTACGAGTGGCAGTCGAGCCTCGACGGCGGAAAGACGTGGACCTCGCTGCCCACGACCATCCAGTCGAAGACGACGGTCCCCGGGCTCACCCCGGGCGTCACGGCGACCTTCCGGAGCCGCACCGTGACGCGGACCGGCGAGGGCAACTGGACCCAGGCGACGGCCATCGTCGTCAAGTAGTCGCGGATACGGAAAGCGACGAGGCTGAGCGCGTATCGACCGACCGGCGGCCCCTTCCGGGGGCCCGCCGGCCGGGTCCTCGACATGGCCATCTTCATAGCCATCATGGAGCCATGCTCCGCAAGGTCTCCATCGCCGAAGCGCGCAACCACTTGACGGTCCTCGTCCAAGCAGGCTGCTGAAAAAGCCAGTCTTTGGCGTCCTGGCGGTCAAACTCTGTCAGGCGCATCCCTCGGGCCCGCAGACCGCGCCGTCGGCAAGCACGGGCTCCGGCAGGCCTTCCCACGCTTGCTCGAGCACGCGGAGAATGACGTCGGCGGGCTGCGCGCCGGAGACCGCGTGCTTGCCCGCGAAGACGAAGAACGGGACGCCCTGGATGCCGAGCCTTCGCGCCGCGTCCTCTTCGGCCCGAACGTCGCTTGCGTAGCGATCGCTCGCGAGGACCGCGCGCACCTCGTCCGCGTCGAGACCCGCGTCGGCGGCGAGCCGCACGAGGACTTCGTGCTCGCCAATCGCCTCGCCTTCGCTCATGTACCCGCGAAAGAACCGCTCCTTCACGGCGTCTTGAAGCCCCTTCGCGGCCGCGAGGTGCAGCACGCGATGGCCGTCGAACGTGTTGCCCGAGCGGCTCTTGGCGAGCTCGAAGTGCAGGCCGTCTTTTGCGGCCGTGTCGCTCACGCTCTGGATCATCGCCTCGGCCTGCGCCTTCGTCCGGCCGTATTTCTCGGCGATTCGCGTCGCGTTGTCGCCCTCGCGCACGGCGGGCGCCGAAGGGTCGAGCTCGAATGCGCGCCAGACAACCTCGACGTCGTCGCGGTGCGGGAACCTGGAGAGCGCGGCTTCGAGCCGGCGTTTGCCGATGGCGCACCAGGGGCAAACGATGTCGGACCAGACATCGATCGTAAGGGTCTTGTTCATGACACCCCCCAAGCTAAGGCGGCGGACGCGACTCGGCGAGGGGGGTAGCGTCGGACCCGGACGTCAGTGCCTCGAGGGCGCGGGCATCCGAGGCCGCGCCTCGCGTCACACGCCGATCAGTACACGCCGGCGTCGTCGGGCGGGATGATGCCCCAGGACGTGCAGGACATCTGGCCGCTCGTCTGAATGGTGCAAACATCACGAATGGTGTTGTCGGTCCGGTACTCCGTCGACGTCCAGGTGGCGGGCGGGCCGGCATTGAACTGCAGCACCATGTAGCCGAAACCGTTGTCGGTCGGGGTGTCTCCGGCTGCAACGGCAGCGTCGGAAATCGGATTCTGGTAGGGCGTGCCGTTGTCCGACGAGGCGAACTGTTGCACACCGGCGATGGTGGCGACTTCGACCGCGGCCGGGTTGTTGACGGACGACCCCGCGTCGGGCGGCAACGGGTAGGGCAACGCCAGATCCAGGATGTCGCCCGCGTTGCCGCTCACCAGCGTCGCGGCCGGCTGGAACGTGCCGCCCTCAGGCAGGGCGCCGGTCTGGAAATCGATCGCCTGGTAGTCATGCGTGTGACCGTGCAGCGCCAGGTTGATCGGGGGCGGGAAGTACGTTCCCGGGAAGACGTGGTTCATCACGGGGGGGAAGGCGGGAATGGGGTTCGCCGGAGGGTTCCCTGTCGCATAACCGAAGATGGGGTGGTGGTTCGACCAGAAGTTGAAGGGCAGCGACGATGCCTCGACCAGAGTGCCGGCCGTCGTCAGCTCGCTCGCATAGGTCGCGAAGAACAAGGACGTGGCACCGGTCGGCAAGGACGTGGAACCGGTCGGCAGCGCCGGAAACGCCGAGTTCACCGCCTGCGATTGCGGCTTGGCATCGGCGGTATCGAAGACGACGATCTGCGTGCTCGAGTTGATCTGGACCAGGAATGGATTGTTGAAGTTGCCCGTGCAGTTCCCGTAGACACTGTAGTTCGTGCAGGACGTGTTGGAGGACGTGGAGTTGGAGGCCGTGCCGGGGTCGTCGTAGTCCGGGTTGTCGCACGTGTGTACGTCGGCCGTATCGAACGGCTGGGTATCGAGGAAGCGGTACCAGCCCTGGCCCGCCCGGTTGCACTGCTCGTGGTTGCCGCGGGTCATGACCCAGGGAGCCGCTGCAAGCAGCGGGGCGCCCGGCGTGAACAAGTCGGCCTCCCAGGTGTCCCAGCCGAAGCCCCAGGGGCTGCCGCCGCAGTTGTACCCGAGCCCCGCCGGGCACTCGTTGTCTCGGTAGGCGTAGTCGCCGACGTGAAGCACCAGGTCCGGATTCTGCGCCGCGGCGGCTTGTGCGATGGCCGCGAACGGGTACGGCGTATCGGTGCCGTTGGGGTTCGTGTCGTTGCAGCTCTGCCAGCCGTTGTCGGTCTGCAGGCGGCAGCCCGTATCGCCGATGACGACAATCTTGGTCGGATTCGCCGTCGGCACCGGCAGCGACCGTCCCGCGACCGTGGCGCTGGTCGCACCCGAGGGCAGCGGATATTCACACGAGCTCACCGGGAAGAGCGCGGGCTTGCCAGGGCCACCGCCTGCAGCACCGCCGATGAGGGCTGCGGCGCTGATCCCCGGGGCTGTGTTCACGGTACGCGCGGGGATGCTCGTCGTGGCCGCGGCGCGCAGGTTCATCTGCACCGGGGTGCCACTGTTGATCGTGATGGTCGGGCACGGGTTCGCGCCGGCCTCGGTCGGGACGTAGGCCGTCAACGCGCGCGCGATGGCGACGTTGCCGGTGTAACCGTTGATCCCGTTGGGCCCCGTGAGCTCGACCCACGTGGACTCGACCTGGTTGGCCGCGTACGGGTCGCAGATGACGGTCGCCGTGGTCGTCGAAAGGTTCGAGGGACACGTGCCGCCGTCCGGCAGCGGCCCGTCGTCGACGACCAAGGTGACCGTGGTCGTGCCGGCCGTCGTGCACAGGAACTGCATGGTATCCGACGTACCCACGGCCTCGTCCTGCCCCTGTGAGCCCACGCCGTTCGTCGCCGCGCCGAACGCGCCGATCGGGCTGCTCATCGTCCAGGTGTACCCGAGGTTGGTCGGATTCAGACCCGTCGCGGCAGCGACCAGAGTGATTGACTCGCCGACGAAGGTCTCGGTGCCGGTGGCGCCGCTGGAGAGCGAGGTCACTGTGCCGCAGAACGCGGGAACGGCGGTGACGGCGAGGTTGCCGGCATCCACGCCGGGCGTAGCGCAGAACATCGGCACCGTGACGCTCGTCGTGGCGCCGGCCGCGATCGAGATGTTCGACGCCGAGCCCGAGCACTGCGACCCGCCCGCCGTCGTGGCGGAGAGCGTGAGCGTGTCGCCCGAGCCGGCCGGGACGCCGCCGAGCTGAAAGTCGGCCGACGCGCTGTTGGCGACGTTCACGGTGCCCGGATTGGGCGAGGGCAACAAGATGTACGCGCCGCTGCTGTTCGTCAGCGAGTACGTGAAGCTTTGGATGACGTCACCGCCGGGGAGCGAGAGCGCGAGCCCGATCTTCCCCGTGTCACCGGCACCGGGACCCCCGCCGACGGCGCCGCTCGCCCCACCGTTGGTGGACGACTCGTTGCCGCCGGAGGAACAGCCCATCTGCCACGCGGTCGCCGCACAGGCACTCGCGGCGAGCACCACAGCGAGAGACCACTTGTTCTTGAACCGCTTGGACATGTCGGAGACCTCCGCGAGTCGCGCCTCGCGTCGAGGCTTTTCGCAAGATCCAGACCAGTCCGTCACACACGGAGAACCCCGAACACACACTGGCCGCGCGTTTTGCGCTGTCTCCGATTTGCGGAAACGCTGTTCGATTTCCGGAGAGGCGGCGGCTAGCCCACCACCTCGAACGGCCGCATCATCTCGTTGGCTGCGTGCTCCAGGATGTGGCAGTGCCAGACGTAGCGGCCCTTGTAGCTGTCGAACTTCACGATGATGCGCGTGATGAAGTTGGGATCGACCCGGACCGTGTCCTTCCAGCCGGCGTCCTGAGGCAGCGGCGGCTCCGGCGGTCCGCCGAAGCGCAGCTGGCCGCGCATCGTGTAAAGCTCCGCGACGAAGGGCTGGCGATCGAGGATCTGGAACCGCACGAGGTGCAGGTGGATGGGGTGCGAATCGTCGGTCAGGTTGACGAACTCCCAGATCTCGGTCGTCCCGAAGTCCGGCGTCTCCGTGACCGGATCCTGCCAGTGGGAGTCGTTGAGCAGCATCGACGTCTTGCGGTGCGTGACAGGGGCCCCGCCGTGGCTGAGCGTCAAGAAACGCGTCTTCACCGCATCGCCCGCCGGGGTTCGCGGCACGGGCCGCAGCAGCTTGGGTAGGATCGCGGCCTTCGGCGCACCTCGCGAGGGTGCGACGCGGAACTGCACCAGGTCGTAGTTGCTCTTGAGCGTCACGTTCTGTCCCGCCGACGCCGAGAAATCGACGAGCACGTCGGCCCGCTCCGCCGGCGCCAGATTCAACGCCTGCAAAGGCGTCGGCGCATCGACGAATCCCTGATCGGTGCCGATCAGGTGCATCGGCTGGCCGCTGCTCAGAGTGAGCTGAAAGAAGCGGGCATTGGAGGCATTGACGAGCCGGAACCGGTAAAGACGCGGCTGCACCTCGAGGTACGGAAAGAGCTTGCCGTTGGCGAGGACCGCGTCGCCATAGACTTCGGGGATCCACGGCGAGTCGGGATTCGGGGACGCCGGATACACGAGCTGCCCGTTCACGTCGAAAAGGCGATCGCAAAGCACGAGCGGTATCTCGTATTCACCCGCCGGCAGGCGCAAGGCGTCCTCGATCTCGTCACGGATCAGGAACGTCCCGAAGAGGCCCGCGTACTGGTTCAGCCGCTCGATGCCCACGGTGTGGTCGTGGTACCAGAGCGTCGCGGCGTCCTGGCGGTTCGGGTAGTGGTGAACCGAGGAGCCTCCGGGCGAAAACCAGCTCTCGGGGTAGCCGTCGCTTTCCGACGGCACGCGCGCGCCGTGCACGTGCACCACGGTGCGAACCTCGGCGCGGTCGGCTCCCGCCCCGCAGAGGTTGTGATCGATTGGCAAGAAGTGCTTCTCGGGAAGCTCGTTGACCCACTCGACGAGAATCCCCTGTCCGCTGCGCGTGTCGAACGTCGGGCCCGGGAAGCTCCCGCCGTACGTCCACATGCGCGTCGGCGGCAGGTCGCGGTGCACCTTGGCCGCGACCTCGCGCATCGGCACGCGAAAGTACGGGACCGTCTTGCCGGGCGCCTCGGGGTCAGCCCTCCTCCCGTCCGGCTTGAGGACGGGTGGGATGGGGAGCCGGTCGACGAACCACGGGATCGACCGGGCATTCAGCTGATTGACGACCGGAGCCACGGCCTTCACCCGGGCCGCCGCCTTCACCGACGCCTCGCAGAGACCCCCATCCTCCGGGGGGGTTGAACGGCGACGGCACGACCCTAGAAAAAGGGCCGTGCCGTAGAGAAAGCGCCGTCGCTCCATCATGGCCGCGGAAGCCTTATCAGAGCTCCCGCGGCAGATCGCGCGATATCAGTCACCCGTCAGCATGTTCTGAATCGTGCCGGCGACCGCGTCGAACGAGCCCGGGATGCGCTCGCCGCCGAGCCAGTTGTCTTCGATGAACTTCACGACCGAGCTCTGGTCGACGAGCGTGTGATCGATGTAGTTCTTCTTCGCGAAGGGCGAGATCACCATCAGCGGGATGCGCGTCCCGTAGGCGCAGCGACCGTTCGCCGGCCCATTCACGCCGCCGTCCGGACCCACGCCGTTGAGCGACGTGGTCGCCGCACCGCCGTCGGCGTTCTGTTGCACGCCGCTGTTGCAGAGAGTCGCGCCGTTGAGAAGGTCGGCCGAGGTCGTGGATACGTTGACGATCGGCGGACCCTGGTGATCGTACCAGCCGTCCGAGTCGTCGTAGGTGACGACCACGAGGCTCGAGCTCCACTCCTGAGCCCCCTGCAGGGCGGTCACGATGCTGTTCGAGAAGGCCTGCTCGTCGATCGGGTCGGAGTTACCCGGATGGCCGTTCTGGTAGGCCGGTGCCTTGAGATACACGACCGCCGGCAGGTTTCCCGCGCTGAGCGCCGCGAAGAAGTCCGCCGCGTCGTACATGTGATTCGCCGGATCCGACACGCCGCCGTCGGTGCCCGGGACGTTCGTGTAGCCGATGCTCGACGTCGAGGCCGGCCGATTGTGGCTCAGGTTCTGGGTGGCCGGGTACATCTGGAACGGGTTGTGGTGGGGGACGTAGTCGAAGGCCGCGGCCGGGTCGTCACCCACCGTCTCCGTGCTGTAGCGGTTGCAGCCCGTGCTGCCGTTGCTGTTCACGGTGCTCAGGTTGAAGCCGCCCTGGAACCAGCCCCAGGTGATACCTCCCTGCGCGGCATTGAGGAGCATTCCGATATTGGCTCCCGACAGGGTGCCCTGCGCGTCGGTTCCGGAGCCCTGCCCCTCGCAGATATCACCGGCCGGGTCGAAGTCGCCGATCGCCGTGTAGCCGCCGTTGCCGTCGGCGACGTAGTTGCTGCCGAGCGAGAAAGCCGGGCCGCTCGCGCTCATGATGAGACCATTGGTCTGACCCGAAATCACGTTGATGGCCCCCGGGCTGGACGGCCCGAAGTTGGTAGTCCACATGTTGTCGCTGAGCGCGTACTGCTGCGCCCAGTTCCAGTACGTGCCGAGCGTATTGCCGTCGTAGTACGCCATGACCAACCCTGTCGTGTAAACGACGGGCGGCTCGGACGGGCCAGCGTCGAACTTGCCGTTGCCGAGGGTGACGATCCCCGCGTCGTTGGTCGAGGAGTAGATCTTGTACGTCGTATCGGCCGTCCCCGTGTACTTCGGGTACAGGTCCATGACGCCCTTGTCGGCGGCTTGCTGCTCCGGCGAGTAGCTGTGGTTCTGGCTCGAGGTCTCGGCGTACGCGGGGGCGAGACGGACCGGGTTGATCGCGCTCGCTCCGTTGGCCGAGTTGCCGACCGTCGGGTTGCTCGTCAGCAGATTCACGCCCGTGAGGGGGGCGAAGCCGGCCTGGGCGTTGAGCGGCTGGGCGAGGTTGTTCGGGACGGGCGTGTTCGGCGCGGGGGCCCAGTACGGCTCGCCCGAGTTGTTTTGCGCTTGCGGGTACGTGCCGAAGTAGTGATCGAACGAGTTGTTCTCGTTGTAGATGACGACGAGGTGCTTGACCTTCGTCGCCGTCGTGAAGGCCTGCGCCGCGTCGAGGTGCCCGTCGCACTGGACGTTGACCGTCACCGAGGTCGACGTGGGGCAGGTGCTGCCGGCCGGTACGGCGCCGTCGCTCACAGTCACCGTCAACGTCACGGCGCCCGAGCTGTTGCAGGTGAAGTTGGAGCTCTGCGCGCCGGGGGTGCCAAACGTGCCCGTCGGGGCCGACCAAGCGTAGCTGAGCGCACCCGGGTTCGGGCCCGTGGCGCTGGCCGAAACGGCGACCGGGTTGCCCACGATGACCTCCGTCGGGACCGCCGACAGCGACTGCACGGTGGCGCAGTCGTACGTGGTGGCCGTGACCTGCGCGGAGCCGGCTTCCAGAGCCGGCGTGGTGCACTGGAGCGGAATCGTGACGCTCGTTGTCGCCTGCGGCTGGACGTTGAAGGTCGCCGAGCCGCTACAGGTCGTGGTGCCGTTCGTCGTCACGCCCGTCAGGCTCACGACGTAATTGGACCCGGCCGGCAGGCCACCGGCCGAAAACGCGACCGACAGGCTGTTGGCGACGTTGATGGTTCCGCTCTGCACGGGGTTGGACGCCGTAGCCCCGGTGGGACCGCCCGTGATCGCCCAGCTGACCGTGTTGAGCTGCGCGCCACCCGGCAGCGTGAGGCGCAGCCCCATCGTGCCCGTGCCAGCCGGCGTCGCCGTGCCTTCGGGCTCGCTCTGTCCGGAGGCGCCGAGCTGCGCCGAAGAGCAGCCGACCTGGGGCGCCGCGACGCAGGCGACCCCCACCGCGCCGAGGAGTAGCGCGTTGCGAACGAGGGACTTCGTGAGCATCGCTCTCATGGAAGAAAACTCCTGCCGGTGGACTCGGCGGTGAACCGCGAGCGGCCCTTTGTGCAAGGTGAGGGCCACGGCCGAAACGTGCGTGTCGCCGGTAGATCCACGCGCCGCGGCGACGAGCGACCGGCCGCCATCGACCTATTTCCGGAAGCCACCGTCCGAATTCTGGAATGACCGAGCGATGCCGCGCGCCGCGCTCGCTCCTCGTCCCGCTTGTCGACGCGATCGAGACGCCATAAGACACCACGCGAAGGAGACGACGAGCCGTCGCGCGCGAACGATGAAGCCGATCACCATCGCGGCCGCGTTCTGGGCGGACGAGCGCCGCCGCTTCGCGGTGCTGTTCACCGCGCTCGCGGGTGGCCTGCTCGCCTTCTATTACTTCCCCCGCGGCGACGACAGCGCGGTCGAGCGCTTCACGCGCGAGTACCTGCGCGCTTACACCCGGATGCTGTCGATCGTGCTGGCGCCGTTCGATCCAGGCGTCCAGTCGCACGGCAACCTGCTCATCGGCCGGTTCTCGATGCAGATCGTCAAGAGCTGCGACGCGATGGAGGCCAATATCCTCTTCGCCGCCGCGCTCCTCGCCGTGGCGGCGCCGTGGCGGCGCAAGGCCGCCGCGCTCGTCGCGGGGCTGGCGGCGCTCGTGGCGTTCAACCTGGTTCGGCTCGTGGTCCTGTACTGGACGGGGATCTACGCGGCCCCGGCCTTCGACTTTTTTCACTACGAGGTGTGGCCGCTCGCGATGATCGTCTTCGCCACGATCGACTTCCTTTTCTGCGCGCGGTGGCTCCAGCAAGGCCCCGGCTCGATCCCGACGATGTCGACCGGTCATGCGGCTCGATAGCCGAGCGCGCTTCGCCGCGGCGGCGCGGTTCGTCGTCGTCTTCGCCCTGCTCGCGGCGCCCTGGCCGGGCCTGGGGCACGCGTTCGCCGAGGCGATGGGGAGCGTCGCGACCGCGCTCGCGGATCCGTTTTTTTCCGCGACCAACGTCACCTTCACGCTGCGCGCGTCGGCGCCCGAGGAGCATTTGCCCGACTGGCGCGGCGTCATCCAGGTGAAGCAAGACCTGCCCAAAGGGCCCATCCGGAACGCGGGCGCGATCGACCTGCGCCGCGCCGGCTATCTGCAGTTCGCCACCTTCTTCTGCCTCGCCGCGGCGTGGCCGTGGGCCTGGCGTCAGCGCTGGCTCCTTGCCGCCGTCGTCGCGCTCGCCGTGGTCGGCGCGGCCACCGGGGCGTCGGTGCTCGACTACCTCGCGCAGATCGGGGCCCTTCACGTGGGCGACTCGGCGGCGACCGCGTTCGCGCTCGCGCGACGCGCGCTCGTCGCGGCTCCCGGCATGGCCTACGCGGTGCCGGCGCTCGCCTGGCTCGCCATCGCGAAGCCCGGCCGCGCGCCGTCGCTGCTCACTGCTTCTTGAACAGTCGCCCGAGCAGGCCCGCCTTGCCCGTGTCCTGCGGCTTGGGCGCGCCCGCCGGCGGCTCGTCGGCCGGGGCGCCGCCGCGCATCTGGTAGAGGCGCACCTCGCGTGCCGCGTCGATGTTGCGCGGGTTGATCTCCACGGTGCGTTTGAAATCCCGCTGCGCCATCTGGTGCTTGCCGAGGCGCTTGTGCAGCATCCCGCGCCAGAAGAAGGCGCGCTCGCAGCGATCGCTCATGGCGATCGCCTTGTCGAGCTCGCCGATGCACTCGATGACCTTGTCGGGCGCCTGGTACTCAGGCTTGAGCGAGAGCAGCCACGCGTGCATCGCGTGGTAGTCGGGCTGGGTGGGATCGGCCTTGAGCGCCTTGCGGCAAAACTGCTCGGCCTGGGCGAAGTCCTGCCGCTTGAAGCACACCTCGGCCTTCTGGAACTTGGAGGCGCCGTCGATCACCTTGGCGACCTGCTCCTGCATCTCGGGCGAGCCGCTGCCGTCGGCCATCAGGCGCATGTACCGCGTGCGCCGCTCCTCGTCCGCGAGCGACGCGTGCGCCTCGTTCATGCGCGCGAACACGCGGGAGCAGGCGTCGCGCACCGGCGCGAGCTCGGCCGGAAGACGATCGGGGTGCCATCGCTTGGCGAGGGTCAAGAAGGCCGACTGCACCTCCGCCTGGGTGGCGTCGCGCGCGATCTCGAGCATCGCAAAGTAGTCGCTGCGGTCGATACGCTGGGCGCGGTCGATGATTTCCTGCCACCGCGCCGTGTGCTCCGCAGAGAGGCCCGGCGGCGGATCAGGGAGCTTGAGCGGAGGCGGCGGGGCCGACGACTGGACCGCCGGCCGCGCCGTGATCGTGCCCTGCCGCGGCGATGGACGCGTGGAAGGGGGCAGCGCCGGAGGCGCGGGCGGCCCCGAACCCGGTGACGGCGCCGACGCCATGGGCGGCGCGGGAGACGACGCGGCCGTCGTCTTTGCCTCGACGCGGGCCGCCTGCGCGGGCGGCAGCACGTCGACCTGCTTGGTCACGAGCAGCAGGTACACGAAGAGGCGCGCGTCGTCGGGCGGGAGCTGGCTTGTCCGCGCCAGCTCCGCGGGCGTCGCGGGGTGCCCCCGGGTCGCCTCGGCAGCGCTGCGCTGCGCGCGTCCGAGATCGAGCCGGTCGAGCTGCGGCGTGCGGACGAGCCGCAACGAATTCTGGCCGATGCGCTCGATCGCCGCATCGACGTGCGAGTGCGGCGACACCTCGCGCAGCATCCGCCACAGCATCGGCAGCGGATCCACGCCGGGGGCGTCGCCGGCGCCCCAGCCACGCAGGCCGTCGAAGTCGCTGTAAAACGCGTACGACGTCTCGGCCGGCATCGCCGCCACGTACCGGAGCGCGCGCCCCAACTGGTCGCGCAGCCCGGCGTCGCGCTGCGCAGGGTCGATGACGCCGGACGCCACGAGGAGGTCGCCGAGCAGCGGACGCGCGCCGCCGGTCGTCGTCGCCTGCTGCGCAAGCGTGCGGGTGAGGTCTGCCTCGGGCAGATGACCCAGCTCGACGAGCACGCGGCCGAGAAAGAGCGACGCGTCGTCGGCGCGCACCTTGGTCGGTTGCCCACCGCGGAACACCATCTGCGCCCTGCGCGCGTCGGGCGCCGCAACCTCGATCGTGCCCTCGAGCTTTCGTTCGAGCGCATAGATGAGCAAATGCACCAGGGGCGTCCTGGCGAAGGTCCCGCTCGCGGTGGGCGCAGGTCGGTTCGACGGGGATTCGCGCATGCGGAGCAAAAACGGCGGCGGCGGCGCGGCCTCGGCGCCTGCAGAGGTTAGCGTGCACGCCCCGCGCATGCGAGAGCGAACCCCCGGTCGCGGCGAGCGACACCCCGGGCGGCGTTGGCGCTAGAATCTTCGGCCCGGCGCCGCCGCAGCGATGTCCAAGCAGCCTCCGCCCAAAGAGATCGCCAACTTCGAGATCGTCCGCCGCCTCGGCGCGGGAGGGATGGCCGAGGTATTCCTCGCGAAGAAGCGCGGGGCCGAGGGGACGTTCAAGATCCTCGTGCTCAAACGGATCCTGCCGACGCACGGCGGATCGCGCCGCTTCCGCTCGATGTTCATCGAAGAGGCGCACCTCGCGACGCGCCTGAACCACCCCAACGTGGTTCAAGTTTACGAGTTCCAGGACTTCGGCGACGAAGGCCTCTTGCTGGCGATGGAGTACGTCGAGGGGTGCGATCTCGGCCGCTTGATGAGCGAGGCGCGCACCAAGGCCACGCAGATCCCGCGCTGGGTGGGCGCGTGGATCGTGGCCGAAGCGGCCAAGGGCCTGAACTACGCCCACGAGAAGAAGGACGAGGCCGGGCAGCCGCTCGAGATCGTCCACCGCGACGTGAGCCCACAGAACGTTCTCCTGTCCTTCGAGGGCGCCGTCAAGATCGCCGACTTCGGGATCGCGAGCGCGCGCCTATTCGCCGAGGAGACGGGCGTCCTCAAGGGCAAGTTCGGGTACATGTCGCCCGAGCAGGCGCGCGGCGAGCCGGTGGATCGGCGCAGCGACCTCTATGCCCTCGGCGTCATCTTCTGGGAGATCCTCGCCGGGCGGCCGATCCACGGGGGGCTCGGCGGCGAAGCGCTGCTCGACATCGTGCGCTCGGGCATCGTCGAGCCGCCCACGGTCCACGCGCCGGACATCCCCCCGGAGCTCGAGGAAATCGTCCTCAAGGCGCTGAGCTTTCAGCGCGACGATCGCTACGCGACGGGGCGGGAGCTCGCGGCGGCCATCGGGAGGGCGATCGTCAAGCACGGAGAGCTCATCGACGCCGCCGCCCTCGAAGCGACGCTCGCATCGCTGGTGCGCCCGGGCGATCGATCGATGGATACCGAGCCGCCCCCGTCGGCCCAGGCGATGCGCGTCGACGAGGCGCGAACGCAGGCGGCGGTGCCGATGGCGCGGAGCATCGCCGGCTCGCGGGCAGGCTCGTCGCCGCCCAGCGCGATGCCCCCCGCGGTGACGCCTTCGGACGCGCTCCCCCGAGTGTCACCGAGCTCGCTGCCTCCGCCGCCGTCGGAAGGCCCACGCGAAGTACGCCACGTGGCCGTGCTGGTGCTGCGGCTCCACGGCCTGACCGACGCCTCGCTGCCGCGCCGGTCGCTCGACCGGTTGCGCGGCATGCTCGACGACCTGGCGTTCAAGCGGCAGATGCGCCTGATCTGGGTGGGCGACGCCGGGGCGCACGCGATCGCGGGCGTCGGCGCCAACGCGGCCCACGCCGCGGCCGACGCCGTGCAACTCGCGCTCGACGTCCACGAGACGATCGCGGGGTTCAAAGAAGACCTCCCCGCGCTCGTGGCGGCGTCGGTGGGCATCGTGCGCGGCATCGCGGCGGGCACGCGCGACGGGCACGGGCATCTCGTGCGTTTCACGCTGCAAGAGCCCACGACGTACCTGGCCGACCTGCTCGGCAACGCCACGCCGACGGGCCGCACCTGGGTCGCCGGTGGCGTGTACCGGCTCGTGCGGCGCGAGTTCCGCTGGGGCGACGCGCCCACGATGCGGATCGATGCGTCGCCCGCGCTCGACGTGCCGCCGACGATGCGCCTCTACGCGCTCGAGCGCAGCCTGTCGCGCGAAGAGCGGGTCGCCGAGGCGCAGGCGGGCGCGGGCGACCTGGTGGGCCGCGACGCGGAGAAGGCGGAGCTCAATGCTGCGTTCCACCAGTGTCTGCGCGGCGGAGCGTGGGAGGGGCGGCTGGTGTGCCGGGCGGTCGTCGGCGAGATGGGCATCGGCAAGAGCGCGCTGATCGGCAGCTTCCTCGGCGAGCTCGGGCCGCACGCGCGCGTGCTGCACGTGGAGTGCACGCCCGTCACGCTCGAGGTCCCGTACGCCGCCGTCGCGGATCTCGTGCGCGACGCGATCGGCACGACCGGCAAGGAGCCCACGTTCGAAGAGGCGGCGATGCTGATCGCGACGGCCGGGGGCGGCGCTGCCGGGGGCGACGAGTCGAGCCCGATGGTCGCGCGTCTCGCCGAGCTTGCGACCAACCGGATGAGCGGCGGCGACGAAGACGCCCACGCGCGCCGCAAGGCGATCCTCGCGGGGGTGCGCAACTTGCTCGCCGCGATCGCGCTCGCACAGCCGCTCGTCGTCGTCATCGACGGCCTGCACTGGTGCGACAAGGCCAGCCTCGACGTGCTAGGCGACATGGCCCACGGCGCGGATCCCCTGTCGATCCTCGTCCTTCTCGTGACCCGCCCGGACGACCGCGTAGGCCCCGTGCTCGAAGGCGCGATGCGGATCGAGCTGCGGGGGCTCACCCCGGACGAGCAAGTGCGCCTTGTCGAGGCGCGGCTCGGCGTGCGCGACGGCGCGCGCCAGGTCTGCGGGGACCTCCTGCCCAAGGTGGGGGGCAACCCGTTCTTCCTCCTCGAGATGCTCGACGCGCTCCTCGAGCGCGGAGCGCTGGAGATCCGCGAAACCTCCGACGACTCGCCGGGGGACGCCGCGGAGCCCGGCGCCGAGAGGGGCGCCACGCTCGTTCGCACCGAGCGGGCCGACGCGGGGTTCGGCGGGTTGCCCTCGACGCTCGACCAGCTCCTCGGCGATCGCATCCGCGAGCTGCCGGCCGGCGAGCACGCCGTCGTCGACTGGCTCGCCGTGGCCGGCGGTCCGCTGCTCGTGACGGACGTGTTCAAGTTGACCGGCACCGACGACAACGAAGCCCTCGTCCGCCTCTGCGCGCGGGGCCTCTGCGACTACAAGGGCGACCTCATCGACTTTCGCCACCCGCTCACGCGCGACGTCGCCTACGCGGCCCTGTCGGGCGAGAACCGCGTCCGGATGCACCGCGAGCTCGGGGAGCACCTGGCGCGAAGCCCCCTCGCCCGCGGCCCGTCCGCTGCCATCGTCGCCCGCCACTTCGCTCGCGGTGAGGACCACGACCGAGCCGCGGACCTGTACCTCGAAGCCGCCGACTCGGCGCGCAACACCCACCAGATGCCGCTCGCCATCCGGTACTACCAGCGCGCGATCGCGTGCGTGCCCGAGGACGACCCCCGGCGCATCCACTGCCACGAAGCCCTGGAGGGCGCGTACCGGATGCTCGGGCGGCGGCGCGAACGGCTCCGGCAGCTCGAAGCGCTGCGCCGCCTGGTGCGCCGCGCCGCCTCGCCGCGGGCGGTGTGCCTCGGGCTCCTGCGAAGCGCCCGGTACGACTTCGACGAAGGCCACCTGGCCCGCGGAGCGGGCGTGGCGCGTCAGGCCGCCGAGGTCGCCCGGCACGCGCGGATCATCGCGCTCGAGGTCGAGGCCGAAGCGCTCATCACCGACTTTCTGCGCGAGCTCGGAGACGTGCAAGGGGCGCTCGCGGCGTGCGATCGCGCGCTCGCGGCGTTCGACCCGGGCGCCGGCAGCCATGTGCCGCCGCGTTTGCACGGCGAGGTGCTCCGATCGCGCGGCGTGCTGCTCCGGCGCGTGGGCCGCGTGCGCGAAGGCGTCGACGCTTACGTCGAGGCGACGGCCATCTTCAAGAGCTGCGGCGCGCGGCGCATGGAGGCGCGCGTGAAGAACGCGCTCGCCTACGCGATGTTCGTGCAGGGGCGGTACGAGGACGACATCGCGCTCGCCATGGAGTCGATCCAGATCGACCTGTCGATCGGCGGTCGCTTCCAGCTCGCCAACACGCTGACCAACATCGGCCACGCCTACTTTCGCCTCGGCGACGTGACCCGCTCGCTCGCGTACCTGAAACGGGCCCGAGAGACGCACCACCGGTACGGCGATCAGCACGGCTGGGCCGAGACGCTGCTCGTCAGCGCCCTCGTGACCAGCGAGCTGGGCGACCTGGACACCGCGCAGAGCTTCGTCCGCGACGCCAATGCCCTGACGTCGGTGACGGGCAACGCGTACGACCGCACCCACGAGGGCGTCGTGCGCGCGCTCCTCGCACGCGCAATGCGGCAGCCGCGCGAGGCAGTGCAGTACGCCCTCGAGGCGCGGCGCAACGCCGAGAGCATGGCGCTCGTGGCGTTCCACTTCTTCGCGACCGCCATCGAGGCGGCGGGGCGCGTCGACCTCGGCGAGATGCACGCGGCGACGCTCCTGGCCACGACCGCCCTCGGCGCGGTGGAGAATCTGCAAGGGTGCGAGTACGGTCTCGACGTCCGCGCGCTCTGCGCCGACGCGCTCAAGCGTGCCGGATCGCCGCAAGCACCCGAGGCCCACCAGCGCGCCGTCGACTACGCCAACGAGCTCGCCCGCCGCGTCCGGGATCCCCGCCTCCGAAAGCTATTCCCCAATCGTCCCATGAACGCCGCGCTCTTCGAGACCACACCCGCGCCGCCCGCGTCGGTGGCGGCGCCGCTGTCCGAGGGCGCCGGCCCGCCTGCCGCCGCGCAAAAGCCCTCCAGCACCGCATGAACCGCGTCGTCTCCAACAAGAGCAGCCGGGTCGCGATCATCCTCTCGGGCGGCGGCGCGCGCGGCGCGTACGAGGTCGGCGTCCTCTGGTACATCTTCGACGAGCTGACGCGCATCCTGGGCGCGCCGCCGCGGATCGACATCCTTTGCGGCACCAGTGTGGGCGCCATCAACGCCTGCTTTCTGGCCGCGCACCTGGGCGATCCCGTCCTCGGTCTGCGGCGCCTCGTGGAGCTCTGGAGTGAGCTCGAGCTCACCCGGGTGCTCGGCTTCGGGGTGCGGCAGGTCGTCACACTGCCGCGCGTGCTGCTGGGTGGCGGCGAGGGCTACGGCCTCTTCGACGTGAAACCCATGGCCGACCTCGTGCAGCGCGAGATCAGCTGGCGCGCCGTCGCCAAGTGCTTGCGGCGCGGCATGCTGCGCGCCCTCACCGTCTCGTGCACCGAGGTGGCGACTGGGCGCACCGCCGTCTTCATGCAGGCGTCGCCCGGGCTCACGATCCCTTCGGCCGCGCCGCCGCGCACGCTATTCAAGGCCGACCGGATCGGGCCGCCCCACGCGCTCGCGAGCGCCGCGATCCCGCTCCTTTTCCCCCCCGTTCGCATCGACGGCGAGCTGTATCTCGACGGAGGGCTCCGCCAGAACACGCCCATCGCGCCGGCCCTGCGCCTCGGCGCCACGCACATCTTCGCGATCGGCAGCTCCCGCGAGGTGCGCGGGCGCGTGGTGCGCGAGGCCGGGTACCAGCAGGCCACGCGCGCGCCCGGTGCGGCGTTCCTCCTCGGCAAGGTGCTCAACGCGTTCTTGCTCGATCACATCGACGTCGACATCGAGCTGCTCACGCGATTGAACAGCGTCCTGGTCGACGGCGCGCGCGCCTACGGCGGCCAGTTCATCGAGTCGCTGAGCGACGAGGCGCGCAAGCGCGGGGGGCAGGAGTACCGCTACGTCACCTGCATGCGCGTACGCCCCAGCGAAGACATCGGCCGCCTGGCCAACGATCACCTGAAGCGCGGCCGCCTCCGCGGCGATCCGATCCTGACCAAGCGGCTCTTCAACTTGCTCGACCTCGGCGTCGAGAGCGAAGCCGACCTGGCGAGCTACCTGCTCTTCGACGGCCCGTTCTGCCGGCGCTTGATCGAGATGGGCCGCGCCGACGCGCAAGCACGCCGCGACGACTTGCTCGAGTTCTTCCGCGACGTGCGCGACCGGGGCGACGGTGGCGGCGACGGGCTCGAAGACACCGGCGCGTTCTCCCGCGATTCGATCGCGCCGTGACTACACGAACTCGTCGATCGATCCCGCACCGTGACGGACGATTTCGGGGGGCGATGTCGTCAGGTCGATGACCGTCGTCGGGATCATGCCCCCGGCGCCGCCGTCGAGAACGAGCGCGAGGCCGGAGAACTCCTCGTCGATCTCGTGAGGGTCCACGAACGGATCGCCCCCCGGCCGCTGCGCCGTCGACGAGATGATCGGCCGCCCGAGCTCGCGCGCCAGCGCCCGCGCCACTTCGTTGTCCGGAACGCGGATACCCACGCTCTTGCGCTTCATCTGGACGATCTTCGGCACCTCGCGCGTTGCCGTCAGGATGAAGGTGTACGGCCCCGGCAAGAGCCTCCGCAGCACGCGATACACGTGGTTTTCGACGACGGCGTACCGCGCGATGTCCGAGAGGTCCGGGCACACGAACGCGAGGGGGTGCGTGCGCGGCATGCCCTTGATCTGGTACAGGCGCTCGACGGCCTGGCGGTTGGTCAGGTCGCACCCGAGGCCGTACACGGTGTCGGTCGGGTAGGCGATGACGCCACCGTCGTTCAGCACCTGCACCGCGCGCTGCAGCTTGCGGGGCTCGGGATGGTCGACGTTGATGCTGAGCAGCACGGGCGGGGCAACGCGGGGTAGCGCGGAACCGCCGTGACGTCACGCGGTGGGGCGGCCCCCGCGCCTGTTAGGCTCGATCGACTCGATGACGCTCGCCGAGCTCTCCTTCGATCCGTGGCTCGTGCTCGCGTTCGCGTTCGTCTGGGGATCCCTCTGGGGCAGCTTCCTCAACGTCGTCATCTACCGGGTGCCGCGGGAGATGAGCGTCGTGCGCCCCGGATCGCATTGCCCCGGATGCGGCAAGACCGTCGCGCCGTGGGACAACGTCCCGATCCTCTCGTGGGTGCTCCTTCGCGGGCGGGCGCGGTGCTGCGGGGTGCGCATCTCGCCGCGGTACGTCGTGGTCGAGGGCATCGGGGGTTTCATGGGCGCCGCCGTGGCCGAGCTGGTGCTGCGCACGCTGCCGGGGTGGACGAGCGCGGGCCACGCAGCCGCCGTCTTTCTCGCCGACTTCGCGCTGGCGATGGCGCTGGTCGCGGCGGCGTTCATCGACGCGGAGCACATGTACCTGCCCGACTCGATCACCCTCGGGGGCACCCTCTTCGGGCTCGCGACGCCGGCGTTGCGCGGCCTCGGCTGGATCGACGTCGCGGCGGGGGCGGTGGTCGGGTTCGTGGGGATCTGGCTGCTCTTCGTCGTGGGCTACGAGGCGCTGCGAGGCCGGCCCGGGATGGGCCTCGGCGACGCCAAGCTCGTGATGCTTGCCGGCGCCTGGTTCGGGTGGCCCGGGGCGGCGTTCGCCCTCTTTGCCGGCGCCCTGCAGGCCACGGTCGCGGCGATGGTGACGCTCGCCACGCGCGGCAAGATCGAAGAGCCCGAGGCCGTCCGCGCCGATCGCGAAGAGCTCCAGCGCGCCGCCGCGGCGGGCGACGCCGAGGCCCAGCAGCTGCTCGCCGACGATCCCCTGGGCCAAGCGCCCGAAGAGGGCATCCTTTCCGCCCGCATCCCCTTCGGCCCCTTCCTCTGCCTGGCCATCATCGAGTGGATGCTCGCGGGCCCATGGTTGAGGGAGCGGTTTCTCGGGCTGGCGACGTAGCGGCGCACGGTCGTGACCGACGGCCGAGCGGACAGCGCCCCCGGCGCGATCGATCGTGCCCCCGGCGCGACGCATGCGCCCGGCCATCGCTCGGTCCGACCGGTTCCTCCGCGCACCGCACCCGCCGCCCCGACGCGCCATGCGGCGCATCGCACCCGCCGGACCCCCCAGCGCGCGGGCCGACCCCCGCATCGCGACCTCGACCCCGACCCCGACCTCGACCCCGACCTCGACCTCGACCTCGACCTCGACCTCGACCCCGACCGCGACCCGCGACCCCGCCGGCTTATCGCCCCTTGTCCCACAAATCGTAATTACAAAAGCCCTTCTCGAACGGTTAACCCAAAGAGGAGCACGCGGCTCGCGCATTCCGCCCGGCCGCCCCTGCTCGCTCGGTCCATCTACAGGGAGCACCGTCATGTCGTCGAAGAGTCACCAGGCCCTCATCGCGCGCAACGGGAGCATCGCGGCGGGAATCCGCCAATACGTCACGACGAGCGTCACGATCGGGGGGACGCTGTACTCGCCCTCGGCGCTGCAAGCCGTCTTCGACGGGCACACGACGGCGCTCAAGACGGCGGACGCGTCGTACAAGAAGTGGCTGAACGACGTCGTCGACGCGAATGCCGCCGAAGCCACGACCAACCGTGTGTACGTCGACCTCAAGCGATATCTCCTCGGCCAGTACGGCGCGGAGGCCCACGCGATCCTCAACGCCTTCGGGATCGAGGCGCCGAAGTCGACGATGCCGACCGTCGCGGTCAAGGCCGCGGCCACCGTCAAACGCAAGGCGACGAGGGCCGCGCGTCACACGATGGGCAAGAATCAGAAGAAGGCGGTCACGGGCAACGTCACGGGCATCGTGGTGACGCCGATCACGGCCGAGACGACGCCCTCGAGCGACGCGACGACGTCCTCGAGCTAGCGCTTCTCGACGGGGACGTACGCCCGCTGCGTGGGGCCCGTGTAGATCTGCCGCGGACGCGCGATCTTGGTCGAGGTGTCCTCGACCATCTCTTTCCAGTGGGCGATCCAGCCCGGAAGGCGGCCGAGCGCGAAGATCACGGTGAACGTGTTCGTGGGAAAGCCCATCGCCCGGTAGATGATGCCCGAGTAGAAGTCGACGTTCGGGTAAAGCTTGCGCTCGATGAAGA
>Ga0302326_10008717_pt1 | contig 22312 bp, 18 predicted proteins | sample Palsa_T0_3_FD_202264 | JGI IMG/M metagenome (GOLD analysis project Ga0302326, IMG submission 202264) | Peat permafrost microbial communities from Stordalen Mire near Abisko, Sweden - Palsa_T0_3 | ecosystem: Environmental > Terrestrial > Soil > Palsa > Peat permafrost | place: Sweden: Abisko... | reverse complement strand
GCGGCAAAGAAGTTCTGGCCTTGCGACGCCATCTGCTCAAAGTACGGGTCCAGAGTGCTGGGGTCCGCCGGTGTCCAGCCCCACGAGCAGCTGATCTGCTTGGATAATGGAGCCGACGCAGTCGAAACCATCGCGCTGATGCAGGCGGTGTCGCTGATACTTCCAGATCCACTGGCCAGGACGTCGCCGCAAACGTACATATAGAGCATTTTGGAGCCTGGAGCCATGCCCATCGCCTGCGTCATGTCGAGAGTCTGTTCCGTATCGTCGCAGGCGCTACTGCCACTATCGACGCAACTGGTGCCGAATCCGCCCGTGGAAATGAGGGTGGGAGTGTAAGGTTCCGTTTGCCCAACGTTCTTGTAATACGTGGTCAGATCGGCCAAATCGGTGCCCGCGAATTCGAACAGGGCGAGATTCTGGCCGGAGCCGGTGAGCGCCGTGCCACCATAGTAGGCCGCGCGCATGTCGCTGCCCAAAAAGGAAGCCGAAGGACCGGAGCCAGTGGTGGCATGAGACACCACCTTATCGGGATCGATCCCATGGGCCTTTGCGTAGTCGCTCTTCTTCACATACAACGGGTGTGGCCTGGAATCGTTATCCAAACCGGTGATGTGCCAAAGCTGGAAGGGAAGGTCGACGGTAGGCTCGCGATCCACCGCAAAAAATGTGCGGTCCTCGGTGAGGTCGCGGTAGTTCCCGAGGGTCACATGGAAGGCCTTCTCGATGTTCGCGACCGTGCCCGTGAGCCTCAGGTCCCGTTCTTCCCGGGTTCCGTTGATTATTTCAAAGCCGCTCGCTTTCGCGAAAGCAACCAAGGCATCCCAATCTTCCTGGGTAGGACCAAACCGCGCGGTAAACTCCTGCGGTGTCAGAAACTGGTGATAGGAGTGGCTTGCAGGGTCTTGGACTTCCTGGTTGAAGCTTTGCAACCCGGCGCGATCGCGCAGGGGCAGAACAATGTCGAACCGCAGAGTCTGGGTTGCCGGGAGTTGCCCGATGAACTGCGCCCGCCCATTGGCAACCTCGTCGCGCACGTGACGCGTCAATAGGGGCTGCGGCTGGGCCTGTCCTGGGATGGTGAACAACAAGAGCACGGCCGCGCAAACAAGCGCAATCCGTGCCCGCAGTGGGGAAGGATTTCTTTTCATTTTTTTATCCTCTTTTTTTGATTCTCAGGTCTAAGACGTTCGGCTGTTTAGCCGTGGCTACGACCAAGAACCGCGGCATATTACCTCACATTCAGTCGCACTATCTAGAGTTTTTGAAAAGTGTTACGGAAATGGAATTACAGGACGGGAACGGGCGCTCCGGTTCAGTTTGGGGACCAATCTCGCCTGCCCGGGTCTGGAATGAATTGTGAAGGAGCGTGTTCGCTAGCCGCAACGAGAGAGAAGCCGATAAACATTGGCGGCTCAACTGCCGCGGTTGCCAGGACTGCTACAAAGGCAACGAGCCAGCCGTACCATGCCGTATATCTGAGGGCTGCTGGCAATAGCAGCCGAAATCCGTACTGAACCGCATACCATGCCACGTACGAGCCAACCGTGGATTCCACAACCAGCAGAAACAGGTAGCCCTCGTAGCCGTTGCTGGCCTTCACGCTTTTCTTGAGCGCATTCCAGACACTGGTGTTCCCACGCAGGATGATGGGGATAGACATTCCAAGCCAACTGACGATGCCGGCGACCACTTCGTAACCAACCAGAGATGCGCCCAGGCTGAGTCGCGCGAAGTGTGACCGGCCCATGACCTTGATCATGGCAAACGTCACGAACTCGACCACTGCCATGCCAGCGAGGAACGCGCAGAACGTAAGCACAGCGGCTGCCAGAAGCGCTCCGGAATGCTCGCGCGCTCTGTGAAAACTATCGCTAATCCAAACGCTGTCGCCGTCGTCAAGGTCCAGCCCGTTCACGACGGTTGCGATTGCCGCCAGAGCAAAACAGCCGAGAAACCAGCTTATGAAAAAGCTGCCATAACGCAAAAAACCTGCCTCAAGAATTTCGCTCCAGTGATATTGGATTTCGCCGCGTGGAATGCTTCCGTAGATCGCGTGAATCCGCTGGTCCGCCATCAAGAGAACCTCTGATGCGAGCAATGACGTGGGTGCTGTAATGCCGAACCAGCGACGGAACTGATTTCCGTAAAGCCCGTAGACATCCTTAAGCATCACCCTCGCGCGAGGCACGTCACCGAGTTCAGCTGGCTGCACGATTGAGTAATTCAGGTCCACGCTGTGTGCTCCGGTCGGGCCTCTTCCGGAACACGACTTTTACTCCCTCGCGCCAGCGTTCGTCAATGCCCACGAACTCCCACTCGATCTCGGGCGAAATGTAGCGCAGCAACGTATCCGTGGCGGGATGTACATGCAGGGCCGGAGCTACCAGAAATAGTAGCGGCGTTTCCGCCGACAATGCCCGGTCTTCAAAATATCCAAAACGAGGAAATTCTCCGCGCGCGTGATGCCACTGCACTCGCGCCCAATAGTCCAGCCCTTGCAGCGGCAGGTGGATATCTTCGTCGGCCTTCAGTTCGACCACAGCCAGGCGTCCCTCGAGCGTGGTAGTGAGCACATCGATCATGGCCCGGTCAGCGGCGGAAAACGCGGGAACCTGCGAATAGCGGCACGAGGGCTGCAACCGGCCGTCGACCACGCTCACGTCGCCGAGTACCAGCGACTCCAGCCAGCGCTCGGGACGCAGGCGCCACAGCGGATGATGACGTGGCCCATACGGATGGCGCGTATCGCGCAGGCAGTGTGCCAACTGCGTGAATTCGTCTTCGTTACGGCTTTCGAGAATCCGCTCCTCCGCGCCCACGCCGAAGACGATTTCTTCGGTGCTGCGGAACGACCCCGGAATGCCCCCCAGACGCGCCCGGGCAAACTCAAGGCCGCGCCAGCGGAAGGCGATTTCCGCAGCCGACAAAATGGCAACTTCGCAATTCGGCAGAATTGCCTGAACCCTCACAATCGCATCCTTAAAGCGCTCGCGTGCCGCCTGGTCGTCGGCGGCATGCACCAGACGCGTCGCGATATTGCCGCGATCGGAGCAGTCGATTTCCACCAACGCGTCATGCCGTTCGTCCAGCTCAAACAAAGACCACTTGGCGGCACCACGGTTCAGATTCGCCATGCGCTCGCGCACCTGCGCCGAGGCTCCAGAGGGAACAAACATTTTCAGGCCCTCGACCAGCACGTTCGCCGTTTGGGCCTGCCGGCAAACGTCGAGCCAGAGAATGCCGAAAGTGAGCGCCGCGTCGATGGAGGCTTGCATCTCCTGCGCATTGACCCCTAACAGGGCAAAAGCCGATCGTCCCTGACGCAGCACGCCTCGCGCGTAGATTGGGCCAAAGGATCTCTCCAGATCGGAACCACTGGTCAGCTTGATGATCTTGTAATCGGGAAAGTGCCGTTCCAGAGTCCGCCGCAGCTTTTGCTCATAAGCCGCCCGCGCCGCTCGCCGGGCGGTGGGAGACCTGCGATCTTTTTCGCGGCAGATCTCCAGTTTCGACGGCCGGGCCTGGCCGAGCCGCTGCACCGCCAGACGCAGCGTGCCATTCTTGATTTCCGCCTCCAATACACGCCGCACGGCATTTCGCTCCGGCGACCACAGGTGCAGCAGGCAGCGGTTGTATTCGCCTGAAATGGAGTACTTCGATTGCGCCAGGTCAAAAGCGACCGCGCCGTTTTCGAGCACGACGGCACCTGCAGCCTCGCTGAGGAAGTCTTGCACGGTCCGAATCAGGGCCTGCGGCGTTACGGTCGACATGGATATCTCGCTGCCGCATTCTCCAACCTTTGCCGGTCAGCCGTCTGTGACGTGTGACCATCGTCACACTTCTCCTGTGGATGTTTCGCCAGCCCTGTTCAGGCCCCTGTGGGATAATGAGTGAATCCGCCAACTGAGTCTGCCACTTGCCCGGCGGCATCTAATTCTCGTGGGTAAAAGCCTGGTGAATAAAAGTCTGGTGCACAAAAGTTTAGATAAACAATCCCTCGCTGATAAGCAGCGCTTTTTCTTCGACCACTACGGCGTGACGGAAAACGATCTCGAACATTACCTGGCGGCTGCGCTTTCCGCCGGCGGCGACTACGCCGACCTTTATTTCGAGTATCTTTCCTCGACTTCGCTGTCGGTCGATGAGTCGATGGTAAAGTCGGCTTCGCAGGGCATTTCGGCCGGCTGCGGCGTGCGCGTGGTTTCCGGCGAGCGTACCGGCTACGCCTATACGGACGATCTTTCCGCCAGCCGCATACTGCACGCGGCCCGAACGGCGGCGCTGATTGCGAGCGCTCCGGCGAAGACTCCCGTCGCTGGTTTTCGGCAAACCGCGGCTCGCAGTCTTTATCCCGTGACGCTGCCCTCGGTTGACGCCGAGATCACTGCGAAGGTTGAGCTGGTCATGCGCGCCGACAAGGCGGCGCGGGCCTACGATCCGCGCATTCAGGAAGTCCGCGCCAGTTACGGCGATGAGTTGCGGAACATTCTCGTCGTCGGATCGGACGGAACCTTCGCCGAAGATTCCCAGCCGCTGGCGCGCATGAACGTGTCTTGTATCGCTAAAACCGAAAACAACTCCGCGCGCGGCGGCTCTGGCGGCGGCGGACGCGTGGCTCTCGACTTTTTCTTCGGTGACAAGAATCCAGAATTCTTTGCGAAGGAAGCGGCGCGGCAGGCGATTCTTCAACTCGACGCGCGTGAAGCTCCGGCGGGTGAGATGGAAGTCGTTCTCGGCCCGGGATGGCCGGGCGTTTTATTGCATGAAGCCGTCGGACACGGGCTGGAAGCCGATTTCAATCGTAAGAAGACGTCGGCCTTCGCCGGCCTAATCGGCAAGCGCGTGGCCAGTGAGAAATGCACGGTGATCGACAACGGCACCATGCCGTGGCGGCGCGGCTCCTTGAATGTAGACGATGAAGGCGAGCCCACGCAGGAAACGGTCCTGATTGAAAAAGGAATTCTGAAGGGCTACCTGAGCGACAAGCTTTCGGCGCGCCTGATGGGCATCGCTGACACCGGCAACGGACGCCGCGAGAGCTACGAACATATCCCCATGCCGCGCATGACCAACACCTACATGCTCGCGGGCCAGGACAATCCCGAAGACATCATCCGCTCCGTGAAGCGCGGCATCTACGCGGTAAATTTCGGCGGAGGCCAGGTTGACATCACCAACGGCAAATTCGTGTTCGGAGCCTCCGAAGCCTACATGATCGAAGACGGCCAGATCACCGCTCCCATCAAAGGTGCAACACTGATCGGCAACGGCCCAGATGTTCTCACGCGAGTCTCGATGGTAGGCAACGATTTGAAACTAGACGAAGGCGTCGGCACCTGCGGCAAAGACGGACAAGCCGTCCCGGTGGGCGTCGGCATTCCAACGATCAAGATCGATCGCCTGACCGTAGGCGGCACCGCGAAGAAAGATCCCGGCGGCTTCATGCAGTGAACTGCGTTTTCACCACAGAGACCCAGAGAAATTTTCATCTAGGTTTTGTTAGTGGGCTGTTTTCAGAAGTTTGGGGGCAAAAGTACAAGAGTCAGCGGCATGAGCGGACAAGACCTCGGGCTTAGACGATGCCGACGGTAATTGTAAGCAGTGCGGACACCCTTTTAATCCTCACATGGTGGTTGCCTACGATGTGAATGATTTTTCCAAGGGAGGCGAGGTTCGGTGTCCCGTGGCGGGATGCAGTTGTTTCCACAGCCTAGACTTTGATTTTAAGACCGTCCCGTAATGCAACGATTTCAAAACAGTCCACTATCAGGTTTTCCTATTTCTTGCTTCTCTCTGTGACTCTGTGACTCTGTGTTAAAGAATTTCTTATGTCCTCGACCGAACTAGAAACTAGAAATCCGAAGCTGGAAACCGATCTCCGCGACCTCGCCCAGGACATCGTCCGCCGCGCCATGAACGGCGGCGCAACTGCTGCCGAATGCGTAGTCCGCGAAGGCGATGAATTCTCCACCCTCGTCCGCCTCGGCCAGGTCGAAACCCTCAAAGAATCCGGATCACGATCCATCGGCGTCCGCGTCTTCAACGGCCAGCGTGCCGCCAGCACCTACTCAAGTGACTTCTCCCCGGCCAGTCTCGACCGCATGGTGAAGTCCGCGCTTGAGCTTTCGAAAATCACGTCAGAAGACCCGTTCGGCGGCATTCCTGACGCTTCTCAGCTCGGTTCACTCACCGGCGATCTCGATCTCTATCACGAAGATGTTTATTCGCTTCCCGGGCCCGATCGCATCGACTATGCCCGCCGCGCCGAAAAGGCCGCGCTTGATTTCGACCCGCGCATCAAGAACTCCGAAGGCGGTTCGTTCGACGTCGCCACCGGGCACAAAGTTCTGGCTAACTCGCACGGCTTCGTCGGCGAATATCGCCGGTCTTACTGTTCCGTGTCGGCGGTTCCTATCGCACAAACCGAGGACGGCGCGATGCAGCGCGACTATTGGTACTCTGTCGCTCGCACGCTGGGCAAACTCGACTCCCCCGAGCAGGTCGGCAGAGTCGCTGCCGAGCGCACCCTGCGCCGCCTGGGCGCACGCAAAGCGAAGACCGCGCAAGTGCCGATCGTTTTCGATCCCATGGTGGCCACCTCGATCCTCGAACATATTTTCGAAGGGGTGAACGGCGATTCGGTTTATCGCGGCGCGTCGTTCCTCGCCGGCAAGCTTGGTCAGAAAATTGCCGGCGACAATGTCACTATCATCGACGACGGCACAATTCCCGGCGGCTTCGGGACTAGCCCGTTCGACGGCGAAGGCGTGCCGACGCGGCGCACTGTTGTTATCGACAAGGGAATGCTGCACTCCTACCTGATGAATATGTACACCGCGAAAAAGCTGGGGCTCGCGACCACCGGCAACGCGTCGCGCGGGCTTGCTGGCACGCCGGGGATCGGCCCGGGCAATTACTTTCTGCAGCCGGGCAGCAGAACGCCGAAGCAATTGATTTCTGAAGTCAAGGAAGGCCTTTATGTGACCGAGTTTCTCGGCCACGGCGCGAACCTGGTGACGGGCGATTATTCGCGCGGCGCCTCGGGGCTGTGGATCTCCGGGGGAGAATTCGCTTACCCAGTCGAAGAAATCACCGTGGCGGGAAACCTGAAAGAAATGTTCTTCAACATTTCGGAGGTCGCGAACGATCTCGAGTTCCGCGGCTCCGTCGCGGCGCCGACGTTGCGCATTGACGGCCTCACGGTCGGCGGCGAATAATTGCGGGCATGAAATTTGCCAAGATCGTTTTTTGGATCGCCGGCATCTGGGGCGTGCTGATCCTTACGCCGCTGTATTTCATCTTCGACATGATCGGCCGCAACGATCCGCCACCGATCACTCACCCTGCGTTTTACTACGGCTTTGTCAGCGTCGGCCTAGCCTTTCAGGTTGCATTCTTCGTGATTGCGCGCGACCCGGTACGACTTCGTCCGATGATGATTCCTTCCGTGATCGAGAAATTCGGTTACGGTGCCACTTTGCTGGCGCTTTATCTGCAGAATCGCCTGCACCCGCAGGACCTTGCACTCGGCGGCGTAGACGTGCTGTTCGGAGTCTTGTTCGTGGCCGCTTACGTCAAGACCGCCAACTGACGTCCAGAGTACAATCGACTTGCATGGGCGGCCTGATTCAACCAACTCCGGTAGCCGAAGAACACGATTCTAGCCGGCGCACCATCGCGATCGCCGTCGCGGTCGTCATTGCCATCGCTGTGATCTTTGCATTTCTTCTGCGCAGCAAACCCAAGAATGCTTCAGGGCCGCCAGCCTATGCCGCGAACCTCAAGCTCGCAGATTTCAAGATGAGCGCCGCGGAAAACTTTGTCGGAGCCACCGTCAGCTATGTCGATGGAACTGTCACTAACTCTGGCGACAAGACGGTCACGCACGTGATGGTCGAGGTCAACTTCAAAGATGATATTGGACAACTCGCGCAGCGGGAAGATATCCCGATGCAGGTGCTGAAGACCGACGGCCCCTATCCTGAAGCTGTCGACTTCAGCGTCGCGCCGCTCGGCCCGGGACAAAGCAAGACTTTTCGGCTGACGTTTGAAGGCATCTCCGCGCAGTGGAACCACCAGTATCCCGACATTCAGATCACCGATGTCGCGGTGAGGTAGCCGCATTACCGACTTCCCTCGACTTCAACCTCATCCGCAGCCTCGGACTCGGTACTCGCAACTCGGTACAATGACTTCATGTCCGAAACAAACCGATTCCGTCTTACGGAGTCAGTAAAAGCTGCGGGTTGAGCGTCCAAGCTGAGTCCGGCGGCGCTGGACACGGTGCTTGGGAAATTAGCCCGGCAACACGACCCCAACGTTTTAGTCGGCTTCGACCATGCCGACGACGCCGGAGTGTATCAAATCGCGCCCGATCAGGCGCTGGTGCAGACAGTTGATTTCTTCACTCCTGTTGTCGACGATCCCTACGTGTTCGGCCAGATTGCCGCGACCAACGCACTGAGCGACATTTATGCCATGGGCGGAAAGCCGCTCACCTCGCTGGCCTTGGTATGTTTTCCGGAGAAGGCCGATCTGGAAATTCTTGAGCGTATCCTCGCCGGCGGGCTCTCGAAAATGATCGAGGCCGGATGCACGGTGATCGGCGGGCACAGCATTCGCGACGACGAAACCAAGTTCGGGTACTCCGTTACCGGACTCATCCATCCGAAGAAAGTTCTCGCCAACGCCGGCGCCCAGCCGGGCGATGCACTCATCTTCACCAAAGCACTGGGCACGGGCGTGATTTCCACGGCGATCAAGAAAGGCAAAGCTGAGGCGGCGTGGATCGATACCGCGGTTCAGTCGATGACCACGCTGAACAAGCGTGCAGCCGAAGTAATTCAGCAAGGAGTATTCCGCATTCACGCCATGACCGATGTCACCGGCTTCGGCATGATCGGCCACGCGCGCGAAATGGCACTGGCCTCTGACGTATCCTTCCATTTGCGCGCGGGTAGCATCCCGGCGCTTCCGGGTGCGCTCGAATGCATTCGCGCCGGCTACATTCCTGGCGGCCTGAACAACAACCGTGACTTCGCCGAATGCGTGGTCGATTACGACGACGGAGTTCCTGAAGATATGAGAGCGCTTCTCTTCGACCCTCAGACTGCCGGCGGGCTGCTGATTTCCGTCGCATCGGAAGACTCCGAGCAGCTTACACAGTCGCTCAATGCGGTGGGAGTATCCGCAATAGAAATCGGCAGGGTTGTCCCCCGTAACAGGCCGCTGATCGCAGTCGAGGTTTGATCGTTGGCTTTTCTACTTTGATATGTCGACCAATTCCCAGATCCGCGCCAGATGGTGATCGTCGTGTTCCGCGACAAAATACAAGTGATCGACCAGCCGCATCGGCGTTTTCAGACGCGGATGTGGAATGGCTCGGGCAAAAAGCGAAGCATCCACTTGGCTCGCGCCCTGCAATAGCTTTGCCCTCGCGGTGCGAAACTCAGGCAGAATCTTTTCCAGCGGCCGCGCGTTGTAATTGGCCTCGTCGGTTGTACGATTCTGCAAGTCCGTCACGGTGAGTTGCTGGCTGCCTGCTCGGTAATCCTGAACGCGCGCCAGCCAAAGCGGTTCGAGGTCAAGCAGGTGGCCAGCATGTTCCTGGGCCGACCATTTTCCCTGCGGCTTCCTGATCAGAAGTTCATGAGAATGGCCGTGCAGCACCTCTTCGAGCCGGGCCGAGGTGCCCCGCAGACGCGCCAGTAGATTCGGAAACAGCTCCACAGGGAAAACGAACTCGAACTTCCGTTCAAACCAGGCGGGTACCTGACTCATAGATTCGCCCAAATTCTGAGATGAGGCGCAGCAGGTGAGTTGATGCGCGGGGGCGTTCCAGGACTCACAAATTCCTGCCATCGAAGGCTGCGCTCGGCGCATCTCTTAGACTGGCACCCGAAAGCGTTTAATACTTTTCTTTTTGCAAGGAGTCTTCGTGCAATTTCGCGAACTTGGACGCAGTGGTCTCAAAGTCTCAGCCCTGGGCCTCGGTTGCATGGGCATGTCGGAATTTTATGGCGGGCGGAACGACGATGAATCGATCGCTACAATTCATCGGGCCCTGGAACTCGGGATCAACTTTCTCGATACTGCGGATGCCTACGGTCCATACAAGAATGAGGAACTGGTTGGCTGCGCCATCAAAGGCAAGCGCGACAGGATTGTGCTGGCCACGAAGTTTGGCATTGTCCGCGATCCCAGGAATCCCAACGTTCGCGGGGTTAACGGCAAGCCTGAGTACGTGCGCCAGGCCTGCGAGGCCAGTCTGCGACGCCTGGGCGTGGAGACCATCGACCTTTACTACCAGCATCGGGTCGATCCCGACACGCCGATCGAAGAGACGGTTGGCGCGATGGCGCAACTTGTGCAGGAAGGAAAAATTCGCCATATCGGCCTTTCTGAGGCATCACCGCAAACACTGCGGCGTGCCGTGAAGGTGCACCCTATCACGGCATTGCAAACCGAATACTCGCTGTGGAGCCGCGATCCGGAAGACGAACTCCTCGGCCTCTGCCGCGAGCTCGGCGTTGGCTTCGTCGCCTACAGTCCGCTCGGACGCGGCTTTCTTACCGGCCAGTTCCGTCGCTTCGAGGACTTTCCAGAGGACGATTACCGGAGATCTTCTCCGCGATTTCAGGGAGAGAACTTCCAGAAAAATCTAGATCTCGTGCGCCGGGTCGAGGAAATCGCGCAGGAAAAAGGCTGCAAGCCTTCTCAGCTCGCCCTGGCTTGGGTGCTTGCTCAAGATAAAAACATCGTCCCGATCCCTGGGACCAAGCGGCGCAAATATCTGGAAGAGAACGTGGCGGCGATTGACGTGAACCTCACGGAGGGAGACCTGCGGCGCATCGAAGAAATCTTCCCTGCCGGCGTTGCGGCGGGAGAGCGCTATCCCGAGCACATGATGAAAATCGTGAACGGATGAATCAGGGCAAAAATGATGGGCCGTCCGCGAGGCCGCCCATCATCGTGTCTGAGGATGCTTACGCTCGCGCCGGACTCTCTCCGCCCTTCACGATGCCGCGTCCCGGCTCCGGCTTCAGCACCTGCTGTACGCCGCCGTCATCGGGCTTCGAAGGAGACTTCATCGGAGGCAGTTCCTTGCCCTCAACCAGCAACATCACCTCGGAAGCATCCAGCACCTCGCGCTCCAGCAATGCCGCCGCAATCTTCTGCAGGGTGTCGCGGCTGCCTTCGAGAATGCTCTTTGCCGTTTCGTATCCCTGGTTCACCAGCTTGCGGACCTCGCCATCAATCTTGATGGCCGTGTCTTCGCTATAGTCGCGGTGCTGGCTGATCTCACGTCCCAGGAATATCTGCTCTTCTTTCTTGCCGAAAGTCAGCGGGCCAAGGTCGCTCATGCCCCACTCGCAGACCATCTTGCGCGCCATTTCTGTGGCCCGCTCAATGTCATTGCCCGCGCCCGTGCTCATCTGGTTGAGGAACAACTCTTCAGCTAGACGCCCGCCCATCAGAATCGCCAGGTCGGTCTTCAGATAATCCTTGGTGTAGTTGTGACGGTCGTCGATCGGTAACTGCATGGTTACGCCCAGCGCCATCCCGCGGGGAATGATGGTGACTTTATGTACGGGATCGGAACCAGGAAGCTTCGCTGCGACCAGCGCGTGGCCAGCTTCGTGATACGCAGTAACTTTCTTTTCCTCGTCGGAAAGGATGAGCGACTTGCGCTCCACGCCCATCAGCACTTTGTCTTTGGCGACTTCGAAGTCGAACATCAGCACGGCCTTGCGGTTCTGCCGGGCCGCAGCCAAAGCCGCTTCGTTCACCATGTTGGCCAGATCCGCTCCGGAGAATCCAGGTGTGCCGCGGGCCAGCACGGAAAGATCGACATCTTCGGCGAGAGGAATCTTGCGGGTATGCACGCGCAGGATCTCCTCGCGCCCGCGCACGTCAGGACGGCTCACCACGACACGCCGGTCAAAGCGTCCCGGCCGCAACAAAGCCGGATCGAGCACATCGGGACGGTTGGTCGCCGCCATCAGAATCACGCCTTCATTCGATTCGAAGCCGTCCATCTCGACCAGCAGCTGATTCAGAGTCTGTTCGCGTTCATCGTGACCACCGCCAAGGCCGGCGCCACGATGCCGTCCCACAGCGTCAATTTCGTCGATGAAGATGATGCAGGGAGCGTTCTTCTTGCCCTGTTCAAACAAGTCGCGCACGCGGCTGGCGCCAACGCCCACAAACATCTCCACAAAATCCGAACCGGAGATCGAAAAGAAAGGAACATTCGCCTCGCCGGCCACGGCCCGCGCCAAAAGCGTCTTGCCGGTTCCCGGAGGTCCAACCAGCAGCACTCCTTTGGGAATCCTGCCGCCTAGCTTCTGGAACTTCTGCGCCTCGCGCAGAAATTCGATGATCTCGCGCAGCTCTTCCTTGGCCTCTTCCACGCCCGCCACGTCTTTGAACGTGACCTTCTTCTGCTGCATCGAAAGCAAACGCGCCCGGCTCTTGCCGAACGACAGGGCTTTGTTGCCCCCGGTCTGCATCTGCCGGATCATGAAGAACCACAGAGCGCCCAGCAGAATCAGCGGCGCCCATGTTCCCAGCAACTGCAGCGGCCAGCTTCCGCCGTTCACGTCCTTAACGTCAACCGAACCGACCTTGTCATAGAGCGTCTTGAACATGTCGGGATAGTTCAGGGGGACCGTGGTATGAAAAGCAGAACCGTCGCGGTATTTCCCGCGCACATTCTGGCCGTCCACGGTAACTTCCTGCACATTTCCCTGAGCCACTTCACTCAGGAACTGGGACGACTTAATTTCCTTATCCTTTTGCGCGCCGCGCCCCTGCTGGATTACGGTCCACAACAGCAGGGCAGACAGCACAATCACTACCCAGAAGACCACGGTTTTTACTGTCGAATTCACCAAGAGCTCCTCAAGAAACCCGGGGGCCAACCGCGATACTGCGAAGACCCGAGGCCCGCACGCCTAACGACTTAGATGCCGTTCGGCTGATTTGGATGGGGAGAAATCCCCCCAAGGCTACTATTCTACATTTTCTCACGGAAAAAGGCGCGCAGCATTTGGCATAACTTAAGTCATATGGGAAACCGAGGGTGCAGCCAGGTAGGGGATATTGCGGTTCGTCTGTTCTGCCGCGCCCAGCCCATAGCCGACCAGAAAAGCTTCGTCGACCAGAAATCCGAAGTAGTCGGGCTGCAAGGCCACGCGCCGGGCCGACTGGCGATCGAGCAACGTGACCAGCTTTACCGAAGCGGCTCCCCGGGCCCGCAGGTCGTTCATCAGGAATTCGCTTGTCACTCCTGAGTGCACGAGTCCTTCGACCAGCAGAATATGCTGGCCCCGAATGTCGGGCTCATGGCTGAAGAAAATCTCCATGACCTCCGCCGCCGGGTTGCCCTGCTGCTTGGTGTATTTGGGCTTGATGAACTGGCAGACCACCGGAACTTCCAATGCCCGCACCAGGTCGGCCATGAACATGAACGCGTTCTCCAGAACCGCCAGCGCCTGGATGGTTTGCCCCTGGTAGTCATCGGAAATTTGGCGCGCGAGCTCTCTAACGCGCTTCTGGATCTGTTCAGATGGAATTACCTGGCGAAGTGTTTCGACTCTCGGCCCGTTCATGAAATGGCGTGCCTCCCGGTCGTTTGTCTCACGCTATCGATTCGAAAACACTCTTTCGATTGTCTATTTCTCAACTGCCAACTCGCGGATCAGGACGGCCTCCTGCCCGGGTTGAGAACGCAAACTCGCAGGAACCGCGGAACCCCGCATCCACACAATCTCGTTTCCGCTCACCGCCACCGGCCAAAGCCTGCGCTCGGGCTGAGCCACGTGACGATCCTGCAGCAGTTCTTTGATCTTTTTGGGCGATTTTGTGTGGGCCGGCCAAAACCGGTCTCCCGGACGCCAATTCCGCACGATCAATTTCTCCTGCAACAGTTCTGCCCGGAGAAGTTGCTGCGAATTATACTCCGCGACCTGCGACTCCGGAGGGATGCGAAGCGCTTCGATTACTACTCCCAATTCCGGCACCAGAACGCGACCCGGAACTCCCAGCGAGTATGCATAGTCCGGAATCTTTTCCTGCCGCCGAAGGTCAGGGGTAACGAAAACCATCACCTCGGGCTCGCGGACGATTTTCCATCCCAGGGGGAGCGACAATTCTTTCCCTGACGGACCATCCTCGGCAGCAAACCGCAGGATTTCTTCGATGTGCTTGAACTCCAGCGGAATTCCCGCCTCTTCGCCAATGGCTTTCAGCACTCTTCTTTGCACAGCCCGGGGCTCGGTCAGCAGCCAGGGCCGGCTCACAGAAGCATTCATTACCGCCGGACCAGGCTCCTCCAGCCGATCTAGCAATTGCTGATCGCAAGAGGTGTGCGACGATTGGATTTGAACTAGCGATTGACCGTCGCCGAGACCCGCGAGACCGCGCGTCCACTCCGGCTGCGACCACTGCACCACTGTCCCCAGCCAACCCGAAATCTCGTTTTCCCAGTAGTCTTCTTCGTCACGGGCAATCTCGGCCAGTTCGGCGAGACTCTCGGCCACGGCCGGGTTGAACTCGCGCTCCAAAAGAGGAAGAACGAGACTACGCACTCGATTGCGCGTGAAGCTGGAATCGGAGTTAGTCGAGTCTTCCCGCCAGGTCTGTTTGAGATCTGCCAGATATCGTTCCAGTTCGCACCGCCGGAGGCCCAGCAGCGGGCGAACGATTTCGCCGTGACCTTCGCCGTCTTCGTCTTCCACCAGGATTCGGGGAAAAATCCCCCCGAGCCCTCGCAGCCCCGTCCCTCGGATCACCCGCATGAGGACGGTCTCGGCCTGATCGTCGAGCGTGTGGGCGGTGGCGATTCTGGTCAGAACGATCTCTGGAGATAACTGTGATACTTCAGGCTCTCCGTCCTGCCCCGATCCCAGAAGCCGTCGAAAGAATCGATACCTCAACTCTCGCGCCGCGGCTTCTACGCCGGAATGTTGCTGATTAGCGAGCTGCGCCACGTCGCCGCTTTCGCTGTGAAATTCCAACCTGTGCTCGCGAGCCAGTCCGGCTACGAACTCCTGATCGGCGTCCGATTCTGCTCCACGCAGCTGGTGGTTGAAATGAACAACGGAGAGAACGACACCAAGGTCATGACGCAATGCAAGCAACAAGCGCAGGAGCGCGACTGAATCGACCCCGCCCGAAACAGCGACTCCGACCCGGTCCCCTGCCACAAGCAGTTCGTCCCGTCGGATCTGCCCCAACACGCGCTCCGCTACTTCATGCACGAGAACATGGTACAACCGGGAACATGCTACAACCAGAGCAGCCCAGGGATTGATCATGCCGACCATGCAGTATGAAGAGAGCGCCAACGGCCGCGAGATTGAAGCGAAGCTAAACGAAGAATTCGAGATTTCTTTTCCCGAGACCCGCACTGCAGGTTATCGATGGACAATCGAGAGCCCGGGTGCGCCGGTTTGCCGCTTGCTGGATGAGGAGACGCAGCCCAACTCGGCAGGCGTGGGCGGGAGCGGGAAACACGTTTGGCGGTTCCGGGCGGTAGCGGCCGGAACAGGGGAGATCAGGTTGCACTACGGTCGTCCCTGGGACAATGCTGCAGAACCGGCACGGACCTTTGTGTTAAAGATCCGAGCCGGCCCTTAAGCAGCGCGACGAGGGAACTTTAGCCCTTCTTTGCCTTGGCTTTTTTCGCGGCCTTGCTGGTCTTACCCGCGGGCGGTTCCACCAGCCGGATGGTCCAGAAGTCGTCTGAAAGGTTCGTCTCCAGCAAATACTGGTAGGGCATGGTGAAGTAGCCCTTCATTCCCCAGGTGTCGGCCCAGGAGTTGCGCACGATGAACCATTGATTTGTGTCGTCGTAACCGACGGCCACCACCGCATGACCACCCACCACTTTCTCGCTGGCCTGCGGCATGGGAACGTGGCCAGTCTGCGCCACCGTCGCGCTCTCAAAGCTGTCATACACAGTGAAACCGAAAACAAATGGATAGCCCGAGGCGAGACAGCCTTTGAACTGGGCCAGTGCACGCGTGACCCGCTGGTAAGACATCACTTTGTTCTTGGCCGCATCGGCGTACGCGTTTGCAGGAGGCTTGTCGGCGAACTTGGAGATGTCGTAGGGCCAATCCGGAACCTCGGGCGGCGCGCCTTGCTTCACAACTACTTTTATGCCGTCGCGAATCTGTGCGCCGCTGTCGGTGCTGACCGTGTTTTCAATGACGCGTTCGTTGTAATAGATGAAAAGACGGGAAGGAACAAAGTCCTTAATTTTTTGCTTCATCTGCTCGAACTGGATCGCCCCGCCTATGGCATTGGCGGTGCAACTGCCCAGTTGCCCCTGGTCGTAGACTGGCGGGCATTCAGGACGCAGGTCGACCGTGGTTGGCAGCGCCGCCAGAAGCGGCGTTGGTGCAGAATAGGCGAAGTCGCGTTGGTCCGGCAGATCCGGAACCCACCCATAATGTCCGATGCTCATAGTCGTGTCCCTCGTGCGCGGCCATCAAAGCCGCACATTCTTTGTCTGAGATTGAACTGCTTGCCAGCTTGGGAGGGGAAGCGCGCCAACAAATTACCCCCAGCACGGACTGCTCACGAAGGGATAGTGACTTCTGTCCGGGATTCGTAACAGATGAGGCGCAGTTTATTTGGCCCCGGCAGGATCGGGGTTGACGGCCTGATCGGCACGTTGGCGAGCTGGCGATTCGCCCGACAGCCGAGAGCCAGGCCTGAGCTTACCGAAGGGACGGCCGCCCTCACATGACGATCTACACTCCCGGACTCTTCTCCGCAATCAGCTTCTTAATCTTTTCCACAAAGTCCCCCGCAGCCATGTCTTCCGTCTTCTCTTTCCCGCGAGTGCGGACGTTCACTTTGCCAGCATCGGCCTCTTTATCTCCGACAACCAGCAGGAACGGGACTTTCTGCATGGCGTGCTCGCGAATCTTCGCGTTCATCTTTTCGTTGCGCGCATCCACTGCTACGCGCACGCCGATGGCCTTAAGCTGATCCGCAACTTTGTTGGCATACTCCGCGTGCCGCTCGCTGATAGGGATCAGCGCCACCTGCACCGGCGAAAGCCACACTGGGAACGCTCCCGCATAGTGCTCGATCAGCACTCCGAAGAAGCGCTCGATCGATCCGAACAGCGCGCGATGCACCATTACAGGTTGTTTGCGCGAACCATCTTCGGCGACATACTCCAGGCCGAAGCGCTGCGGCAGGTTGAAGTCGACCTGCACCGTCGAGAGCTGCCACAGCCTTCCGATCGCATCCACCAGCTTGATGTCAATCTTCGGTCCGTAAAATGCCGCCTCGCCGGGCATCGTCTTGTATTCAATCTTCCGGCGCTCCAGAACCTTCTTGAGCGATTCCGTCGCATGAACCCATTGCTCTTCGCTACCCACAAAATTCTTCCGGTCGTCAGGATCCCAGGTCGAAAGCTCAGTCTGGAACTGGTCGAAGCCAAAATCCTTCAGCACATCCAGGGCAAAGTCGAGACAACCGGTAATCTCGCCTTCGACCTGCTCCGGCGTGCAGAAGATGTGCGAATCATCCTGCGTAAAGCCCCGAACCCGCAACAGCCCGTGCATCACTCCCGAGCGCTCGTAGCGGTAGACCGTTCCCAGTTCTCCCAGCCGTACCGGCAAATCGCGATACGACTTCAGCGAATCTTTGTAAATCAGAATGTGGCCGGGACAATTCATCGGCTTCAGCCGGTACTCGGCGTCGTCGAGCTCCATGGCATCGAACATGTTCTGCGCGTAATAGCCCTCGTGCCCTGAGGTAAAGAACAACTGCCGCCGCGCCACATGCGGAGTGTACACGAGCGAGTAACCGCGCTTCAAATACTCTTCGCGCATCCAGTCTTCCATCTGCTTGCGGATGATCCCGCCCTTGGGATGCCAGAAAATCAGCCCCGGCCCGGCCAGCTCCTGAATCGAAAACAGATCGAGTTGCTGCCCCAGCACGCGATGGTCGCGCTTCTTCGCCTCTTCCACCTGCTGCAGGTGAGCGTCGAGATCCTTCTTCGAGAAAAACGAAGTTCCATAAATCCGTTGCAGTTGCTGATTCTTCTCATCCCCCAGCCAGTACGCACCCGCAACGTTGAACAGCTTGAACGCCTTGATCTTGCCCGTTGAAGGAATATGCGGCCCGCGGCAGAAGTCGATGAACTTGCCGGTGCGGTAAATCGAGATCTTTTCATCGGGCTTGGTAAATTGCTCGATGAAGTGGCATTTCATGAAGTCGCCTTCTTTTTTGAACTCCGCCAGGCCCTGGTCGCGCGGCAGAAACTCACGTGCGTAAGGGATGTTCTGCTGCACCAGCTCCTGCATCTTCTTCTCGATCTTTTCGAGATCCTCAGGCGTGAATGGAGTCGGACGATAGAAGTCGTAGAAGAATCCGCTCTCGGTCGGCGGACCATGGCCCAGCTTGGTCTCCGGAAAAAGCTCCAGCACAGCGGCGGCGAGCAAGTGCGCGGAGGAATGCCGGTAAACCTCCAGCGCTTCGGGATCTTTGTCGGTGAGGAGGCGAAGATCGGTGTCTTCTTCGAGCGGCTTGGTCAGATCGATCAGCGTGGACCGGGCACCCTCGCCCGCCTGATCGCCGTCCGAGGATATCTTGGCAACCACCGCCGCATCCGCCAGCCGCGGGCTGATCGACTTCGCAATATCGAGCGCGGTCGTGCCTTTGGGAACGTCCTTCACGCTTCCATCCGGAAGCTTCACATGAATGCTGTCTGCCATAAGTTTGAGACCTGCAGGAGTGCTGAATGTTTCAGTTTATTGGAGGGATTCAGGAGGGTCAAACGGAAGGCAATCGCGGCGCCCACCTCACCGCTTCTTCTTCGTCGGCTTCGGTTTCAATGTCGCGATGTAGTCGTAGCTTATCGCCAGATACTTTTGCAGTTCATTCGTATTCCTGAAGAGGGCATCGGGAACGGCCACGTACTCTTTCATCACGGCACCGTAGGCCTCGTACAACTTCGTCTTGTACTTCTTGAGAAATTTTTCTCTCTCCTCCTGAGGAAGCCGCAGAGCCAGCGTCCCAGACGGTCCCAGCAAGGTAAACATATGACCGTTCAGCGACGTGTAGCCCATGGCAGCTCCCTTGCGCTTGATCTTGGGGTGAGTCGCGATGAGCTTGTCGTAGAGTTCCGACTTATCGGCGGGGATGCTGCTCTTTTTCGCTGCGCCCATATTTCTTACGACGTGGCTCGAACTCCGCAAGAGCACGAGTATACATTCCCCGGCGCCCGTACCTACATCGCTACGTCCTTGATATGCGTGGCGATATACCAGGTATTTCCGAACGGATCCGTAACTCCACCGCTGCGATCGCCATAAGGATGGTCTACTGGTTCCGAGATCGACTTCGCGCCCGCCGCCAGCGCTCGCCGGTAAACTGCGTCGCAGTCCGGCACGTACATGTAGAAGGTCGACTGCATGGGCTGGTAAGGGCCGTTAGCTTCGCCCATCTCAATCACCGAGTCGCCAACGCGAACCTGAGCATGATGAACTACGCCATCCGGCGACGCGTATTTTGCGATTTCCTCTGCGTTGAAGGCACGCTTCAGGAATCCGATCACCGCCTCCGCCCGCAGCGGATGCATGTACACATTCACGTTGTACAACCCCTTCGGAATGTAGCTTTCACCCTTGTGCGTGGCGATATACCAAAGGTTGCCGAATGGATCCTTCACGCTGGCACCGCGCTCGCCATACTCGTGATCCTGGGGCGCGCCGATCGAAGTCGCTCCCGCCTGCAAAGCCTTGTTGTAAGCCGCGTCCGTATCTTTCACGTAAATGTGCAGCGCCGTCACGTTCGGCTTGCCGCTGAACGGCTTGCCCGCAACGCCGCCGCCCACCATCAGCATCGTGTCGCCTATGCGCGTCTCAGCGTGAATTCCCCCTGCGTTCCCAATCGTCCGGAAAGTCTCCTCCGCGCCAAACGCCTGCTTCGCGAACGCCAGCATCGCATCTCCGTCTCGCGCGGTCATGTAAGGCGTCACCGTGCGGAAGCCCTGCGGAACCGGACTCACTCCTGTGCGCAGCTCGTCCTTCGCCGAAATCTGCCCACCCTCGGGCCCAGTCGTCAGCCCCTCCATGCGCCGGTGCATTTCTTCGACTGACATTTCTTCTTTCACCGTGGCGATGCTCCAGACGTAGCCAAACGGATCGACGAAGTTGCCTTCGCGATATCCATAGAATTGATCTGTAATCGGCCTCGTAACTTTAAGCCCTGCGGCCACGGCACGGGCGGCAAACGAATCAACGTCTTTCACATGGATGCGGAAGCCCACCGGCGAATGTCCCCAGGTTTCGGCGCTGAAGCGGCCACCCTCAGCATATTCGTCGCACAAGCCGAATACCGTATCCCCGATCTCGATCTCAGCATGCGGGATGCTTCCGCCAGCCTCGAAACGGAACGTCTCAATCGCTCCAAAAGCCTTCTTATAGAACTCGATCGCCTTGGCGGCATTCTTGAAAGTAAGATTTGGTATTGCGTCGGTCCGCGTGCTTCGCGAAGCGACAACCATTTCGGATGTAGCCATTTTCTTTCTCCCTTCTATTAGTTCAGTTCTCAATCGTGTCTTGAAACTTTGACGCGGCAGCTCGTGCAGGTCGGCCGCCACGCGCACCAGGGGCTCGACGGCGGCGTCCACCTTCAGGGGCCTGCCGTCCGTCCGCGCCAGCAAGGCGTCTACGGCGCGGTTCAGTTGCTCGATCTTCTTCGTGTCGTTCTTTCGCGGATCGTTCTTACCCGGATTTAGAGAGCGCTTAGGCATCGGCACCCTCCACGCGCGCCCGCAGACTCGTCAGCGCGCGGAATTGCAACTGCTTCACCGCGCCTTCGGTCTTGCCGATCGCCCGCGCCACTTCCTTAATGCTTTTCTGCTCCACGAACCGCAGCACCACCACGCGTTGCTGCTCGGCGGGCAGCGTATCGACCAGCCGGAACAAAGTTGCCCGCCGTTCCACCTCTTCGAAGTCCGCACCGGGAGCCGCCGCGGATTCAATCTGCTCCGCCTCATCCGCCACATCTTCGCGGCCCTTGCGCTGCCACCGGTCCGAAATCAGATTCGCTGCAATCCGAAACAGCCACGCCGCAAACGGAATCCCCCGCCATTCAAAGCGCCGCAAGTTGGCCAGCGCGTGATGAAAAACCTCCGAGGTCACATCCTCGGTCTCTGCGCGATCGTGCACGCGCCGCACCACGTAGGCGTAGACTCGCTCGAAATTCTTCTCATAAAGCTCCGCAAAGCGCGCAGGGTCCCGCTGCGCAGCCTCGATCAGAAGCCGGTCGTTCTGGCCCAGATCGTCCGCTTCTCTGCCAAGAGCCTTCAACCAGTTCTCCGCGCGGAGTAGTGTTACACAGGGATAACGGTGGGGAACGGGAAAAGTTACGGAGCGATTTTACACTCACGGAGGCTGCTCGTTAGGAAAGATACAGAACGGATCCCCAAGCCCCAGCCCCGCAGGGGCGGCATAGTGCAGCCCCGGACGTAAGTCCGCGGTAAGCCGAAAAAGAAAAGAACCGAGTCCCGAACGGGACGGCAGAAGCTCCAGCCGACTGCCCCATTTCTGGCGTACCTCGCGAGAAGTGGGAGAGCCACACACAGCCTTTGCCGCGCCAACAATCCACAAGCCCTATGTGATATCCAACCTTGCACCTCACCCGCAATCTGCGTCATTATTGACCCAAATCAGCACGTGCTCTTTGAAATTCAACAGGCTAACCTAAATCGTTTGTGCGGGATATTTTGCGGCTAAAATAATTTCGATTCAATATTTTAGCCGGATTCACGGGATCGGCGCTTCGTAACTTCCCTGAATTCAACGATTTAGGAGGTCGATCTGGAAATTGCTTCGATCTGGGTTCCGGCGCGAAACGGAGAACAAGGGCAACTCTAGGTCGACTGCGAAGCTGTTGCGTAATACAGCTCCTCCATCGCCTTCCGCACCCTCGTCGACACCGCCTCCATATCCCGCATGGTCAGACCCGCAGTCGAGATCGGCTCACCCACGCGCATCTCCAGGGGACGGCACTTGATGTGGTAAGTATCCATCGGCAGCAGTTCGTACGTTCCCACCAACGCCACCGGCACAATGTCCACCTGCGCCTTGATCGCGAGAAAGAACGCTCCGGGCAGGAACGGTTTGATTTCGCCATCCGGCGTGCGACCGCCCTCGGGATAAATCACCAGCGGCATTCCGGCCCTCAGACTCTTGACCGCCGACCGGATCGACGCAATCGAATTGGCCGGCTTCTGCTGATCGATGCAGACCTGCCCCGAACGCCTCAACTGCCA
>Ga0302326_10008714_pt1 | contig 22313 bp, 23 predicted proteins | sample Palsa_T0_3_FD_202264 | JGI IMG/M metagenome (GOLD analysis project Ga0302326, IMG submission 202264) | Peat permafrost microbial communities from Stordalen Mire near Abisko, Sweden - Palsa_T0_3 | ecosystem: Environmental > Terrestrial > Soil > Palsa > Peat permafrost | place: Sweden: Abisko... | reverse complement strand
CAATGTGGTGCTGGCGACCTGCGTCGCGATCGCGGGGGCCGTCATCCAGTTGATCTATGCCCGCATCAAGGGCTCGCAGCTCGGCTTCATGACCTATGCCAGCCTGGCGCTGGTGATCGTGCTCGGCAGCGCGACATTGTTGACCGACGACCCGCGCTTCGTGCTGGCCAAACCCTCGATCGCGCATTTTGCGATCGGCGCGATCATGCTCAAACGCGGCTGGATGCTGCGCTATGTGCCGCCGCTGGTGGCCGAGACCATTCCGGAATACGTCACCCTCGCCGGTTACGCCTGGGCGGCGCTGATGCTGGCGCTCGGCGCCGGCACCATCGCGGTGGCGCTGACCGGCGACATGAAGCTGTGGGCGATCTATGTGTCGGTGGTAGCGATCGGGGCGAAGGTCGCGGCCTTTGCCGTACAATATGTCGCCTTTCGGCTTCTCGTCACCAGCCGGATCCGCGCCGCGCGGGCCTATCAGAGCGAGCCACGAGCGCCCGCCCCCAGCATTGGGCTTGGGCGGTGAGATGCGCTATACCGCCGCCGAAGGCTTGGCCTGATCCCAGAACCATTCCGGTTTTGCGGCGAAGAATGCGAGGAAATGCAGATGGCGGTGGACGGAAACTGGAACATCATCATGAGCACGCCGATGGGCGACCGTAACGCCACGCTGAGCCTGAAGAATGCCGGCGGCACGCTGACGGGCACCCAGGCCGCCGAAGGCAATTCGACCGAGATCTTCGACGGCAAGGCCAATGGCGACGACGTCGCCTGGAAAGTATCCATCACCAACCCGATGCCGCTGACGCTCGAATTCACCGGCAAGGTTTCCGGCGACAGCATTTCCGGCGAAATGGGCATCGGCCCGATGGGAAGTTTTCCGTTCAAGGGAACGAGGGCGTAGGCCCTAACGGATGTCGTCCCGGCGCATTCAAAGCGCGGTCGTCATACGCGGGCTTGACCCGCGTATCCATCATCTTCGAAAATGATGGATTGCCGGGTCAAGCCCGGCAATGACGGCAGGGTACGATGCCCCCTCACCCCAGATTCAATTCCTTGAAGAAGTCGTTGCCCTTGTCGTCGATGATGATGAAGGCCGGGAAATCCACCACCTCGATGCGCCAGATCGCTTCCATGCCGAGCTCGGGATATTCCACCACCTCGACCTTCTTGATGCAGTGTTCGGCGAGATTGGCCGCCGCACCGCCGATCGAGCCCAGATAGAATCCGCCGTGCTTCTTGCAGGCCTCGCGCACCGCGACCGCGCGATTGCCCTTCGCCACCATCACCATCGATCCGCCCGCGGCCTGGAACTGGTCGACAAAGGAATCCATCCGCCCGGCGGTGGTCGGACCGAACGCGCCGGAGGCGTAGCCGTCCGGGGTCTTGGCCGGCCCCGCGTAATAGACCGGATGGTTCTTGAAATAATCCGGCAGCGGTTCGCCCTTCTCCAGCCGCTCGCGCAATTTGGCGTGCGCGGAATCGCGCGCCACGATCATGGTGCCGGTCAGCGACAACCGCGTCTTGATCGGGTTCTTGGCAAGCGTGGCGAGAATTTCCTTCATCGGCTGGTTGAGATCGATCTTGACGACCTCGCCGCCGAGCGCCTGCTCCACCGCGGGCAGATATTGCGCGGGATTGTGCTCGAGCTCCTCGAGATAGACGCCGTCTCTGGTGATCTTGCCCAGCACCTGGCGGTCCGCCGAACAGGACACCCCAAGACCGATCGGCAGTGAGGCGCCGTGACGCGGCAGCCGGATCACGCGAACGTCGTGGCAGAAATACTTGCCGCCGAACTGCGCGCCGACGCCGAGCGACTGCGTCATCTTGAGGATTTCCTGCTCCATCTCGAGATCGCGGAAGGCGTTGCCATCGGCCGAGCCGTGGGTCGGCAGCGCGTCGAGATAGCGCGCGGAGGCCAGTTTCACGGTCTTCATGCAGAGCTCGGCCGAGGTGCCGCCGATCACGATGGCCAGATGATAGGGCGGGCATGCCGCGGTACCCAGCGTCAGCACCTTCTCTTTCAAGAACGCCAGCAGGCGCTCCCTGGTCAGTACCGAGGGCGTGGCCTGGAACAGAAAGCTCTTGTTGGCGGACCCGCCGCCTTTGGCCATGAACATGAACTTGTAGGCGTCATCGCCCTCGGCATAGATCTCGCACTGCGCCGGCATGTTGTTGGCGGTATTCTTCTCCTCATACATCGACAGCGGCGCCACCTGCGAATAACGGAGATTGCGGCGCAGATACGCGTCGCGCGCGCCCTCGCTCAAGGCCGCCTCGTCGTCGCCATCGGTGATGACGCGGAAACCCTTCTTGCCCATGATGATGGCGGTGCCGGTGTCCTGGCACATCGGCAACACGCCGCCGGCGGCGATGTTGGCATTCTTGAGGAAATCAAAGGCCACGAACTTGTCGTTGTCGCTGGCCTCCTTGTCGTCGAGGATGCTGCGCAGCTGCTTCAGATGCCCCGGCCGCAGATAATGATTGATGTCGCCGAACGCGGCCTCGGACAAAGCCCGCAGCGCCTCGCGCGACACCACCAGCATGTCCTTGCCCAGCACCTTCTCGACCCGCACCCCCTCGGTGGAGATCTTCTTGTACGGCGTGATGTCGGCGCCGAGCGGAAACAGCGGCGTGTGCTTGTAGGGCGGCACGGGCTTTGGATCGGGAAAAGCGGTGGGGGCGTTCATGGGATTGCTCGCAAGTTGAGATGCCGGAGGCGGCGGCTTTAAGACGCCGCGTCGGCGGTGACATTGTTCTAAGCACTTTTGAGACAAAAGGTAAGGTTCCGGAGTCCCGGCAGCTCTGCGTCCCCTGCCGGCGCGTCCGGGCCACAAGCTCGGTTGCGCATGGCTTCGACCACGTGTAACCTTTGGTTGTTTAATTAAAAATCAAGCGCAAAGGGAGGCAGCCATGAAACCGGGATTTATCGTTTCATTTGTCACAGCGCTGACGCTGATGATCTTCGTCCCCACCGGCGCCCATGCGCTCGGGGTCGGCAAGACCTGCGGCGGCTTTTTCGGGCAGCCGTGCGATGAGGGCCTGTTCTGTCAGTCCAGGCCGGGAACCTGCGGCCGCTACGACCTGACGGGTATCTGCGCGACAAAGCCGCGATTCTGCCCGCAGATCACCGGACCGAAGCTCGTGGTCTGCGGCTGCAACGGCCAGACCTTCTTCAATGATTGCGCGCGCCAGCAGGCCGGTGTTTCGCTGGCGCACAAGGGCAAGTGCGAATAGGCCGCACCGAATCAAGTTTGAGCGTGTCGACCCGGCCGCCGCGACAGCTCCGCGGTCGCGGCGGAAGGCTTGCATGAATCTCGCGCGCACGCTTCAATGGCGCGGGGGTATTCATGACAAACTTTATCGCGTTCTCAATACCTGGTGTTCGGTTCAGTGGCTTCGCTTTGGCGTTAACGGCGCTGGTGTTGGCCGTATTGGCGGCGTCCCCGGCACGCGCCGACCGCTGCGACGATCTGGCGGCCCAGCTCGCCAACCAGATCGATGGCCTCAAGGTCGGCATCACCGCCGCCAACGTCATCTATCTGTCGCATCCGCAGGCCAAGGAGCTCTCGCTCGGCTGTGCCGGCCGCAAATTCAGCAATGAGTTGTATGCCAAGTCGGGCAGCCGCAAGCCGAAGCCGGAATTCCTCAATCTTGTCGCCAGCGCCGCCGCCCTGATCTTTACGCTGCCAAAGGACGATATGCTGAAAGGTGCTTCGCGGTGCATGTCACGGATGGGCATCTTCCATGGCGACGATGTCTCGACGCGTTACCGCCGCCTCGACATGAATTGCACGCGGACAAAAGCCGACGCCTCGATTGCGATTTCACGCAGCGCGGATCAGTGAAAGCGCGAAGCTGGGGCTCGCGCAATTGCTAAAATTTTAGCTGACTCATTGAGCTACCCGTTCACCACATCACGGGATTAGCTCCGATATGCCCTGATTTGCGCTCTGGATTCATAAAGCTTTCGCTTCCGCCTCGTCACAGTCGGATGCAACAAGACCAAGGATTCCGATCATGAACATTTCGAGCATTGCGGCGTCTACGCCGGTGACCCCTCCCGACCCGGTCGCGTCCAAAACGCCTGACCCGCAAACCGACGATGATGCCAACGACGCCGGCGCCGCCCAGCCGCCGGTTCAGGCCGCGCTGCCCCCCGGCCAGGGAACGCGGATCAACCAGATCGCCTGAAGGCCGCACCCGGCAATAAGATCGGGCGCGGAGCATCCGCGCCGCAAGTTTGCCCGAAAACAACGCGATCGTGTTCCCGCTCACGGGAAGCTTTCCATGATCGCGAAACTCCTGCTGCAGAATACCGGCTTCGTCGTCGCGATGGGCGCGTTGTTGTTCGCGTCATCGGGCACGCTGCACTGGCCGGGCGCATGGACCTTCCTGGCAACCTCGGCGGCACTCGGCCCCGTGTTCGGAGTGTGGCTCGCCAGGACCGATCCGGCGCTGCTCGCTGAGCGCATGCGGCTGACGGCACGTGACGAGCAGCCCGCCGCCGACAAGAAATTCATGCGGGCATTCGTCGCTGTGCTGTTGATCTGGTTGGTCGCCATGGGGATCGATCAGCGCGTCCACGCCTCCCACGTTCCCGTGGTGCTGCAGGCGCTGGGCCTTGCGATGTACCTGCTCTCGATGGGTTTCATCGCATGGGTGTTTCACGAGAATTCCTTCGCGGCACCGCTGGTCAAGGTGCAGGCCGAGCGGCATCACCACGTGATCTCCACCGGGCCTTACGCCTTCGTGCGCCATCCCATGTACAGCAGCAGCCTGCTGTTTTTCATCGGGGTGCCGCTGCTGCTGGGGTCGTGGTGGGGCGTCGCGATGGCGCCCTTGTTCGTCGTGCTGTTCGCCGTTCGCATGCGCATCGAGGAACGGGCGCTGATCGCGGGCCTGCCGGGCTATGCTGACTACCGGGCCCAGGTGCGCTATCGTCTGGTGCCCGGACTTTGGTGAGGATAAGCAAACCATGACCGACAGCAGGACCTACACCGGCGGCTGCCATTGCGGCATGGTGCGTTTCGAATGCACCACCGATATGGCCATGGTGACCGCCTGCAACTGTTCGATCTGCACCAAGAAGGGCCTGCATTTCACCTTCCTGGCGCCGAAGAGTTTTCAACTGCGCGCCGGCGACGACAATTTGCGGGAATATCTGTTCAACAAGCACGCGATCCGGCATCAGCTCTGCAACGACTGCGGGGTTGCCGTATTCGCGCGCGGCAGCAAGCCCGACGGCACCGAGGTGGTGGCGCTGAACGTCAGCTGCATCGACGGTATCGAGTTGGCGAAACTGACGATGACGCCGGTCGATGGGCGGAATCGGTAGAAACTTAAACGGTATTTCGCTGTCGCCGCGATGTCGGTGTGCTCCCTCTCCCACCCAACTCGGGTTTACCCGAGTTGGGCATATCAAGTTGTCGAAGTCGGATATATCCGACTTCGAGTGGGAGAGGGTTGGGGTGAGGGGTTACGGTCCATCGAAAGAGCTTAACCCCTCACCCGGCGCTACGCGCCGACCTCTCCCAAAGGGAGAGGTAAGGTCGCATTCGTACCAATTCAGCGACAATCAGATCTACAAATCCAACTCCCTGTAGCGGCGGAAGATGCCGTCCTCGTTGAAGGCGATGCGGCGGCGGCTTAAGAGATAGCTCTTGATATTCGGCCGTACGGCGACGCGGTCGTGCAGATCGACCAGGCCGGGAATATCGCGCTCGAAGGCCTTCATCCGTCCGGGAAACGCGTAGCGCAGCCCTTCGACGATCTGGAACAGCGACAGGTCCGCATAGGCCAGCCTGCGGCCGGTCAGGTAGCGGCCACCATTGCCCTCCAGCACCCTCTCGAAATAACCCAGATATTTCGGCACGCGTTCCTTCCAGAATTCCTCGGTGCGTTTTTTGGCTGGACCCTTCTGATCCTCGTAATAAAGCGACGACCCGAGCGGATGGTGGGTGTCGTGGATTTCCAGCACGAAATCCGTCACCGTGAGCTGCAGTTGATGCACCCACAGCCGCCCGGCCTCGGCCTTGGGCGCCAGACCGTGGCGGGATCCCAGATAGAACAGGATGTTGGCGGTCTGGCCGATCACGAGCTTGCCGGCTTTAAGAAACGGCGGGGCAAACGGCGGCATCCCCTTGCGTGCCTCCATCATCTTCATCATCGCCGGCATGCCGCGCTCGGTGCGCGCGACATCGGCGTAGTCGGCGCCCGCATCTTCCAGCGCGAGGCGGACATATTCGCCGCGGCCCTGAATGCCCGGCCAGTAATAGAGTTCGTAGCGCATGGACGGCCCCTCACCTTCACCAGTTGCACAGCCTTAACAAACCACTAAAGCGTTGGTTCAAAGCGATCCCGGCGGTGCAATCGCGCCCTCGCCCCGGTTTTCCCTTACAAAATTTCAACGCTATTTCGCAAAGCACGCGTCCTTGCACCGGATAAAACGACCGGCACATCGCCCGGTTAACTCCCGTTCCATTAGGGTGATAGCAGGAGAAAGACGCATCATGCCACACGCGGCCAGTTACTCTTTTGTGTACGATCAGATGCTGGTGGTTTGTGCCGGCGCGGTGTGCCTGTTCGGCACCTGGGTCGGCATGCGTCATTTCGCGCGCGCCCGCGCGACGGCCGGATCGACGCGCTATGGCTGGCTCTTCATGGCTTCGGTCGGTACCGGTGCGGCACTCTGGGCTTCGACCTTTATCTCGATCCTGGCGCTGGACCCGTCGCTGAACAGCGGATTCGAACCGGTCGCTACCGGCACCGTCCTGATCGTCGCCGTGATTGCCTGCCTGGTCGGTTTCGAGATCGGAAGCCGGCACTTTACGCTGGCGCCGGAGCTTGGCGGCGTCGTCATGGGCGTCGGCATTCTGGCCATGCACTTCATCGGGTTGAAGGCCTGGCACATTGCCGGCACCACGCAGTGGAACGCCTATGGCGTCGTGATGACCTTTGTGCTCGGCCTTGGCCTCAGCGCGCTGGCGGTCAATCGCGCCAATCGTCCGGTGACGCGCTGGTGCCGTCACGGCGCCGCGATCGTGCTGGCGTTCATGATCTGCACCATGCACTACGCGCTGACGGTGTCGACGACGGCAATCCCCGACGCGTCGGTCGTGCTGCCAGCCTATTTGATACCGGCCGACATGCTTGGTTTCGCCGTGGTCGGCGCGGTCCTGCTGGTCATGGGCAGCGGCTTTTCGACTTACATCATCGACCTGCACGCGCGCACGGAATCGGCGGACCGTATCCATCAGCTGTCGTTCAACGACACCATGACCGGGCTGCCCAACCGGATCGCATTCAATGAACGGCTGGCGTTCGACACGGCTGAAGCCCATGAGAAGGCCCACAAGCTCGCGGCGTTCTCGATCGATGTCGACGGCTTCAAGGACATCAACGACGTGTTCGGCCACAGCGCCGGCGATCTGCTGCTGATCGAAGTCGCCGACCGGATGCGCCGCGTGCTCGGCGAGGGGGAATTCCTCGCCCGCCAGAGCGGCGACGAATTTCTGGGATTGCAGACCTCGGGCAATCATCCGCACGATGCCCGCGCCTTCGCCGGCCGGATCGCGCAGGCGTTCGCCAAGCCGTTTGCCGTTCAGGGGCAGGCTGTCACCCTCACCGCCTCGATCGGCTTCTCGATATTCCCGGTCGACACACCGGAGCGCGACCAGCTCCTGAGCAACGCCAAACTCGCGATGCACCGCGGCAAGAGCAAGCAGCGCGGCACCATCTGCCAATATCAGCGCGAGATGGACGACAGCGCCCGCGCGCGCCGCGCGCTGGCGCGCGAGCTGCAGACCGCGGCCGAGCGCAATGAACTCGAACTGCATTACCAATTGCAGACATCGCTGGCCGACGGAAAAATATGCGGCGCCGAAGCGCTGATGCGCTGGCGTCATCCGAAACGCGGCCTGATCTCGCCGGCGGAATTCATCCCGCTGGCGGAGGAAACCGAGGCGATCATTCCGATGGGCGAATGGGCGCTGCGCACCGCCTGCCGCGACGCCGCCGAGGGCCGGATTCCTGGCACCGTCGCGGTCAATCTGTCGCCGGTGCAGTTCGACCGCGAGGATCTGGCCGAGACCATCCACGCGATCCTGCTGGAAACCGGCCTGTCGCCCGGCCGGCTCGAGGTCGAGGTCACGGAATCGACCATCATGTCGGACCACAGCCGCGGACTGCATATCCTGCGCCAATTGAAGGCGATGGGGATTTCAGTCGCGATGGACGATTTCGGCACCGGCTATTCGTCGCTGGCGACGCTGCACGCGTTTCCGTTCGACAAGATCAAGCTCGATCAGTCGTTCGTCAAACGGCTGCCGGGCGATGCCGCCGCCGCCGCGATCGTCCGCACCGTGCTGGCGCTGGGCGCCAGCCTCGCCATACCCGTGCTGGCCGAAGGCATCGAGACCGAGGCGCAGTGGCAATTTCTGGCGCGCGAAGGCTGCGCCAAAGGCCAGGGTTATCTGTTCGCGAAGCCCGTGAGTACGGCGCAACTGCCTGCCGTCATCGAGGCCGCGGCCCGCTTCGTCCGTGATGACGAGCCGTCGACCGCACCGGCCACGCGCGCCATTGCCGCGGCGTAGTCCCCTGACTTGAATCACCCTGGCTGGACGCCTCGGCGCGGGTTCCCGTGCTGCGGTCATCCGGCCGTCTGAAGCCTACCTGCTTTTGCAGTTGACCGCATCCACCGCGCAGGCAAGACTCGCCGGACATTTTCAACGGTGAAACTCGCTGATGAATAATCTGGATTTGCCGGTGACGCGTTACGCGACCAATGGCGACATCAATATTGCCTATCAGGCGATGGGTACGGGCCCCCTCGATATCATCATGGTCCCCGGCATCGTTTCGCATGTCGAGTTCATGCATGAACTGATCGGATATACCGCATTCCTGCGTCGTCTCTCGACATTCGCCCGCGTGGTCACGTTCGACAAGCGCGGTCAGGGACTCTCGGATCGCATATCGGGCGCACCGTCGCTGGAAGTGCGCATGGATGACGTTCGCGCTGTCATGGACGACATCGGTTCGAAGCGGGCGGTGATCGTCGGGTTTTCCGAAGGCTCCGCGATGAGCGTACTGTTCGCGGCCACCTATCCTGAGCGGGTCGCGCAGCTCGTGCTGATTGCCGGCTTTGCCCTGGCGTCGGAGTTCCAGTCGGCCAATCTGGAAGAAAGAATTGCCCAGCGCGTCAGGAATTGGGGCACCGGAGAATTGATCAAGACCGTGATTGCGCAGCAGGCGTCCAACCCGGACGCCATCAGCCAGTTCGGCAAACTGGAACGGAACGCGGCCAGTCCTGGCGGCATCAAGGCGATACTGCTGCTGAACGCGCAGATCGATGTCAGGCCGGTTCTTCCGAATGTGCGGGTGCCTACGCTTGTGCTGCATCGCCGGACCGACGCACAAGTTCCGGTCGCGCTCGGCCGCAGTCTGGCGGCTCAAATTCCCGGTGCGAAATTCATCGAATATTCCGATGGAGATCACGCTTTCTGGTCGGGCGACACTGAACCGATGATTGGCGATATAGAGGAATTCGTAACCGGGCATCGCGACAGTTCGTCCAGCGAACTGGAACGCGTCCTGGCCACGGTTCTGTTCACCGACATTGTCGACTCGACGCGCAGCGCTGCCGCCATGGGCGATCAAGCGTGGCGGCGATCGCTCGACAGTCACGACCAATTGGCGAGACAAATGCTTGAGAGACATCGCGGAATTCTGGTCAAGAATACCGGCGACGGCATTCTAGCGACGTTCGACGGGCCGGGCCGCGCGGTCAGATGTGCCTTGGCATTCAGCACCGCCGCCAAGCAGATGGGTCTTCCCCTGCGCGCGGGTCTGCATACCGGCGAAATCGAGATAAGAGGCCAGGACGTCGGCGGCATCGCGGTACACGCAGCCGCCCGTGTGATGGCTCAGTCCCAGGCCAGTGAAGTCCTGGTTTCGCGGGTCGTCACTGATCTCGTGGCGGGCGCCGGGCTCAAATTCACCGAGCGCGGTTCACATGAGCTAAAGGGCATTCCGGGCCGCTGGGACCTGTTCGCTGCGAGTGCTTAGAGCTTCTCCACTTCGCTCGTTTACACTCTGGCCTACAGGTTCGAACAGACGCTCACGGCACCGGTTCGGGTGCAACTGAGACCATGCTCGTTGGTGTATTTCACCGTGCCTTGCGGTGGCTCGCAGATCGACGCGCCACTTTGATCGTAGCAACTCATTCCGGTGTCGGGATCGATAAACCTTGCGGATCTGTCCGCAATGACGTGATCCAGAACCCAGCCGCGAGACTGCATGCACGCCTGGAAGGCCGGGCTATCGGTAAACGTGTTCTGACGCGACAGACCGCATTTGCGGCCGTCGGCGATCTTCGCAGCCATGCTGCGGTCATGGCCGCCCGGCCGCAGCGTGTCCCTGAAAACATCGGTCTGCGCCGATGCCGCGCCGAACAGCGCACCAAGAATCAGAACCGTATCGAGGATCAACCGCTTCATCGCCGTTCTCCCGGCATCGGCCGGCTCGCGGCCACAACATTATGTGTCTGTCGATCGAGCTGACCGGTTCAACAACGCGCGCGACAAATTTGAAAGTCGTGTGGAAAAGCCGAATTCCGATGGAGCCTATTTGATGGACGACGATCCGGAAATCCGGATAATCTGGTGGGGGGACGCTAACCCGAATAGACGCTAACCGAATAGGAGAGCCCATGCGCAAGCTTACATTTACAGTATTGGCGGCAGCAGCAATTCTCTTGGTGAACTCTGTGGGCTGGACAGCTAGTGCCGCCACATCTACCGGGGCCGCAATCCCGAGTGCCGCGAGAAATTTCTCGCCGATCAAGGAAACCGCGTGCCGGGGATACGGCCGCTGGTGCGGACCGGGCTATGTCAGGGCCTGCGGTCCGTACCGGTGCTGGTGCCGTCCTTGCTTCTAGGTGTTCGTTTCTAGGTGTTCAGGTTCGCGCATAAACGGAGGCCGCCGGATCCCGGCGGCCTCTTTCGTTATTTAGGACCCGAATTCTTCCTGATACGGCGTTCAATCCAAATCGATCGGGCCCTAGTTGGCCGCGAAACAGTACAGCAGGCCGTCGCCGCCGGTGCTCCTGAGATCGGCCTGCGAGCAGCCGCCATCCGGCCCGCGCGAGGGATGCGAACTATTCCAGGATTTCGACGCATCGTCGTCGCGCAGCCCGATGCGATCGGAATGACCTAGCATCGCGGCACCCTGGGTGCTGCTCGTCCAGTTCTTGCAGGTACGGTCTTCTCCCGCCGGGAAAGCCGTGCCGTCCGCCTGCGATCCCGTCAGCACGTCGTGGCGGTTCGGCGAATCGCCGCGGCCGTTGATGACATCGCCCTTCTCGCTGAGCGCGGTCTGCTTGGTGAGATTATTGGCGCCGTGGAGTTCGGCGACATCCCTGGCGATCACGACGCCCTTTGAATTCTGCCACGGACCCTTGCCGATGCGATCGCGCGCATTCACCGCAGGCTTGCCGTCGGCGGCCTGCGCCGAGAGATAAGCGTGCCAAACCTTGGCCCCGGAAGCATTGGCACCCGCGGCCTGCGCCAGCGTCTGACAATGATTGTCGGCACCGGCAAGCCCCCCGAGATTGGCACCGGTTCCGATACCGTTGCTGGTCACGAAGAACGTGGTATCGGCCGACTGCGCGCGCGCCGGCTGGGTCGCGGTCAACGAGGCGGCGAGGCACAGGCATACAGGCGAGATCATCCTGGTGAAGATGGACATCGATTTCCTCCGAATTGCTTTTGCTGATCGCTTTTGAGAGTTGCGAAGTTTCTTTTGATCGACCGGCGCGCCGAGAAGCGGGCCGGGTCTGACATCAACCCGACCGGCGCGACATTATTCCGCTTTCGCAACGCCGCAATGAAGGGCAAGAAAATGAAGGACCAGAAATGAAGGACCAGAAATGAAAAGGCGCCGCGGAACCAACCGCAGCGCCTTGTATCATCACGTGCCGCAAAAAGATCAGGTCTGCTGGATCGCCGAGAGCTCCCAGCCGGCGCCGCGCGGCCGCAGGAAGGTCCACACTTCCGTCACCTCGGACGGTGTTTCGCTGCCCTCGACCAGCCGGCCGGTGGTGCGCTCAAGGGTCCTGTCGACCAGCGAGAACCGCATCGCCACGCTGGCGAAATCGGTATCACCCTCGCGCCAGGCTTCCGCCAGGTCGCCCTGCAGCAATTTGACGTCGGAGGTCTTGTTGATCTGGTTGCGGGCTTTGTTGGCGTCGAGATCCCCCGTGAAATACGACACCATTTCAGGCGTGGCCAGCGTGCGCAGTTTGCCGATATCCTCGTTGGACCATGCGGCCTGAATCTCGCCGAGCAGTCGTTCGAAGGCTTCGTAATCGCCGGGAATGAGCTCAAGCGGCGCGCTGCCCGATCCCAGTCCGAAACCCGTTGCGGCGCGGAAGCTCGATGGCGCGCCGAGGCCCGCGGCCGCACCGGCATAGGCGGTCTCGTGACGGCGCTGCCACCACGACATCGCCAGCCGAACCACGATGATGATCAAGCCGATCTGCAGGATCAGGCCGAAGATCGACGACAATCCGCCGAGGCCCCCGAACATTCCGCCGCCGAACAGCATGCCGAGCAGGCCGGCGCCGAGAAAGCCCGCGAACAGGCCGCGGAGCATGCCTCCGCCGGGCCGGTTGAAGAACCCGCCGCCGGCAGGCGCGCCGAGACCTCCCGGTTCAGCCGTGGTGCGGTTGAAGGGCTGCGCGGTGCCCGGGGCGGTCGATGTGCTCGGCGGCGCGGAAAACGTTCGCGCTCCCCGAGAACCCGAGCTGACGCCCCCGCCGATCCTGGCATCGGCCGACGAGGCCGCCAGCATCACCGGCAACGCCAGCGACAGAATGACGGCAATCGCCTGGACGAAGCCGTGGGCGCGTTGCGTAAATCTCATGTCAATATCCTCAAATCCCCGATAGGGGGAAACGTCCCTAACATGGGCAGTACTACCTGAAAGTGAAGCGATGATCGGGAACCTGGGCTGCGGCGCTCGGTCGCGGGCATGCGGCAAGGACGCGCATTGTGGCGCGCGTCACCCCCTGGGCTTGACCGGGGGGCATCCTTTTCTGCGAAGCCCGGCCAAGACCAGGAATGGATCGCCCGGCATCGTCCGAAATCACGACGGCGTCATGGTCTCCTTCACCGCGGCGACCAGTTGGCTCAGCGTGAAGGGTTTGGGCAGGAACGCGAACTGCTGGTTCTCCGGCAGGCTCTTCTCGAAGGCATCTTCAGCGTAACCCGAAACGAAGATGATCTTGAGGTCGGGATTGCGGCCGCGCATGTTCTTGAGCAGGGTCGGGCCATCCATTTCCGGCATCACCACGTCGGAAACCACGAGATCGACCGCGCCGTTCTTTTCCTCCAGCGCTTCCATCGCCTCGATGCCGTTCGACGCCTCGATGACGCTGTAGCCGCGCGAGCGCAGGCCGCGGGCGTTGAGCGAGCGCAGGCCCTCCTCGTCTTCGACCAGCAGAATGGTGCCCTGCCCGGTCAGGTCGGTGCGCGGCTTGACCTCGGTCGCAGGCTCCCTGGCCGCGCCATTGCCGGCCACCGCATCGGGCTGGACTTCCTGCTCGGGATTATGCCGCGGCAGGAAGATATGGAACGAGGTACCCTTGCCGGCCTCGGAGTCGACATAGACGAAGCCGCCGGTCTGCTTGACGATGCCGTACACCGTCGACAGGCCGAGGCCGGTACCCTTGCCGACTTCCTTGGTCGAAAAGAACGGCTCGAAGATCTTGTCGACGATCTCGGCTGGAATGCCGGTGCCGGTGTCCGCGACATCGATCCGCACATAATCCGCCGCCGGCATTCCCTTGTAGGACAGTCCGGCGGCATCCGCCGCTGTCAGATTGCCGGTGCGCACCGTCAGCTTGCCGCCCTCGGGCATCGCATCGCGGGCATTGACGGCGAGATTGACGATCACCTGTTCGAATTGCGAGACGTCGACCTTCACCGGCCACAGATCGCGGCCATGCACCAGGTCGAGCTTGACCTTCTCGCCGATCAGCCGGCGCAGCAGCATGGTGAGATCCGACAGCGCGTCGCCGAGATCGAGCACCTGCGGCCGCAGGGTCTGGCGGCGCGAAAACGCCAGCAACTGGCGCACCAGCGTCGCCGCGCGGGTCGCGTTCTGCTTGATCTGCATGATGTCCTGGAACGAGGGATCGGTCGGCTTGTGCGCGTTCAGCAGGAAGTCGTTCGCCATCATGATCGCGGAGAGCACATTGTTGAAATCATGGGCGATGCCGCCGGCGAGCTGGCCGACCATGTCCATCTTCTGCGACTGGTTGATCTGGTTCTCGAGCGTTCGCCGCTCGGTGGTTTCCAGCATGTAGACGATGGCGGCTTCGGTCTCGCGTTCGTCTTCCTCGACCGAGGTGACGAAGAACTGCCCCCAGCGCTCCTTGGGCCCGTCGAGCATGGCCTCGACCGGCGGGATATCGCCCTGCCCCTCCGCCGCCTGGTTGATGGCGGCGATCAAGAGGCTGCGATCGCGCGCATTGACCGTCCTGAAGATCGACTTGCCGGCGGCGCCGTCCGCACCCAGGCTTTGCGCCAGCTTGGCGAAGCGCGCATTGGCGCGGACCACCGCACCACCGCGATCGACGGTCGCGATCGCCATCGGGGTGTGGTCAAAGAAGCGCATGAAGCGGACTTCGGCGGCCCGCTGCGGATCGGCACGCTCGTCACGGGCGCGGCTGATCACCAGCGTGCGCGACGCGCCGGGCACGCCGTCGGCGCCGAATGCCAGCTTGTGATAGAGCCGCACCGGCACGGTCTTGCCGCCGCGCATGCGCAGGTCGATGTCGAACACCTCGGTCTTGACCTCGCCCGGCACCGGCGCAATCGATGTCAGCAGCGACGCGCCGTCGCCGGACACGATGTCGGCGAGCTTCAGGCCGCCCGACCCTATTTCCGCAAGATCGTGATCCAGCCAGTTCGCCAGCGTCGCATTGATGTAGACGATGTCGCCGGCGGCATTGACCGAGAAGAAGCCGCAGGGCGCATGATCGAGATATTCGATCGCGTGCTGCAGTTCCTTGAACACGTCTTCCTGCCGTTCGCGGTCGCGGGTGATGTCGGCAATCGACCACACCGCGTATTTCGCCTCACGCCGGCTCTGGCCGAGCGGCCGGACCCGCATCCGCAGCCAGCGTCCATGACTGCCGTCGTGACCGCTGCCGTCATGACCGGCGATGCGAACCTCTTCCTGCTGCCGCTTGCCTTCGCGCGCCGCCTTGAGCAGGCGAAACACCGCCTCGGAGACATCGGGATTGCCGATGAAGACCCGCTCGACCGGGCGGACGTCGAGCGCGGTGGTCGCCCCCGTGAGCGCGAGATAGGCGGCGTTGAAATAGACCACATGGCCGCCGGGATCGGTGACCGCGAGGCCATCATAGGCCTGATCGGCAATGCGGCGGATCACCGGGTCATCGGTGGAACGATCGGCGAAACGAATGATTCCCGCGGCATAGGCGAACAGGTTGAACAGCCCGACCGTCGCCAGCAGCGCGAGCAGGCCGAGAATGTAAGGCTGCGCCTGGGCCCGGCCGATGGTCATCAGCGCCACCGCGGCCGCGACGATCCCGCCGGCCACCAGCAGCACCAGGACGATGCTGCCGCTGCGCCGCGCCGGCTCATGGGCGGGCATCGGCTCCGGCGGCGGATCGTTGTCGGGTTCGGCGGTCATACCAGGGGACGCAGCCTGTCGAGATGGGTGTAACGCGCTTGCGCGCGCCGGGTGCAATGCGCTTGCGCGTGACGTGCGCTTCGCACGCCTGCTCCTGAGTGCCTGAATCGGACCCGCAAGCGCAAGTCCATCACGCCGTTATTTCGTCGGTTACGCTCATTTCCCGCACATTAAGGCCGGCCGTTGCCGGGATCACGTCCGCCGGCCGGAAAGCCCGCGCTTGAGACCCATCACATAGCCGATGATTTCGGCGACCGCATGATAGTGCTCGACCGGGATCTCCGCATCGATCTCCACGGTGGCGTACAAGGCCCGCGCCAGCGGCACGTTCTCGACAATGGGAATATCGTGCTCGCCCGCGATTTCCCTGATCTTGAGCGCGATCCGATCGACGCCCTTGGCCACGCAGATCGGCGCCGCCATGCCGCGCTCGTAGGAAAGCGCCACCGAATAGTGGGTCGGGTTGGTGATGATCACCGAGGCCTTGGGAACCGCGGACATCATGCGCTTGCGCATGCGCGCCTGCCGCAATTGCCGGATCCGGCCCTTGATTTGCGGGTCGCCTTCGGACTGCTTGAACTCTTCCTTCATTTCCTGCAGCGACATCTTCTGGCGTTCGTACCATTGCCGGTACTGGAAAAAATAGTCCGCAATCGCGACCACCGCGAGCATCGCCACCACGGCACCCATCAGATGCAGCGTCAGGCTGAGGATCACGCCGAAAATCATGACGGCGTCGAAATGCAGCATCGACTCCAGGCGATGACGCTCCGGCCAGAGGATCGCCATCATCACGGCGCCCAGCGCGAACAGTTTGAACAGGCCCTTGCCAAAGTTCGCCGCCGCCTGCTTGCCGAAGATCCGCTTGGCGCCGGACGCCGGCGATATCTTGCTGAATTTGGGCTTGAGGGATTCGCCCGACCATACCAGGCGGTGCTGCAGCATATTGCCCGCGATCGCCGCCAGTGCCAGCAGCAACAGCGGCACGCCGAGGGCTGCGATCAGCATATATTCGAGACTCTGCGCCAATTGCAGCAGGCTCGGTCCGTCGGTGTGAATCGACCACGAATTGGCAAGCAGGTTGCGCAGCGGCATCTGAATGCCGCCGATCGATCCGGAAAACGACGACAGCACCAGCGTGGCGCCGGCGATCATGAACCAGGTATTGACCTCCTGGCTTTTGGCGACATCGCCGCGCTCGAGGGCGTCATCCAGACGTTTTTGCGTGGGGTCTTGTGTGCGTTCTGCGCCGTCGTCTTCGTCCGCCATCGCTTGAGGCTTTCAGTTGAGCGGCATCAGGTCGTGCATGACGCCGATGAAATAATCGAGGAATGTGCCCATCATCGCGGCGAGGATGGCAGCGAAGATCAGGAAGCCGGAGAGAATCGACAGCGGCACGCCGACAAAATAGACCTGCATCTGCGGCATCAGCCGTGCCAGCACGCCGAGGCCGACATTGAAGACCAGACCGAACACCAGGAACGGCGCCGACAATTGCATGCCGATCTTGAACGCCGCGACGAAGGCGCGGATGGCGAGTGCGGCAACATCGCCGCTCGGCACCAGATCGCCCGGCGAGAAAATCGAATAGCTGTCGTTCAGCGCGGCGATGACAAGATGATGGCTGTCGGTCGCGAACAGCAGCGTTATGCCGAGCAGCGTGAGGAAGTTTCCGATCAAGAGGCCCTGCTGGCCCTGGGTCGGATCGATAGCGGTGACAAATCCGAGGCCGAGTTGCTGGGCGATCACCGAGCCCGCGACCTGCAGCGCCGACAGTGTCACCCGGGCGGTGGCGCCGAGCACGATACCGATGACGATCTCATGGAGCATCATGATCAAAAGCGCCGTGAGCGACTGCATGTCGATGGTGTAGGAGGTGCGGTGCAGCGGCAGGATGATCAGTGTCAGCAGCACCGCGATCGCGAGCTTGATGCGAACCGGAATATTGGACTCGCCCAGTCCCGGCAACAGCATCACCATCGCGCTGACGCGGGCAAACACCAGCATGAAGGCGGCGGCGAGCGCAGGCAGCAGTGAAATATCAATGCGCATGATTTACGCATAGTGCCTCAACCGCCTATGATTCGCGACGATATCCGCATCATGTGGCTATGCAGCGCATCCGCCATGAACGGCAGCGCCAGCAGCAGGGTGACGAAAATCGCCAGGATTTTCGGCACGAACACCAGCGTCTGCTCCTGGATCTGCGTGAGCGCCTGGAACAGCGACACCACGACGCCGACGACGAGACCGACGACCATCAGCGGCGACGACACCACCACGATGGTCCAGATTGCATCGCGCGCGACGTCGAGGGTTTCAGCACCGGTCATTACATGTGTTCCATTCGGGTTAGCTCGTCATTCCGGGATGGTCCGGAGGACCAGACCTCAGACGTGCAATTGCACATCGGGGAATCCTTGGATTCCGGGCTCGCGCTTCGCGCGCCCCGCAATGACGGCGATTGAAAAACTCAGATCGCCATCTTCATGATGTCTTCGTAGGACTGGATGACCTTGTCGCGCACCGACACCAGCGTCGATACCTTGACGTCGGTCTCGGCCACCGCCGTCACGACATCCATGACGTTGGCCTTGCCCTGCGCCATCGCGGTTGTCTGCGCATCCGATTGTTTCCCCCCCTCCATGACGCTGCCGATGACGTCCTTGAGCAGTTCGCCGAAGGAGGGCCCGCCGGTGGTGGGTGATTTGCCGCCGCCGGCACCGGTGTCCAACACGCGGGCAACGCTTGCGTAGGCATTTGCAGCGACTGTGGGTGAAGCCATGGTTCAGGTTCCTGTTCAGGCCTTGAGGATGTTGAGCGTGAGTGAGAGCATCCGGCGCGTCGCGCTGATGATGTTGAGGTTCGCCTCGTAGGATCGTTGCGCGTCGCGCATGTCGGTCATTTCGATCAGCGGATTGACGTTGGGGTATTTGACGTTGCCGGCGGCATCCGCCGCCGGATTGCTGGGCTCGTGCTTGACGCGAAACGCCGTTTGATCGGGCCGGATCTTGCCCATCGCAACCACCCTGGCATCCAGCTCACGGTCGAGTGCGGAGGAAAACGTCGGCACCTTGCGGCGATAGGGGTCGCCGCCGGCCGTCGCCGCGGTGGAATCCGCATTGGCGATATTTTCCGAGATCACGCGCATCCGTCCCGCCTGGGCGCGTAGGCCGGACGTCGCGATCCCCATCGACCTGGCGAAATCTGCGATAACCTGACGGTCTGCCATGTTGTATCTTCTCCTGGCCTAATCCGGCCTCATGCCTTGCCGATCGCGACCTTCAAAAGATGCAGACGGCTGCTGTAGAGCGAGGTCACGGCGGCATAATCCATCTGGTTGTCGGCAGCCTTCAGCATCTCGTCTTCGAGATTGACGGCGTTGCCGGTGGGCCGCGTCTCAAAACCGGCGTTGGAATTCTGGTCGAAGCTTTCGGGTGCCCCCGACGGGATGATATGACTGGTGCTGGTGCGCACCATCGCCAACGGGCCGGGGCCCGCGCTGGCGCCCGTGACATCGATTTTTGGCGCGATGAGATCGCGCGGCCTGAAACTCGGCGTATCGGAATTGGCGACATTTTCAGCCAGAACGCGCTGGCGCTCCTGGTGCCATTGCATCTTGGTACGCATTGCCGCCAGGGCCGGAATATCACTGATCGCCATCGCGCCCTCTCCTCTTGCCTTTGGCGGCGTGACGCCGCTTGAGGTGGGCAGAATTTGCCGCGTGTATGGTTAACAGCCGGTTAAAATCGCCGCGGTGGATGGCGGCGTGCCCCGGGGCCGATTCGCTGTGTGCCGATCAATCCGTGCGCATTTTCGCCATGAAAGCTGCGTTAACCAACGAAATCATTGGAGTTGGGACAGCGAGAAGTCGTTTTGGCCCAGCCGATTCATAGGTTATTAAGATAGCGGGCGGCAGTTTCTGCCGTGGGGAATTAAGGATTAGGGCCGGATCGAGGCTTCGTTCGCCGCTTGGCGCGTCGTTTCCGATCCGCGTTCGACGCAACAGACTCGAAGAATTCGCCGTTTGCCGGGGACAAAGCATGCAGGCTCTGACATTTTTCTTCGCCTTCGTGGCGGTTCTGGCGCTGATCGGGGTCGCCGCCTGGCTGGTGCGCCGATTCGCGGGGAACCGGCTGGGGGCCAATACCAATCGTGGCCGGATGCCGCGGCTGGCGGTGATCGATGCCGCCGCGGTGGACGGCCGGCGCCGGCTGGTGCTGGTGCGGCGCGACAACATCGAACATCTCTTGATGATCGGCGGTCCGACCGACATCGTCGTCGAGCCCAATATCGTGCGCGCCATGCCCGGACGGGACCAGATTCCATCGCGGTCGGCGGTCGGCGGAACCGAACCGCAGGTCCGGGTCGCGCCGCTGCCGGACGCCGGCAACTGGTCCGATGACGGCCCGCGCTCCGACGCCTTCGATCATCCCGAACCGCAAATGCCCGAGCCGCCGCCCCGCCCGGCCCGTCCCTCCTTCGCCGACGAAGTGCGCCGACCGGCGCCGGCAATGTCGGAACGACGCAGCGACCCCTTGACCGGATTCACGCCGGAACCGCTCAGCGGGCGTCCCGAGTCCCGCCCCGAGCTGCGCGGCGAACCGATGCCGTCGCGGGTGACATCGCGCAACGAGCCGGTGATACCGCGCCCGCCACGCCAGAGCGAAGCGCCGAAGCCGCCCCCGATTCGGGCGCCGGAGCGCGCCGTTGCGCCGCCGCCACCACCGCCTCCCCCGGCCCCCCCGGCCCCGGCGATGTCATCGGCGGACCAGAATCTCGCCGAGATGGCGCAACGCCTGGAGGCGGCGCTTCGCCGGCCGGCCGGCGACCCCGAACCGCGCATCGGCGCCCCGCCGGTCGCCCCCGAACCGCCCCCTGGCCGCAGCGCCCCCCGCAGCGAGCCGCCGATGCCGCCGCCGGTGGCCGCCCCTTCGGCCAAGAGCGGCTTTGAGAATCTGGAAGACGAGATGGCATCACTGCTGGGTCGTCCAAAGACACCTTCGTGAGGCCGGCGGCTTTTCCGCGTAGAGTATTATTTTTTGCCACACTGATAGCCGCCGGATCGCTGGCGGAGCCGGCGTTCGCGCAGGACATCAGCATCAATCTCGGCCAGGGCAATGGCGGCGTCACCGAACGCGCGATCCAGCTGATCGCGTTGTTGACGGTGCTGTCGGTCGCGCCGTCGATCCTGATCATGATGACGTCGTTCACCCGGATCGTCGTCGTGCTGTCGCTGCTGCGCACCGCACTCGGCACCGCGACCGCGCCGCCGAACTCCGTCATCATCGCGCTGGCGATGTTTCTGACCGCCTTCGTGATGGGCCCGGTGCTGCAGAAATCCTACGACGACGGCATCAAGCCGCTGGTCGCCAACCAGATCAGCGTCGAGGAAGCGATGCAGCGCGCTGCCGTGCCGCTGCGCGGCTTCATGCAGAAGAACGTGCGCGAGAAGGACCTCAAGCTGTTCATGGATCTGTCGGGCGAACCGCCGCCGGCGACGCCGGAAGACATGTCGCTGCGGATTCTGATACCGGCGTTCATGATTTCGGAACTGAAACGCGCTTTCGAGATCGGTTTCCTGCTGTTCCTGCCGTTTTTGATCATCGACCTCGTGGTCGCCTCGGTGCTGATGTCGATGGGCATGATGATGCTGCCGCCGGTGGTGGTGTCGTTGCCGTTCAAGCTGATCTTCTTCGTGCTGGTCGACGGCTGGGCGCTGGTCGCCGGCAGCCTGGTGCAAAGCTACGGCGGCGGCGGATAGCGGCGCGACCGGCATCGCGCCAGCCGATAGACGTCGGGGCGCGTTCCCTCGCGCCTCCGGACTCAGCCTTTCACATTGAACTGCTTGCCGAGGTGATCGCCGATCTGGACGATCAGCGCGACACATTCGGGATAGCCCGGCATCGCAATGGTCGCCGCTTCGGCCGCGGTGCGGAATTCCCAGCTGTCGCCGGTACGCAAAACAGTAATCACGATTCCGTCCGGACAGTCGGCATGGGCTTTCAACTCAGCCCAGGCCATCGCCACCAGTTCCGTTTCGGTCTTGCCGGGCTTGCTCATGCGGACGGCGGCTTCCTCTGCACGGTCTAGCCGCGCAGGTTGCCGCTTCGGCTCGCCGCTGTCGAGGGGGTGAGCCCTACTTCGCCGCGCCAACCCGCTTCAACCCGACGATCGCCGGCAGCGAGCCGGTCGGGAACGGGTCGGCCTTCGGGGTTCCCGGCGGCATCGTCGCGCGCGCCGTCGCGTCCGGGAATCGCATTTTCATTTCGCGCAGGAAGCCGTCGAGAGTATCGACGCTTGCCGCCATCTTCGCAATCTGGGCGAATTCGGCGCTGGTGGAAGCGGCCGGCTTGCTCGCGGTCTCGAACGCGGCGCGGTCGGCGTCGCCGCTCATCAACGGCGCATATTTTTCGCGGAAGCGCGCCAGACCGATGGCGTCTTCGGCAAGCGCATATCCGACCGCGGCGCGGATCACATCGCCCTTCTCCACCGGGTTCAGCGGCTTGAAGTCGCGCCAGCGATCGGCGTAGTACAATTCGATCTGTTCGGAAGACTCGCGCCAGTGCCGCGACGCCCAGTAAATATCGGAC
>Ga0302326_10008713_pt1 | contig 22315 bp, 20 predicted proteins | sample Palsa_T0_3_FD_202264 | JGI IMG/M metagenome (GOLD analysis project Ga0302326, IMG submission 202264) | Peat permafrost microbial communities from Stordalen Mire near Abisko, Sweden - Palsa_T0_3 | ecosystem: Environmental > Terrestrial > Soil > Palsa > Peat permafrost | place: Sweden: Abisko... | reverse complement strand
CATCGGAGTGAACACGGCGACGATTCTGCCAGCCCAGGGAATCTGTTTTGCCATCGGTATCAACACCGCGAAATTTGTTGTCAGCCGCCTGCTGCGCGACGGACGCATACGTCGGAGTTACATTGGGGTTTCGGCGCAGACGGTTCCGATCCATCGCCGGGTGGTGCGCTTCTATGGCTTGGCGAGGGAGACGGGTGTGGTCGTGGTTGGCATGGAAGAGCGAAGTCCGGCGCGGAGCGCAGGCTTGCGCGAGGGCGATGTGATCGTTGCGCTGGACGCGAAGCCGGTCGCTGGCGTGGACGATCTGCATCGTTTGCTGACCGACGCTCAGGTGGGGGCGAGGTGCGAGTTGACGGTGATTCGCCACACGGAGCGACTGATGCTGCCGATTTCTCCCGAAGAGGCGCGCTAACGTCCTGGCCTGTGGAGTGACGGGCGTCTCGCCCGGCAACGCTGCTGCGTAGGGACGGGCGAGGCGCCCGTCACTCCCCAAAGCAGGACCTTCGCATCGAATTGCACACACAGGATTTCGTGTGTTAGCTTCGATTCGGAGAGTTCCGCTTGCGACAGACGGTTCCGGCTGGAATGAACCGCAAGGAAACTGAAGTTTACTTGCGGCTTGATTCGGCGCGGCTTCCTCAGCATATCGCCATCATCATGGACGGAAACGGGCGCTGGGCCCGGCGGCGGCATATGCCGCGCGTCGCCGGACATCGCGCCGGTGTCGCGGCCGTGCGTTCGACGGTTGAGACCGCCGCGCGCATCGGAATCCCGGCGCTGACGCTCTATGCCTTCTCGGAAGAAAACTGGAAGAAGCGTCCGAAGACGGAAGTGGATTTCCTGATGCGGCTTTTGTGCCGTTATCTCAAGGCGGAGATCAAGACGCTCAACGAAAACAATGTTCGCCTGCAATACATCGGACGCAAGCATGAGTTACCGGAGTCGGTGCAGCGCGAGATGGAAGAGGCGAGTTGCGCGACCTCGAGAAATACAGGGATGCTGCTGACGCTCGCGCTGAATTACAGTGCGCGCAGTGAAATCGTCGACGCCTTCCGCTCGCTGGCCGAAGCTGCAGCCCGCAATGGCGGACTCGATCACATGCAAGTCGATGAGCGGGCGATCAGTGACCACCTCTACACGCGGGGCCTGCCGGATCCGGACCTGGTCATTCGCACCAGCGGCGAGATGCGGTTGAGTAACTTCCTGCTGTGGCAATTGGCTTATGCTGAGATTTATGTGACGCAGACGCTGTGGCCCGATTTCCGCGGGGTGCAACTGCTCGAAGGCATCGAGGAATATCAGAAGCGCGAGCGGCGTTACGGCGGACTGGCACAGGACGGGCACGCGCCGCAGCATACCGCGGCTAGGACTCATGCCGGGACGAAGCGCTGATTGCGGCTCATGAAAAGAGTTTGTCATCTCGAGTGAAGCGACCTATCTGCAGTTCGCGGCCAACTTCAGATCCCTCGCTCCGCTGGGGATGACAATCCATGAATAGAGTGCGGCGCTCAGGACTCGGCCTTCAGCACAGGTTCTTAGGCGAAGCTTAGTTCCCCCAAATGATCAAGCGCGTCGCGACCGCCGTCGTTCTAATTCCCCTGGTTTTGCTGTTGGTGCTGAAGGCGCCGGTCTATGTGCTCGCCATCGTGGCTGGAGCAGTCGCGTTGCTGGCCATCGGCGAATTTCTCAAGCTGATGGCGCACTATGCGGTTCAGCCGATGGCGCTTGCGACGTACACCTTCGTCGCCCTCTTCTTTGTGTTTGTAGTTCTCGCGTCCACCGATCGCACGCCGTTGGTTGAGACTGCGGCCATACTTTACGGACTGGCTGTGGCATCGGCGTTGGCGCCTTTTACATTTCTGACACTAGCCATGGGTGTTCGACGCGCGGCCTTCGGTCGGGCAAGCGGCTATCCGGCAGCCGCAGCTTCATCCTTTGCCTTTGCCTACATCGCAATCCCGATGGCGCTGCTAGTCTCGATCCGGCAGCAACCGGCGGGAGCGATCTGGACCATCTATACGCTGCTAGCCGTGTGGGCGGGAGACGTATTCGCGTATTTTGTTGGCAGGTCGGTCGGTCGGCATCGCATGTCCCCGGAGATCAGCCCGAAGAAGACCTGGGAAGGCGCGGTGGCATCGATCATGGCCAGTGTGGTCATCGGGACGCTGTGGATGCAGCATGCGCCGGCAATCAGTTCCGCGCTGCTGCGGATGGGATTGATTGACCGCCGCGACGGCATGTTCGGCCTGGAGCAGCCGCAACTGTGGCTCATCATTCTGCTGTCGGCGGTGGTGAACATCGCGGCGCAGTTAGGCGACCTGGTCGAATCGCTAATCAAACGCGGCGCGGGAGTAAAGGATTCGGGAACCATTCTGCCCGGCCACGGAGGCATGCTTGACCGCATCGACGCCATGCTGTTTGCGGTGCCGGTCGTGTGGGCGTACGGCACCTGGAGGTTGATCCAGTAGCCAAACTGCACCGCTTTGAGTGCGCTTCGCGTGCGAACTGTTGATCGGGTTGCTTCGTACATCTGTTATGCGCTTTTGTGTTGCACTGATCCTTCACGCGCTGGTCGTTCTGGCCGCGGCATGCCTTTTCGGTCAGGGCTCGCCTTCGTCACCGCCCCCTTCCGCAACGATTGGGCCGGGCGTTGCTCCGAACCCCATGGCGCCGAACCCCATGGCTCCGAAAACCGTCGATCTCAAGCCCGACGCCAGCGGCGTTGTGCCTGCTGCGCAGATTCGCGAACTTCTGCAGCTTGCGGAAGAGAAAGACCTTGAAAACAATAAGCGGCAGCGCGATTACACCTATATTGAGCGCGTGGAACGGCACGTGCTTGATGGGCGGGGCGGGGTGAAAAAGACAGAAACGCGAACTTCGGAAATCCTGCAAATTTATGGAGAAGATGTCGAGCGTTTGACCGCCAAGGATGACAAACCGTTGCCTCCGGATGAGGCGAAAAAAGAAGATGACAAGATTCAGAAGATCATCGACAAACGCAAGAACGAATCCGAAGGCGACCGCCGTAAGCGGTTGGAGAAAGAAGAAAAGGAGCGCGAAGAAGATCGCAAGTTTGTGCTGGAGGTATCCGACGCGTTGAATTTCCGGCTGGTGGGGTCGGAAGTACTCGACGGGCGCGATACCTGGGTATTGGATGGCGACCCTCGTCCGGGCTTCGAGCCGAAAGACCGCAATGCGAAGTTTCTGAGCAAATTCAAGGGCCGCGTATGGATCGACAAAGCCGAAGCGGAATGGGTAAAGCTCGACGTTATGGCCATCGACACCGTATCGGTTGGCTGGGTGCTGGCGAGGGTCCACAAAGGCACGCGTCTGATCGTTGAGATGGCCAGAGTGAATGATGAAGTATGGTTGCCCAAACGCCTGCAGCTTCACTTCGATGCCCGCGTGGCCCTGTTCAAGAGCTATGACGACGATGTCGATCAGGCGTATAGCGATTACAAAAAATTCCGTGCGGATACGAAAATTACGGTCCCGGACGGAGAGAGTCGCTAGCAGGGAGTTGGTTCTTCTAAGGCGTCCGATGGAGAGTGAGATCCAGGGTCTCTCCAGCTTGCTTCATGGTCCCCGAAATCGCAGTATTACCTTGATTCATGGTGCCGTCATACAGAGTCAGACTGGGGGTGCATTCGAAGTGCAGAATAGACTTCCGATAGGTGATGGCCGTCATCTGAATGCCGGTGGTGTCCTGCTCAGGATAGTCGATAGTGCCCGTCAAGCTTCCGTCCTGCGCGGCCGAAATATGCACCACGATCGGCTTTTTCGGTTGGGCGCCTGGATTCAGAGTCCCCTGCCAATCTCCGACGATTGGCGATGCATCCTGTGCCCATGCAGGGGCCGGCGCAATGGTCAAGCCGAAGAATAAAGTTAATCCCCCGCAAAGCGCGAACAATGGAACGCGAGCTGTTTTCATGGTCGAACTCCCTTCAGCGACCTAGGGTGCTTTTGGCTTTTCTGGCGGCGCTATCTGAATCTGAATGGCATGAATGTTGTCGGATTTGGTGGTGTCCACAGAGACTACGTCAAGATTTCCGTTCGTGTCGCGTGCCTCAACCGTGCGCGTGGCCTGGGCTCCAGAAGCGGCCGGACGCACGGTATCCAGTGTAACAGTAGTTATCCGGAGACCAGATCCGGGATCGCCGGGATTCGACTGCTCCACTTTCTGTTCGGTGACCTGCTGACCCGTAGAGGTGGTGGCCTGAGAGGTGGTTGCGCGCTCAACCAAATGCAGGCTGCCGTCGGGAACAGCTCCGGGAACATCCACCGAATAGGTATCGACAGTCTTGCGCACTTCGCCCGGAGAACTCTCCGACTCCTGGCTGATGGTGTGGGAGATTTCGCCGAGCTTGCCTTCGGAGTCCGGGCGAGAGACGCGTTCGTCGGTGCTGCGATCGGCGCCCTCTTGTTTGCTGGTTGTCTCGCGTATTTCGCCCACTTGCCAGTTTCCGGCGCCATCAGGGAGTAAGGTGGTTTTTTGAGATTCAACTGTGCCCCTGCCACTTGCATCGTGTTCGCGGCGCTCCTGCACCTTAACGGCTGGAGTGAGTCCGCCATTGACGTCTGGAAGAAGCACGGTGGTTTTCGACTCCTCCACGTTGGGGCTGGTTTTTTTCGTCTCTTCAAGTTGCCGCCGAATCAATTGAAGATCGCCGTTGGTGTCAGGAGCTGACGTCGTGCGTGCCACGTTCGAATCACCTCCAGCTGAGGTGTGTGTTTCTTCTTCGGTGACCTCGACCAGTGTTTTGTCCCCATCCCCATTGCGATTGAAGGTCCGGGTGGTGGTTCGCACCGTGTTGGCGTCCACTTGAACTGTTTCCTTTTCGATGTCCTGATAAGGCTCAAAACTTCCATCCGAACCACGGCGCTCGACCGATTGCTCGTCGACAGTGCGATTTCCGCTCTGGCTGTGGGTTTCGACGGTGCGGATGGGGTCGTCGGTGTTGGCGTCGCGCGATTCGGTGGTGGCCGTCCAGTTCGTGGCCGGCGCAGATTGGCTGGTATCGGCTGCCTGGGAATTTGAGGTTTGTGCGCAAAGGGCGAGGCTCGAACAAAAATACGCCGCGATCGCGAGCAAGATAAGCTGACCGAAGCCCACAGCCCGGATCGGGCAATCGCGACCACTGCTCGGGAGTTCCCGGCTGGTGGCCGCTCTCCGCTCCGGGTTCGGTCTCCGAATGCTCAAGGTTTGGATGTTCATAAATTTTTCTCGGGGCTCACAGGCTCCATAGAAACAGGATAAGCGTTTCAGACGCGAATGGGGGAGGATATCCGTATGGCAGGGTATTTCGTGCGGGGTGCGCCCCGAGAATCACCGCATCGGTGAAGCCGCAAATCTTGTTTCGAAGGCATGCCAATAGGTGCTCGTTTACCTATCTCCTGGAAGAGTCAGTGGATGACGCATCGCAAAAAAGCAAGCTGAAAGAGCTCAAAACACCGCTCTTTTCGCCTCCCCGCTCCGAAGCGAGTTTGCTCATTTTCAATGGCTTGCGCGCCTGTCCAAGTACTTCCGTACCGTCTCTAGTACCTTAGTTACTCAAAACCCGGTGACTGGACCGGCGTTAGCCGATACACCACTAGGAGTAGAGAGATAAAGATATCGATACACTATATATAGATTAATACTTCAACTACCGATTTTCCGCAATCCAGAAAAACCCCATAAAACCCAACAAAACCATGAGATATACGTGGACAGGCCCTCGCTTCCCTTTGAGATATGCTCAGCACACCAAAATACACACGAACGCGCAGGGAAACAGAAATGGCCGACTCACGGGAAGTGATGAACATTCGTCAGGCGTCGCAGTATTTGGGAGTGAGTCCGGACACGCTTTACAAGTACGTGAACGAACAAAAGATTCCAGCATTCAAGTTGGGCAATCGCTGGCGCTTCAAAAAATCAAAGATCGATCAGTGGATGGAAGAAAAGTCGACGGAAACAGAGCCGCGCGACAAGAAGAAAGTCAAGGCGGCGATGAAAGCAGCTGGAACTTCGTAAGCGACACGAAATCCGAAGCCGAACTCCAGAAATGATTCTGGAAGCGAATTTGGGAAGCGAAAAAACAAGGGCGGGCACATGTTTGGAATGGGAACCAAATCGATAGTGGGATTAGATGTGGGCTCCTCGAGCATCAAGGCGGTGGAGCTCAGGAAGACACGCACTGGAATCGAAGTGGCGCATCTTGGCCTGGAACCGATCGCCCCCGACATTGTTGTGGATTCGATGATCGTGGATTCGGGAACGGTCTCGGCGGCTATTTCCAAGCTGTTCGCGGAGACACAGATCAAGTCGAAGGCGGTAGCCACGGCGGTGAGCGGGCATTCGGTGATCGTAAAGAAAATTTCGCTGCCTTCGATGAGCGATCAGGAACTGGCCGAGACCATCCAGAAAGAAGCGGCGCAGCATATTCCTTTCGATCTGGCGGATGTGAATCTCGATTATCAGATTCTTTCCGACGATGCGACCAACCCGAACATGGATGTGCTGCTCGTGGCGGTCAAGAAAGACAAGATTCTCAACTACACCAACGTACTCTCGATGGCGGGCAAAACTCCGTCTATTGTGGATATCGATGCGCTCGCGCTGCAGAACTGCTACGAGTTCAATTACGAGCCGGCACCGACACAGGTGGTGGCTCTGCTCAACCTGGGTGCGAGCGTGATGAACATCAACATCGTGAAGGGCACGACGCCGCTGTTCCCGCGTGACGTTTCGGTGGGCGGACATCAGTACACCGATTCGCTGCAGAAGGAACTGGATCTGAGCTTCGACGACGCGGAGTCGCTCAAGCTGGGCCAAAAGGCAGGCTCCGTGCACGACGACGCGAAAACGCCGATCTTGCAGCAGGTGACGGAAATAATCGTGCTGGAGATTCAGAAGACCTTCGACTTCTTCCGCGCCAGCGCAGCTGGCGAGCACATCGAGAAGATTTATCTGGCGGGTGGTTCGGCCAAGGTTCCGGGGCTGGTGGAGGCTTTGCGCCAGGAGTTCTCGATGCCGGTCGAATTGTTCAACCCGTTCCAGAAGGTGGTAGCTCCGGCAGACGGCGCCGGGGCGCAGTTGGTCGAACAGAACGCGGGCCAGTTGGCGGGGGCCGTGGGTTTGGCCCTGCGGAGCTTTGAAAAGCTATGATCCGAATCAATCTGTTGGGCTCTCCGAAACCGAAAGGCAAGAAAAACGCCGCGGTCGCCATGCCGAGCTTCGAGTTCGGCAATCTGGGCGGGCCGTTGGTGCAGGTGGCCGCGGTCCTGCTGATTGCGGGCGCCCTTAACGGCGGCTACTGGTACAAACTCAACCGCGAGAAGACTGCGATCGAAGTGCAAATGCGGCTGGCGGAACAGAAGAACCGCGAACTGGCCGATATCAAGGCGAAGTATCTGGAACGGCAGAGGCAAGCCGACGCCTACAAGCGGCGCGTGGATGTGATTGACCAGTTGCGCAACAATCAAACCGGGCCGGTCAACCTGCTCTCCATGATCGGCGACACGGTCAACAGCACCGAGGCGGTCTGGCTCAACAGCCTGCAGGACCAAGGGGCGAATGTTGCCATCGATGGGACAGCCCTCAGCAGCGACGCTGTGGCCAATCTGATTTCCAACCTGCAGAAGACTGGTTTCTTTCGCAATATCGAGATCAAGGAAAGTTATCAGGACGACAGCGTAAAGGACATGCAGGCGTTTCAGTTCACGCTGACCTGCGAAAAGGCGAAGTCCTAAAGGCGGAACGACCTATGAATCTTGGCGAATTGAGCGGAGTGAAATTGCTGGGCTTGCTGATCCTGGTGGCGGTCTTAGCCACTGGCGGCCTTTACTACACGGTCTATAAGACACAACGCGATCAAAATGATGCGGCACAGGTCAAGCTCCAGTCCAAACTGCGGGAAAATGCCGAACTCGAAGCCTACAGGCCGAAACTGGCCAGCATCGATCGCCAGTTGGCGAGTTTGAAACAGCAATTGGAGATCGAGCGGCGCATCGTGCCCGATGAAAAAGAAGTGGACAATTTCATGCGCATGGTGAGCGCAGAGGCGCGTAAGGCGGGAGTGGAAATTCGCCGTTACACGGCCCGTCCCTATAACGCTAAAGAGTTCTACACCGAGGTGCCCTTCGAGTTGGAGTTCGACGGTCCCTACTACTCGATGCTGGGTTTTTTCGACCGGCTGGGAAAAGTCGAGCGGATTGTCAACGTTTCGAACCTATTGGTGGCGTCGACGCGCAAGCCAGGCGATGCAAAGGCGAGGCATACCTATCAGTACGCACCGGGAGAGAGCGTGGTGGCCACCTGCGTGACCACGACGTATTTCAGTCACGATCTGGATCCGGGGGCGGACAGCAAGTCCGCGCCGCCGGTGAAGAAATAGGAAGGACGGGATGAAGATGAAGCCAGCGAGGCCAGTCATGACAACGACGACGACGACAATTCTGGTTTGCGCATTGGCCGGAGGCTTAGCCCTGGCGCAGAATCCCAGCATCATCCAGAACACCCGCAGCACGATGAACGGGGTGAGCAACCGCGCAACCGCCGCCTCAAACGAGGCTTTGGGCGTGCCACCAGGCGCTGCGGTGAACTCCACGGGAGCGGCCATAACACCGGTCAGAGTAGTTTCCGCGCAGCCGGCGGGCGTGAAGGGAACGGCTGCGAGACGTGGTCCCGGATCGGGGAGGCGTGTCGTACCGGGAACGAGGATCGTCCAACCCAAGGTCGGCGTGGCTCCAGTGGCGGAAGTCAAGGCGCATGAGAAAGCGCTATCCGCCACAGTCGCACGGGAAGGCGCAGAGAATGGGGTCGAGGAGCCGGTGATTCCGGACGCCAAGTCGAATGCCAATGGCAGACGGGATCCGTTCATCAGTCCGGTCGTGAGCCATGCCACCGGTTCGGGTTGCAGCACCGGCAAGAAGTGTCTGGAGATCGGCACCATCAATCTGCGCGGCGTGGTGCGAGCGGACAGCGGATTCATTGCCGTGGTCAGCAATGGCCTGAACAAGTCTTATTTTTTGCGGGAAAACGATCCGGTGTTCAACGGGTACGTTACGAAGATTACGGGCGACTCCATCGTTTTCCAGGAAACACTGCAGGACCGTTTGGGTAGAAGTTTTACGCGAGAAGTGGTTAAGAAAATTACCACCCCGGCCGTTTAGGGCTGGAGATAAAAGACTTTGAAGAAGCACTTGGAGGCGAAAGCGCCTCTTATGGGGAGATAGGGAAATGCGAAAGCAACTGCTGGGTCTCTTGGTTCCGCTGCTGGCGTTCGTAGCGATAGCGAACGCGGCTGCGGGTGACATGACGGGCAAAGAAGTGGCGGCGAGCGCTCGGTTGCAGCGGCTCGAGGTCGAACACAGCCAGGGTGGATTGCAGGTTGAGTTCAGGGCCAAGGGCACATTGGCGCCGAAAGTGACGACGCTCGAATCTCCGGCCCGCATTGTTGTCGACTTTCCCAATACGGTGATGGCCACGGCGCAGAGCCTCATCAGCGTGGATAGCGATGGCGTGAAAAGCGTCCGCATAGGAATGGACAGCCAGGTTCCGCGCGCCACCCATGTGGTGATCGATCTTGCCGGCGGAGACCTTGCCGCCAACCGCCAACATGAACTGGTCGCGGAAGCGGATGGCTCGTTCACTCTCAAGATCCATGACGGTGCGGTGGCTCGTCGGCAGCCATCAACGGCACGCCAACGGGCGCTGGCTGCGGCCCCGGTGCCTGCTGCACCCGCGACTCCCGCTCCGGCGGCCATCGCCCCAGCGTCCACGGCTCCGGCAGCATCGGGTATGCGTGAGGCAGAGAATCCGGAAAAAGCGGCGGACCTTGCCTTCGTCGAACCCAAGTTTTCGGTCAAGGACGACAAGAACACCCAGCCCGCAGCAAAAGCCGACGAAGCGGCAGGGCGCTTCGCCGACAAGACGGCGGCGGAACTGGTGGCCACAAGCAGCAACGCGGCCCAGGGCCAGTCTAGCGTCCAGCCCATTCAGCCAGCGGTAAATCTGGCGGCCGAACAGAAGGCTCAGCTGGCACAGAAGCCGGCGGTGAGCAACGGTTCGAAATACACGGGCGAACCGATCTCGGTCAATCTTAAGGATGTGGACCTGAAAGATTTCTTCCGCCTGATCCACGAGATCAGCGGTTTGAACGTGGTGCTCGATCCCCAAGTCCACGGCAGCCTGACAATCGTGCTCGATGACGTGCCGTGGGACCAGGCGCTCGACATCGTTCTCAAGAACAATGATCTGTCCCGCCAACTGGATGGCAATGTGCTGCGCATCGCCACCGTCGACACACTGAGGCATGAAGCCGAGGGTCGGCGCGCACAAATCGACGCCGAGGCACTGGCGGTAGACAAGGTAAGCATCACACGCTTCCTGAGCTACGCGCACGCCAAGGACGTATTGCTTCCCGTCAAGAAATTCCTGAGTCAGCGGGGCGACGTGGTTGCGGACGAACGCACCAACTCGCTGATCGTCTCCGACATTCCTGCGGTTCTGCCCCAGATTGACCGGATCATCCAGCAGATGGACCGCAAGACCCAGGAAGTCGAAATCGAAGCCCGCGTAGTGGCCGCTACTCGTAGTTTCGCTCGCGACATCGGTGTGCAGCTTGGCTTTGGCTGGGGCAACGGGACGACCGGAGTGGGCGGCGTGCCAACCTCATCCGGACCTGGGACTTCGCCGATCAGCGTCACTGGTTTGCAACCTCTGTATCCGGTCACGGCAGGCGGATCGGGTTCAAGTGGAAGTTCGATTCCTCTATTCTCGAACCTGGGTGCGGTGGGACCGACCAGCGGACTGTCCTTTGTCAACGCCACCAACAATATGCAAATCGACGTTCTGCTGACCATGGCAGAGTCGCGAGGGTTACTGAAAGTTCTTTCGCGTCCGCGGGTGGTCACGCAGAACAACATTCAGGCGGTCGTAAAGCAGGGCACGAAGATTCCGATTATGACCTCGGCTACGCTGGGTGCTCCGGCCACGGCGACCTACGTCGATGCATTCCTGCGACTGACGGTGACTCCGCAGATCACGTCGGAAGGAACGATCTTCCTCAACGTGGACGTCGAGAACACCTTGCCTGACTTTGGCCATGAAGACTCAGCCGGCAACCCGGCCCTGATCACGCAGCAGGCGACCACGCAAGTGCTCGTGACCGACGGCGGCACGGTGGTGATTGGCGGCGTCATTCAGACCCAGAATTCGTTGAGCATTTCGCAGGTACCTTTGCTCGGCGATATCCCGTACCTCGGCAACCTGTTCAAGCATCGGACGGTGACCACTTCGGATTCAGAGCTGATTTTCTTCATCACTCCGCGCATCATACAGACATAAAGTCGCAAGACGCGCGAAGTTCAACGAACCACAGCCGCTGGTTTCTCGGAAAAACTGCCGAGACGTCGGCGGCTTTGCTTTGCGTTCTCCGTTCTCAGACGTCCGATCGATCCCTTTGGGCTTGGTTGCCTGCATCCGCTCTTGTAGCTCAAAAGTCAACCGACGAGTGGGCGTCCAGGACTGAGAACTCTGAACCGTCTCTTGCTACACTCCTCTCATGGATTACGCGGGCCGCCTTCGTCGTCTGCGCTCCGAGCTTGAAGAGAACGACTTGGACGCGCTCTTGGTCACGCATCTTCCCAATGTCCGCTACCTGTGCGGTTTTACGGGCAGTGCGGCTGCGTTGATCGTCACGGCCGACGCGGGCCGAATCCTTTTTACCGACGGCCGCTACCGGATCCAGGCAAAAGAGGAGGTTGGGGCCGGCGACGCGAGAATTGTTGCTCGCAAATCGCCTTTGGCGGCCGCTACGGAATGGCTGGCCGACCGGCGGAAAAGGTCGGCGCCCCTGATTGTCGGCATTGAACCGGAATCGATGATCGTCGGCGCGCGCGACCGATTGGCGTCGGAACTGAAAGGCAATGCGCGTTTGCGCTCCGCCCCACCGCTGATCGAGCGAGCCCGCATGGTGAAGGACGCTGCCGAGATGGAGAGCATTCGACGAGCGGTTGAACTGGGTGCTGGTCTGTTCCGGACTGCATGCCGGAAGATTCGGCCAGGGGTCAGCGAGGTCGAAGTTGCGGCCGCAATGGAATACGAGGCTCGTTGTGCCGGGGCCGAATCGATGTCCTTCCCGACGATACTCGCCTCGGGACGTCGTTCTGCGATCGTGCACGGCCGGGCCTCGGAAGCGCGCATTCCGCGGCGTGGGTTCGTGGTCTGCGATTTTGGTGTTATACTCGCCGGTTATTGCTCCGATCGCACACGCACGGTGCATGTGGGACGCCCTACTGCCGAGGCCCGAAGGCTGTATGAAGCGGTGCGGGATGCACAGCGGGCCGCAATTGCGGCAGCGGCTCCGGGCGTGAGCGTGGCCGAAGTGGATGGAGCTGCCCGGCGCGTGCTTCGCGAGGCTGGATGGGGGAGGTACTTCATCCATTCGACCGGGCATGGTTTAGGATTAGAGATTCACGAAGCGCCGAGGGTGGCGGCGGGGCAAGCCCAGAAACTGGAGCCAGGAATGGTCATTACCATCGAGCCCGGCGCTTACGTCCCGGGCAAGTGGGGTGTTCGAATCGAAGATGTGGTGGTCGTGACCTCTTCGGGTTGCGAAGTGCTTGCACCCACCGATAAAGAACTGGTTGTTATTTAGAATCTTTTTTCCTAGCGTGTTATTTTCCGTAGAGACGCGGCTTGCCGCGTCTTCTGCCGCAGCTTGAGAGGGAGAAAGCCTCCGTCTCGACTTAGAATGTAAAACGGAACCCGCCTCGTCCATGAATCAAAAAGAGCTGAAGGAACTGATCGAGTTCTTAATCGAAAAGGATATCGCCGAATTTGAGTTGGAGCGCGGCGATGTCAAGGTGAAGATCAAGCGCGGAGTAGAACATTTGCCCGCGCGCGACTCGCGTTATATTGCCGTTCCGTCCGCGCCTGTCATGGTTCCAACGGTGACTGCGGTCCCCGCGGCGGCGGCTCCCGCGCCGGCCGCGATTGATCTGGCGACAAGCAGTGCCCGACCGGAACGCGAAGAGAGCCTGCACATCGTACGCTCGCCGATCGTGGGAACGTTTTACGAGTCGCCCACGCCGGGGTCGCCACCGTTCGTCAAAGTCGGAGACGCGCTGGAAGTGGGCCAGGTTTTGTGCATTGTCGAAGCGATGAAACTGATGAACGAAATCGAATGCGATATGGCAGGAGAGTTGGTCACAAAGCTGGTCGCCAATGGCCAGCCGATCGAGTATGGCCAGGAACTGTTTGCCGTCCGACCGTCGAAATAAGCTCTCGATTCTCAGCTCGCGCTCTCAGGGGAAATCCGGCGCTGTGCAGTCGCGATTTTCCTGAGAGCCGAGAGCTGACAGCTTTCATATTATGTTCAAGAAAATCCTGGTAGCGAATCGCGGCGAGATTGCCCTGCGCGTCATTTGCGCGTGCAAGGAGCTGGGCATCCGCTCGGTCGCGATCTACAGCGAAGCGGACCGGAATTCGCTGCACGTGCGCTTTGCCGACGAGGCGATTTGCATCGGGCCGCCGCAACTGGCGCAGAGTTATCTCAACATTCCGGCGGTGATCAGCGCCGCCGAAATTGCCAACGTGGATGCCATTCATCCCGGCTACGGACTGCTTTCTGAAAACGCCAACTTCGCGGAAGTCTGCGAGGCCTGTCACATCAAGTTCATCGGACCGACCCCGGATGTCATACGGTTGATGGGCGAAAAAGAAAAAGCGCGTGCCGCCATGAAACAGCATGGAGTGCCGATCGTTCCGGGTTCGGACGGCGTGGTCGCGTCGGTGGAAGAAGCCCAGGAATGGGCTCGGCAGATTGGTTTTCCCGTCATCGTAAAGGCTACGGCAGGAGGCGGCGGGCGCGGCATGCGCATTGTGCGCAACGAAAATGAACTACCGCTGTTCTACCGGCAGGCTCAGTCGGAGGCCGCAGGCGCGTTTGGCAACGGCGACCTTTATCTGGAACGCTACGTTGAGCATCCGCGCCATATCGAGTTTCAGGTGCTGGCGGACGAACATGGCAACGTAGTCAGCTTGGGCGAACGCGAGTGCTCGATTCAGCGTCGGCACCAGAAGCTGCTCGAAGAATCTCCATCGGTGCGCATGACGCCGGAGTTGCGGCAGGAAACCGGAGAAATTCTTCGCCAGACGCTCGGCAAAGTTGGCTATCACAACGCCGGCACCGTAGAGTTTCTGATGGACAAAGACCGGCGGCTTTACTTCATCGAGATGAATACGCGCATCCAGGTGGAGCATCCGGTCACGGAAATGGTCACCGATGTGGATCTGGTGAAGAGCCAGATCATGATCGCTGCAGGCGCCAAGCTGTCCGACGTGTTGCAGTTACCGATCGAGCATCGCGGACACGCGATCGAGTGCCGCATCAATGCCGAGCATCCTGAGAAGTTTACGCCCTCAGCGGGGAAGATTACGACGTTCAATCCGCCGGGAGGTACGGGCGTGCGCATCGACACGGCTGCTTATGCCGAAGGCACGATTCCTCCTTATTATGATTCGCTCATTGCGAAGCTCGTGGTGCGTGGAAAAGATCGCAGCGAAGCCATCTCGCGCATGAGCCGCGCTTTGGGGATGTTTATCGTGGAGGGAATTCATACGACGATTCCGCTGCACCGGCGGATTCTGGCTGATCCGGAATTTCGCGCGGGCGATTTCGATACGGGATTTATTGAGAGATTCCTGGCCAAAAAAGAAACGTAATCGTAGAGACGCGGCTTGCCGCCTTTTGATCGCAACGGAGACATGGCAAGCCGGTCTCTGCAGTTGATTCATGTCGCCACTTCCACGCCTGTATCCGATTCTTGACGCTGCCTGCTTTCCCGACGCTCGCGAACTGTTCAGCGCGGCCGAGGAATTTGCCGCCGCCGGCTGCACCCTGCTGCAGTATCGCAACAAGTCCGACGATGCTCGCCAGATGCTCCGCGACGCTCGCGAACTGAGAGCGCGCTTCGGCACAAGCGTCAAGCTCATCATGAATGACCGCGCCGATGTCTGCCTGGCCGCCAATTTCGACGGCCTGCACGTCGGCCAAGACGATCTTTCGCCTGCGTCCGCGCGCTCCATCCTTGGCCCCGCCCGCTGGCTCGGAGTATCGACCCACAATCCCGGTCAGCTTGCCGAAGCCGACGCAACGACAGCCGACTATCTAGCCATCGGCCCGGTTTTTTCTACAGGCAGCAAGGCGAATCCCGATCCGGTCGTGGGGCTGGAGGCGGTTCGCCGGGCGAGGGAATTGACGCGCAAGCCTCTGGTTGCGATTGGGGGGATTACCCGCGCCAATGCCCGTGCCGTAATCGAAGCCGGCGCGGACTGTGTTGCGGTGATATCTGACTTGTTACGGGATCCTCGTAAATCAGCAGAGGAATTCTGGAAGGTTCTGCGGTAAAGTTGAAAGCTATTGCGGCGACGCACTACCCAGCCCTCAAAGGGGCATCCTGTTTTCAAAGTCTTATGGCACCGCTGAAGCGATGCCCGATCAGAAGCTTTTGTTCTCCAGCGTCTCCTTAGGAGGTTCGTGAGCACGAACGTTCGACCGCCAGCTCCGCATGCTCGCGCCAGCGATTGGGAGCGCCACACCCATCAGGATAAAGAGTTAGTCAAAGGCCTTGGCCTTACCAGCGCAACCATGCTGGTGATGGGCTCCATGATCGGATCGGGTATTTTTATTGTGTCCGCCGAAATCTCTCGCGAAGTAGACTCTCCCGCGCTGCTCATTGGCGCCTGGCTCATTACCGGTTTCCTTACCGTGGTTGGCGCGCTTACCTATGGTGAACTGGCGGCCATGATGCCGCGGGCGGGCGGCCAGTACGTCTATCTGCGCGAGTCGCTCGGCCCGCTCTGGGGATTTCTTTACGGCTGGACCCTGTTTCTTGTGATTCAGACCGGAACGATTGCTGCCGTGGGCGTAGCGTTCGGCAAGTTTCTGGGAATTTTCTGGCCGGCGATTTCTTCCAGTCATTGGATCGTTCACCTCTGGAAGGTGCCGAAGTTTGCCGTCGGGCCGATGATCCTTGGGGGCATGGATGTAGGGCTGAACACGCAGAATCTGGCAGCCATCCTGGTGGTGATAGCGCTTTCGGTCATCAATATTTTCGGCGTGAAGACAGGCGCATGGATCCAGAACATTTTCACAACCGCGAAAGTCGCGGCGCTCGCGGGTCTGGTTCTGTTAGGAGTGTTTCTAGGCAAGAACCGGCAAGCTCTGGCTGCGAATTTCGGCACAAACTTCTGGCGCAACGCGGGTCTTGGGACTTTGCATGACGTCGGCGGAGCCGGCGGAGCGACTGTTCTGGTCTCAACCCTCACCGTGCTGGCGATTGCCCAGGTCGGTTCGCTATTTTCCGCAGATGCCTGGAACAACGTTACCTTTACGGCGGGCGAGGTAAAAAATCCCAGCCGGAATTTGCCCCTGTCGCTGGCGCTTGGGACGGGCGTGGTCATTGCACTTTATATCGCGTGTAACTTTATTTACCTGAGCGCGCTGCCGCTGATCGGCCATCCTGACGCGGGGACATTGCTCGGGCGTGGAATTCAATATGCTACCGAAGATCGCGTCGCCACGGCCGTCCTGACCCAGATGTTCAGTTCGGCCGGCGGAGCGCTGATGGCTGTCGCCATCATGATTTCAGGCTTTGGCTGCTGCAATGGCTTGATTCTCTCCGGTGCGCGTGTTTACTACGCCATGGCCAAGGATGGCCTCTTCTTCCGCAGCGTTGCCCGGCTGCATCCCGGTTACAAGACGCCCGCGATTTCGCTGATGGTGCAGATGGTATGGACGTGCGTCCTCTGCATCTCCGGCTCCTACGGCCAGCTCTTGGACTACATTATTTTTGCGGTGCTCGTGTTTTATGTGCTCACCATCGCCGGGCTTTTCGTTTTGCGCCGAACCCATCCCGAAGCCGAGCGCCCGTACCTAGCTGTCGGATACCCGATCCTGCCCGCGATCTACATCGTGATGGCTTTGTTTATCGACGTGGTGCTGTTACGCTACAAACCGCAATACACTTGGCCGGGATTGTTTATCGTGCTCTTGGGGATTCCCGTGTATTACATCTGGCGGCCGCGAACTGAGACGACTTAGCAGGTCTTTGTGCAAGTGCGATTCGCATCCAAGTGCGATTCGTATGCAAGTGCGATTCGCATCAGGGTGTGCCTTCAGGCGCACCGCAAGTGCAGTGTTATGAACGCGCCTTCAGGCGCTGGCTGGGTCACCGCAGGCTATTAGTTTTACCGAATAGGAGAGACGCACCTCATGACTGACCTCTTTGCGAAAAAGCCACTTGACCTTCTATTAGAGGAGGCGCGAGAGACTGGCTCGCATAGCTTGAAACGCACGTTGGGCGTATTTCAGTTGACGGCCCTCGGCGTGGGCGCAGTAATTGGAGCCGGAATCTTCGTGCTTTCCGGATTGGGCGCGCACTATGCCGGACCGGGGCTGATGCTGTCCTTTGTGCTCTCCGGTCTGGGTTGTACTTTTGCGGCGCTCTGCTACGCGGAGTTTGCCGCCATGATCCCGCTGGCGGGCAGCGCTTACACCTATGCCTACGCTACGCTCGGCGAGATTATCGCGTGGATCATCGGCTGGGACCTGACGCTCGAATACGCCATGGGCGCGAGCACGGTGTCGTCCGGGTGGTCGAATCACTTCATCGAACTGCTCAATATTTTCCACATCAAGATGCCGTTGTGGCTGGCGTACGACCACTGGACGGGACTCAGCCAGGCCGAAAAAATAGTCGCTCGCCAGATGGCGCTGGCGTCCGATTCCAGGCTGGTGCCGGGCACGCAGGCTTTTCTTACTAAGGTGACGGACATCATGGCCGCCCAATCGCCCGAACTGTTACAGAAAGGTCACGATCTGCTGAACGCGCCGCACATGTTCGGATATGAAATCGGGATCAACGTGCCGGCCTTCGTGATTGCCCTGGTGATCACGGCCATTCTCGTCATTGGCATCAAGGAGAGCGCTCGCTTCAATGCCACCATCGTCACCATCAAGGTTGCGGTTGTAATTTTTGTCATCGGCCTCGGCTTCCGTTACGTCAGCGCTACCAACTGGGGATCGGATTGGGCGAGTTTCGCTCCCTTTGGATTATCCGGAATCGGAGCGGGGGCGGCCTACATATTCTTCGCCTATATCGGCTTCGATGCGGTTTCGACAACCGCGCAAGAAGCGAAGAATCCGCAGCGCGATCTTCCGATCGGCATCATTGCTTCGCTGCTCGTCTGCACCGCGTTGTACATCCTCGTGGCGGCGGTCCTCACCGGCATGGTGCCCTGGCGAGAAATCAACATCGAGGCGCCCATTGCGCGGGCTTTCCTCGACCGAGGGCTTGTCGGCGCATCCAACATCGTTACCCTCGGGGCGCTGGCCGGCCTCACCAGCGTGATGCTAGTGATGCTTCTCGGGCAGACTCGAGTTCTGTATTCGATGGCCAACGACGGGCTTTTGCCCAAGAAGTTCTTTGCCGATATTCATCCGCGCTTTCGGACGCCATGGAAGAACACCATCCTCGTCGGTCTGCTGGCGGCGATTGTGGGCGCCCTGACTCCGATCGACGATATTGGAAAGATGGTCAATATTGGGACGCTGCTGGCGTTCGTGATTGTCTGCATCGCAATCATGGCGTTGCGCCACACCAATCCTGGCCAGCCGCGCCCGTTCCGGACGCCTTGGGTACCGTTTGTGCCACTCATGGGAATCCTTCTCAACGGCTACATGATGTACAAGCTGGGCTGGGTCAACTGGGCGCGATTGATTATCTGGCTGGTGATCGGCATGGTGGTGTATTTCAGCTACAGCCGGAAGCACAGCCGGGTGCAGGCCGCGTTAGAAGCGCGCAAGTGATTCCTGTAGAGACGCGGCTTAACCGGGTGACTCATACTTTTTCGAAGAGAATGGAGAGCGCACAGGCTTCGCGAGCGCGCAGTGAAGAAGTATGGGAAGTCGTAACAGTTCCGTTCCTGCTACGCGAGGAGAGGACGGGCGGGCGGCGCCCGTCGCTCCATGACCACTATTCTGCCTGTATCTTTCTCGCAATCGCCGTCACCAGCATTCGTGGCGAAAATCGTATTGACTGCGCCAGCAGCCAGTTCTTGAATCCTGAAATCACCACGGGCTTTCCCGCCACCATCGCCCGATAACCAGCTTCGGCTACGGTGCGGGCATCCATAGAGCCGAACTTGAGCAAGCGCTGACCAGTGGCGTTCGCGCGCTTGTGGAACTCCGTGGCGGTTGCTCCAGGGCAGAGGCAGGTTACGGAGACGCCTGTTCCGTTGAGTTCATTGGCGAGCGCCTCTGAAAAATGCAGCACGTAGGCTTTGGTCGCGAAATATACCGCCATCAGCGGCCCCGGCTGAAAAGCAGCGGTGGACGCCACGTTCAGGATACGCCCACTTCTTCTCTTGATCATCACGGGGAGATATAAGCGCGTCAAGTGGGTGAGCGTCGTCACGTTGAGCTGGATCTGGCGCAGACATTGTTCCAGATCGTTCTCCGCGAACATACCGTACTGTCCGAACCCCGCATTGTTGACCAGCACATCAACCTGAAGACCCGCGCGCGTGGTTTGATCCAGTATATAGGCGGATGCTCCCGGCTCAGTCAGGTCGGTGGCCAGGATCAGCGAGCGGCTGCTGTGATTGTTTTCAAGTTCCGACGCGAGTTGCCGGAGTCTGTCCGCGCTGCGAGCCACGAGGACAAGGTTGTAGCCCTCACGCGCGAAGATGCGGGCGAATTCCAATCCGATGCCGAACGAGGCCCCGGTAATTAGAGCGGTTTGGGAAGCGGAGGTTGGCATTCATTTTCGTGGCCAGGCGGGGACGCCCCCGGCGCTCCATAGCCAAGATTGCTGAGGGACACAAAGGCGGGCCCGAAGACCCGCCTCCGCCGTCCGAAAAAGAATTTCATTTACGCGTGCGTCAGCGCCGGTTCGACGCCATAAATCGAATACCACGAACTCGCCGCCTTAAGCCGCTCGTTAACGTTGTTAATATTTTTTGCGCCTTCATTTTCCAGCCATTTGCGGAACGCCTGGGCTCCCTGTTTTGCGTAGACAGGAATGCCTTCTTTCCAGGTGGCGCGTCCGCAGAGCACACCGTTGAATTTTACATCCGACTCGGCGGCCAGTTCGAGCGACTCTGTAAACTCGCTGTTGCTTACGCCCGCCGAGAGATAGATGAAGGGCTTCGTAGCCACTGCGGCGGCATCGCGGAAGAACTTCATCGCCTCTTGCTTCGAGTAAGCCTTTTCTCCCTTGAACGATTTTGTGCCTTCCACAAACTGCATGTTGACGGGAACTTCGACCTTCATGACGTCAACCCCGTAGCGGTCCTTGGTGAACTCGCGCATGGCTTCGATGACGGCCTTCGGCTTCTTCTTTGAAAAGTCGAAACCTTTCTCATCCACGCCTTCTTCATAGGTGACGAACTCGAGGAAGAACGGGATGTCGTTGGCCCGGCACTCGTCGCCCAAACGCTCAACCCATGCATGCTTCTGGTCGTTGATGTTCTGCGGGTCGAACGGAGTGTAGTAGAGCAGAATCTTGATGCAATCCGCGCCCGCTTCTTTCAGGCGGCGCACCGACCAATGATCGAGCAGATCGCCCAGGCGACCGGGGCCGGTCTTGTCGTAGCCGGTCTTTTCATAGGCGAGCAGCAAGCCGGCATTTTTCGCGCGGCGCTTCGAAGCGGGCAGGCCCCACTCCGGATCCAGCAGGATGGCGCTGGCATGCGGCGTCAGCACCTCGGTGACCAGCGTCTTGAATTCTTCCATCATCGCATCGGAAACGGCAGAGCCTTTTTCCTTGGCGAGAGATTTTTGTAGAGAGCCGCGCTGGTCCATAGCGGCGGCAGCAATCACGCCATGTTCGTTGGATACATTCTTCATTCCTGCAAGTTTGCCGGGGGTGAGTTTCATAAAGCCTCCTATTAGCGCGATACGACAAACAATTCTAAACCACGGGAGCTCGCCGAGAGCAGAATCCGTTCTGGCGTGTGTGGTGACGGGGCTCTGCCCCGTCCAAGGCGGGCCAGAGGCCCGCCACCCAACGAACAGCTATTGTCGCAGAGCCAGCGTTCCTAACAAGGACTGCTGCTTGGCAATCAGCGACTGGATGCCCTGCCGGGCCAGCGCGATCATCTTTGCAAGTTGCGCGTCGTCGAACACCTGCTGCTCGGCGGTGGCTTGCAATTCTACAATTTTGTTGCCGGCCGTCATTACGAAGTTCATATCCACGTCGGCGCGCGAGTCTTCTTCGTAATTGAGATCGAGGAGAACTTCGCCATCCACTATGCCCACGCTGATCGCGGCTACAAAATCCTTGATCGGAGCCGCGCTCAATGTGCCGGCGTCGATAAGGCGCTGCAGAGCCAGGCCCAGGGCCACGAAGGCGCCGGTGATCGAGGCGGTCCGCGTGCCACCATCAGCCTGGATGACGTCGCAATCAATCCAGATGGTGCGTTCGCCCAAGTGCTTCAGGTCGGCGACCGCCCGCAGCGAGCGCCCGATGAGACGTTGAATTTCCTGCGTGCGTCCGCTTTGCTTTCCCTTGGCCGATTCTCTCGCGGTGCGCGTCAGGGTGGAACGCGGCAGCATTCCATACTCGCCCGAGATCCATCCCTTGCCCGAGTTGCGCAGGAACGCGGGGACTGCTTCCTCGACCGATGCGGTGCAGATGACGCGCGTGTTGCCCATCTCGATCAGTGCGGAGCCTTCCGCGGTAGAAATAAAATCGGGGGTGATGCTGACGGGACGAACCTGGTCGGGCGTGCGGTTGTCGCTGCGAAAAATCATCAGACAGAAATTCTAACAGCCGCCGCGAAAAAGGATCGTAAGCTGACAACGCGAATTCTTTGGCTCCCGGATTGTTTCGGGAGGATTAGTTCTACGGGACGCATTGTTTCGGCTAGGTCGTGTGGGGACTAGTAAGGAGTTTTGCAAGGAATACACTTCCATCACGTGCTCAGTAGCTGATCCTCCCTCCAGCGCTTGGCGCCCACTCAACCAGGAGGATCCACCATAATGAAAAAGTTAGGCTTTGTGTTGTTCATGCTGGCCTTGGCCCTGATGCTTACGGGAAATGCCTTGGCTCAAAATATTGGTGACAACAGCGTGTATTTTGTCACCTATTACTCGAACGCCAACACCACGGGCGCCCCGGATGGTGTCGTGCGCCTTGTCAACGATGGCGATCTGGCAACCCAGGCTCCTGAAGGCGTGGAAAACGGGCCACTGTGGGCCGCTTTCTACATCTTCGACGACAGCGAAGAACTGCGGTCGTGCTGCGCTTGCTTGGTAACCGC
>Ga0302326_10008712_pt1 | contig 22316 bp, 22 predicted proteins | sample Palsa_T0_3_FD_202264 | JGI IMG/M metagenome (GOLD analysis project Ga0302326, IMG submission 202264) | Peat permafrost microbial communities from Stordalen Mire near Abisko, Sweden - Palsa_T0_3 | ecosystem: Environmental > Terrestrial > Soil > Palsa > Peat permafrost | place: Sweden: Abisko... | reverse complement strand
GATCGCAATGATCCGGGCCCTCCGCGGCTTAGTCGCAGCGTTATTCAAACGTCAACTCACTGCGGGCCAGATCGGCACCAACGGTTTGCCTCCGCAGTGAACAAGATTTCTCGGACGGACTCCTAGGGCCGGTGCATTGGCCCGTGGTGGAGGCCAGCGACCTGACCGCGGGCGGCGGCATCGTGCCACGCGGGCATTTGGAGATGGCGGAAGGCAGCCACACGCCGCAGACCCTGACGGCGGCGTTTAGGACACTCGAGCAGTATTTGAAGACCGGGGATATGCGGGGTGTGGATTGGCGGCGGTCTGTGGAGTAGGATGAAGAGGGCGAACCTCAGCGAGTTCTTGGCTTACATACCCCATCCCGAATGCGAGGTGCCAGGCGACGATACCGCTCTCTGGCACTACATGGATTTCACGAAATTCGTGGACCTGGTGGCGACCGCGGAATTGTACCTCCGTCGAGTCGACAAACTGGACGACCAGCGTGAAGGTCGCTTCACAGAACGGGAGTTCACGCGCCTGAAACAAAGGCGGGACGACCTCGCGACCAGTACCGAGAGCGGCCGGTCGTTATTCTTTGTGAACTGCTGGTGCGGGTCAGAGCGTGAGTCGATGGCCATGTGGGACCTCTACGGAGGGAAAAACCATGGCGTGGCCGTCAAGACGACGATGGAATCACTTAAGGCTGCCATTTCGGGAGCAGAGCTTCCGATTTACATTGGACGCGTGCAATACCGCGACTGGAAACGGCACGATGTAAATGATAAAGGGAACATGGTCGCCATGTGCCTGCGGAAGGCCGACGGCTATAGCTGCGAGAAGGAAGTGCGGTTGGTTTTCTGGGCAGCTCAGCTTGAACCGGTTCGCGAACCCGCTGCGGAACGGGACACGGGAACCCCAATTAACGTCGAACGGGTCGCGGAGGGGGTTATGGCGGAATTGGCCCATCTCTTTCCTTCGGCTGACTTCACGGGCGTGAACGGTAGGTTGCTGGTAGCGGAGGCATGGCTGAAATACAAGGAGCGCCAGCGGCTTGAGCACGCGGGTCCCGGAACGCGAGTACCTGTCGATGTCGCCATCTTAATGCACGAGGTTGTTATTGGCCCAAGGGCACCGGACTGGCTGCTGGGTCTCACCCGGAACCTTCTGCGAAGGTATAACCTGAGTAGCCTGAGCGCGAAAGTACGTTTATCGGAATTGTGCGCGCGCCAGGCCGTTGGCCCGAGTTAGCCAGAGGCACGCCGCCGCTAATCCTTGGGCCGCGTGGCGAAGGCCCGGTGCAGCTTATCAAGCAGCGCCAAGCCCCGCTTCCGGGAGCCGCGCTGAGCTGCCGCCCTGAAGCGTGTCTCGGTGTCATACTGCGTCAATGCCGACGTCGCCAGTTCGTCCATCAGGCGGTTGATGCTCATGCCTCTGGCTCTTGCCAGGCTACGCAAACGATCATGCTTGTCTTCCGGAATTCGAATCGTCAGTGTGCTCATATCAATTCCCTCAATGCGTCTCTCGGAGACAAGACTCGCACGCCCGGGAAGCGCAGTTCGGCGGAGCGGAAATCCGCGACGTTGTTTGTAACGATTGCCGCGTCGCCGCCGGCGACGGCCAGTTCGAAAACATAGTTGTCCCCCTCGTCCCGCAAGTTAGGCCGCCAGAGACAATAAACATGCACCCAGTCGCAAACGCTCAAGAACGCTTCAAAGAGCTCGCGGCGCTCCGCGGCGGACAGACGAGACTTGCGAAAGACCGGCTCGCGTCCCAGACCGTCTTCATATTCCAGGAACAGGGCTTGACCCATGATAGGTCGCCATCGCTCCTCAAGACAGGCGCGCAGTACTTGCCGGTTGTATCCTTCTTCTCGCAGCAGGGCGCCTGCGAACACGTTCGTGTCAACCACAATCCTTGGCACTCCGATCAAGGATTATGATAGCACAGGCGCTATCATGGCGGCGCGCGATATCGCCAGGCATGTGTCGAGACGAGTCTCGACACGGCACGCCGAGGGCGTGCGCCACGTCGATAAAATTTCCCTTGACATGGATTTCAGACTCATGCTAGATTTCTAGCATAATGCTAAGAAACCAGCAGGAGCGCGCACGATGAACCCGGCAGGCGGGCTGAGCCGCCGCGAGCGCCAGATCATGGATACCCTCTACCGGCGGGGCAAATCGTCCGCTTCCGAAGTCCGGGACGCCATGCCCGACGCCCCCAGCTATTCGGCGGTCCGCGCCATGCTCCGCGTGCTGGAGGATAAAGGCCACATTCGGCACCAGGCGGAGGGTTTGAAATACGTCTATCTGCCCACCGTGCCGCGCGACAAAGCCAAGCGATCGGCCGTGAAGCACCTGGTGGACACGTTCTTTAAGGACGCGCCGGACCAGGTGGTGGCGGCGTTGCTGGACGTATCGTCCACGCGCCTGACCCGCGCGGAATTGGACCGCATGGCGGAAATAATCGAAAGAGCCAGAAGGGAGGACAAGTAAATGTTCGAGTGGAACTCCACAGCATGGTTTTATATTTTGGCCGGCGCCGCGGTGAAGAGCGCCGTGGTGCTGGCGGCCGCATGGATCGCGGCGTTCGTATTGCGCAGGCAATCGGCAGCCACGCGGCACCTGATATGGACCGCGGCATTCGCCGCGATTCTAGCGCTGCCCTTCCTTTCGGCCGCGCTGCCTGTGCTGCGCGTTCCGTTTTCCGCCGTAGTGTTGCCGTCCCCGGCCGGCGCGCAGTTTCGGACCACCGTCGCATCGTCCGCCGCCAGCGGCGCTGCCCGGCTCGCTGCGCCCGGCGGCGCGGCAACCGCAATGCGTCCAGCCGCATGGCGCACGGATTGGAGCATGTGGTTGTTGCTGCTCTGGGCAGCCGGCGCAGCCGCCGCATTCGGGCGCACGCTGGTAGCGTATGCCGCTGCCTGGCGGGTGCGCCGCGCCGCGGGCCCGTTTCCCGATAGCGATCCGGGCGGCGCACTCGCGCGAAGCCTCGGGATTCGCCGCCCGGTGGATGTGCTCGCGACCAAACCGGGCTCTATGCCGGTGGCCTTTGGAATGCGGCGCGCCGTGATCCTCATGCCGGCGGACGCTCCCACATGGAGCGAAGAGAAACGCCGCGTCGTGCTGCTGCATGAACTGGCCCACGTGCGCCGCGGCGACGCAGCCACGCACCTGCTGGCGCGCGCGGCTGTGGATCTCTATTGGTGGAATCCTCTGGCGTGGACGGCCTGGCGTGCATTCCTCAAAGAGCGCGAACGCGCTGCCGACGACCTGGTGCTGCACGCCGGCGCGCGCGCCTCGGAATACGCCAGCCACCTGTTGGACGTTGCGCGCACCATGCAAGGCTCTCCGCTCATGGCTTGGGCCGCGCCCGGAATCGCGCGGCACTCGCAGCTCGAAGGCCGCCTGCTGGCCATCCTGGACTCCGGCGTCAATCGGGCCGCGCCCAGCCGTGCCTCGATCCTGGCGGTCGCCATGCTAGCGCTGGCCATCGTCGCGCCGGTCGCCGCCGTACGCGCTCAGGAAGCGTCGCCGCAGGCCGTTCCCGCCGACGTGGATGCCGCCATCGGCGCCGCGCAGTCTCAGAAAAACTACGCAGCGCTGGACGCCGCCGCGAAGGCCGCCACGTTATCGGCCAGGTACGATACGGCGCAGCAGCTTCTGAAGGCCGCCCTTGCGATTCGCGCCGAGGTTGCCGGCGAGCAAAGCGTGGAATATGGCGTGGGCTTGGTGAAACTGGCCGAGTTGGAGCAGAAGCGCGACCCCAAATCCGGGGAAGATTTGTATGCCCAGGCCGCCCAGATATTGGGGGAACGGCCGGAAGCCGCGCCGGCGTTGACGCATCTGGGCCTCGCGGCTTTGGCCCACCGCGATTTCGCGCAGGCCTTCGCTCATTTCCAGCACGCGCAGCAAGTCGATCCCGCCCATGCCGGAACCGCGCTGATGTGGATGGCGGTAGTGCGGCAGGCTGAGCAGAATACGGATGACGCCGAGCGGCTCTATCAAAGCGCCGTCGCCGCGCAGGACCCGGAGTCGGTTGATGCGGCCGTCATTATGGAAGTCTACGCGCAATTCCTGCGCGCGCAGGGCCGGGTGGACCAGGCAAGCGAGTTTGACGCCCGAGTTGCGGCGGCGATGCGGCAAGCCCATACGGCGACGGCTCTCCCCCCGGGCGTGTATCGCCTGGGCGGAGGCGTGTCGGCCCCGTCGCCAGTGCAAAAAGTGGAGCCTCAATACACCGAAGAAGCGCGCGCGGCTAAGCTGCAGGGTACCGTGGTGCTCCAGGTTGTGATTGGAACCGACGGCCGCGTCCATGACCCACGCATCGTGCGCGGACTGGGACTTGGCTTGGACCAGAATGCCATTGAGTCGATCAGCCAATGGCAATTCAAACCAGCCGTCAAGGACGGCCAGCCCGTGAAGGTGTTGGCGACCATCGAAGTAAACTACCGGCTCATGTGAGGGTATTGGAGGCCGCGCTTATTGCGACGGATCTTTTCCCCGCGTGGCTTGGACGCCCTTCAGAATCGCAAGGCCCAAGAGTACAATCGCGCCCACTGCGATCCAATGCGGCGCGATGTGCATGATCACGGCGGCATAGATGAGTCCGCCGATTAATATCAAGAAGCCGGCCAGGTAAATCCCGAATGACATGACAGTTCTTCAGCCTTTAGTGGAACATGCCAAACATGTAGAGCACCAGAAGTATGAGCAATATGGTGCCCAGCCCCACACCCGCGCCCCCGCCGTAACCCCAACGCCGATGGCCGTAGTATCCGCCACCGCCGCCGAAAACCAACAACAATATGATAATCAGAAGTATCATCGTCGATCTCCCTTATTTCTCAAACACTTTTTCAACCTGGCCCACCTTCTTCTGAACCTTACCGCCCAGCTTCTCGTCTTGGCCTTCGGTCTCTAGGTCGGGATTGTTGGCGACCCGGCCGGCCGTCTCCTTGACTTTGCCCTTCACTTCATGAAACTTGCCTTCGATTTGGTCTTGCGTGCTCGTGTTCATCTGTTTCTCTCCTTAAATAAGTCAAATAAATCGCCGAAGGGCCATCTTCACTCCGAGGACGTCGCCCTTTGATTCTTAACCTGCAGTTCGTTCACCACCTGCTGCACATTGGGCACGGAAGCCGCGATATTTTCGGCCGCCCCGCGCTTGGATTGAGAGTCTACCTCGCCCGTCAGCGTCACCACGTGATTCTTGACCGAGAACTTTACGCCATCGTGCAGCTTGCCTTGAATAAGCGCGGCATCCAGGTTCTGCTCGATGCCCTTATCCAGATCCGAATTCATGGTCCTGGCGTCGCTTTCGCCGCCCGGCGGGACCACCGCGATCTGATCCGACACAACTTGTCCGCCCGCGATGGACTTTGCAATGGATTCCGCTTGTGCCTTGTCGCCGTCGCCCGCGACGTGGCCGCCCAGGGTTATCACGCCCTTGTCGCGATCCTGGTCGACGGCAACTTTTTTCAGGCCGGCCTGATCGAGCGCCTTGCGGATGTCGTCCGCCACGTCGGGCGATTTCACGGTGTGTGAGCACCCGGCAAGGAGCCCGGCGGCAACTATTGCCAGCAACGCCGGCCAAGCGGTGAGAGTCTTCATGTTCGGATATCCTTCGGTCCACTGTCAGTGGAGCAGATTTGGGGCCAAACCAAGGGCACCCTTAGTCTTATCCGCGTTCATCTGCCTTCCATCAGGCCAGATATGCTTTTCCTCCGGCCCGACGCGAAAATTCAAAAAACAGATATGGGCCGCGGATGAACGCGGATGAACGCGGATGAACGCGGATAAAAACAAGGAATCGCGTAGCTGGGGCTTGCCAACGCGCCGCAAAGCCCTCGCGCGGCATGGCGGTAGAATGTGGCATCGCCGGGTCCGCCCTTGCAGCGCCATGCCTGATCCCACCACCGCCCCTACGCTGCACACATCCAGCAAGCGATTGTTGCCCTGGCTGGTGGCCGTCGCGTTCTTCATGGAATCGTTGGATACCACCATCTTGAACACGGCCGTGCCGGCCATCGCGGCAGCTCTTAAGGTGGCGCCGCTCAGCATGAAGTCGGTCCTGGCAAGTTACACGTTGAGCCTTGCCGTTTTCATTCCCATCAGCGGCTGGATGGCGGATCGATTCGGCACCCGGCGGGTGTTCGCGTCCGCCATCGGCCTGTTCACACTGGGGTCGTTTCTTTGCGGCGTATCGAGCAGCATCCATACTCTGGTCGCCTGCCGCATCCTGCAGGGCTGCGGCGGAGCCATGATGGTGCCCGTGGGCCGGCTCACCCTGGTGCGCACGTTTGCGAAATCGGAATTGATCCGCGCGATGAGCTTCGTGGCGATCCCCAGCCTGGTGGCGCCCATGCTCGGACCCATAGCCGGCGGCCTGATCGTCGCATACTTCCACTGGCGGGTGATCTTCTTCGTAAACGTCCCCATCGGCCTGTTTGGCTTGCACATGGTCTATCGGCATCTGCCGGACTATCGCGCGGAACATACGCATCCGCTGGATGTAGCCGGACTCCTGCTGTTCGGCTCCGGTGTCGGATTGCTGTCGTATGTGCTCGAGGTATTCGGCGAACACACGCTGGGCACGGGCGAAATCCTGGGGATGCTGGCAGTTGCCGCCCTGCTGCTCGCCGCCTATGGATTTCGCGCGGCGCGCACCAGGTTTCCACTATTGCGTCTGAGCCTGTTTCGCATCCGCACGTTCCGCGCGGCGGTCAGCGGCAGCTTCTTCACCCGGCTGGGCATCGGTGGCATCCCATTCCTTTTCCCGCTGCTCTACCAGGTTGGGCTGGGTTTCACTCCCATTCAGTCCGGCCTGCTGCTCATGCCGCAGGCCATTGCGGCGATGTGCATGAAACTATCGATGCCGCGCATTCTGGCGCGCTTCGGCTACCGCGGCGTGCTGATTTCGAATACCGTGATCCTGGGTCTGGCCATCGTCCTTTTCGCGACCATCGGCGTCCACACGCCCGTCCCGCTCATCGTCGCGCAGACGTTCTGCTTCGGGTTCTTCACCTCGCTGCAATATACCAGCATGAACACGCTGGTCTACGCCGACGTCGCCGAGGACCAGACCAGCAGCGCCAGCACCATCGCCAGCACCATGCAGCAGATGTCCATCAGTTTCGGCGTGGCCACGGCATCGCTGGCCACGGCGTTCTTCGTCCCCGACCGCTTCCATTCGAGCGCACCGGAAATGATTCACGGCATCCACCGGGCGTTTCTGGTTTTGGGCGCGCTGACCGTCGGTTCGACGATCGTTTTCAGCGGTTTAAGAAGCGGCGACGGCGACAGCGTGAGCCAGAGTCACGTTCTGCATCACGCCGGGTAATTTTTGTCCGGCCGACATTCTCAAATCGGGGGCGGCAAATCTCGCATGGCAGATGCAGTGTTTGCATGCCGCTACGGTGAATTCCTGCTAACCCACGGTGGCTCAGTGGCCTCCCGCCTTTGAAAGACAGGGGCCTTGTAATGGACCATCGCGTGCAATAAGCCAGAGGTGGCAACCGGCAAAGGGAGTGGCATGACGATGGCGCCTACCGAGATATCTTGCTTCCGAGAGATCATTGAACGAAAACAGATGGAACTGATTCGGGTATTGCAAACCCGCGATGGCATCGCCGTCGAGAAGAGCGCGGATCCGATGGATGAAATTCAGTACGCGTCGGAGCGGGATCTGGCGATTGGAAACGTGGACCGCGAGTCCAGCCTGCTGCGTCAGGTAAGAGCCGCATTGCAGCGGATTCACGACGGCAGCTTCGGAACTTGCATTGAGTGCGAATGGGCGATCAGCCCAAAACGCCTCGCGGCGGTGCCATGGGCGTCGCGTTGTATCCGGTGCCAGGAGTCCGCCGATCGGGACGGGCAGGCGGTCGCTGAACCTCTTCGCGAGCCGCTCGGCAATGCCGCGTGAATGAGCGTTTCCGCGCTCCTTGGCCGCTCGCCATCCCCGTGGGATGAACGGCCGCAATGGCACTGGCCAGGAAGACGAATAAGGCAGGTCCAAGTTGTGAAAACAGCCTCCAAAATTCGCACCATCGCGTTTCTCGGCGACTACTTGCCGCGTAAATGCGGCATTGCCACGTTTACGGCCGACTTGCTTGGGGCGGTGGCGGCGCGGCATCCCCAAGGCCAGTGCTTTGCGGTGCCGGTCAACGACATCCAGGGATTTTATCGCTATCCGGATGTCGTTCGCTTCGAGATTGAAGAGCAGGATCCGGAGTCTTACTGCCGCGCGGCCGCCTTTCTCAACGCCGCCAAGGTGGACATCGTCTCGCTGCAGCACGAGTTCGGAATTTTCGGCGGGACGGCGGGCAGCCACTTATTGCCCTTGCTGCGCGAATTGAAAGCGCCGGTCGTCACCACGCTGCACACCGTTCTCCGCAAGCCGAACGGCGACCAGTATCGCGTGATGCAGAGCTTGATTAAGCATTCCGCCCGCCTGGTAGTCATGACCGAGCGCGGAAAGACGATCTTGCAGGAGGTTTACCAGGCGCCGCCGGCTAAAATCGATCTCATCCCCCATGGTATTCCCGATGTACCCCTGGCCGCCCCGGACGATTACAAGGACCAGTTCGGCGTAAGCGGGAAGAAGGTCTTGCTGACGTTCGGGCTGCTGTCGCCCAACAAGGGGATTGAACATGTGCTCAACGCGCTCCCCGATATCGTGGCGGAGTTTCCCGACGCCGTCTACATGGTGCTGGGCGCCACGCACCCCAACGAGCTGCGCACGCGCGGCGAAGCCTACCGGCTGGGACTCGAGGCCATCGCCAGGAAAAACAAGGTCGAGAACCACGTTGTCTTCCACAACCGTTTTGTGGAGCTGAAGGAGCTTACCGAATTCATCGGCGCGGCGGATCTTTACGTTACTCCTTATCTGGACGAAGCCCAGAGTACATCGGGAACATTAGCCTATGCGTTTGGCGCGGGCAAAGCCGTGATCTCGACGCCGTATTGGCATGCCGCCGAATTATTGAAGGACCAGCGTGGCGTATTGGTGCCGTTCGCGGACCCGCGCGCGATTGCGCGCGAGGTGTGCGGCTTGTTGCGCGACGACGCGCGCCGCAACGCCATGAGCGGCAATGCCTACAAGCTGGGCCGCGAAATGGTGTGGAGCAACACGGCGGGGCTGTATATGCGCTCCTTTGAAGCGGCCCGGCGGCAGGGGGCCGCGAGGCCCCGCGAGTTGGTCGCCGCCAACGGGTTCGGTCATCTGCCGCATGCCTCGCCGGAGTTGAATTTGGATCATCTTTACCAGATGACCGATCCGACGGGCATTTTGCAGCATGCCAGCTTCACGGCGCCGAATCTTGCGGAAGGATACTGCACCGACGACAACGCCCGCGCGCTCATTCTGGCGGTGTTGCTCGGCCAGTTGGAGGAATCTCCCCAGCGTGTCCGGGCGCTGGCCGCCACCTACGCCGCGTTCCTGGAGCATGCCTTCGATCCCAAAACGGCGCGTTTCCACAACTTCCTGAGCATCGACCGCCGTTGGCTCGACGAACAGGGGTCCGAAGATTGCCATGGCCGGGCGATTTGGGCGTTGGGCACCGCGGTCGGGCGCTCGCCGCATGGGAGTGCCCGCGCGATGGCTGAGAAACTCTTCGCGCAGGCGCTCCCGGCCGTGGCGGACTTCACTTCGCCGCGAGCCTGGGCTTTCAGCCTGATCGGCATCCACGAATATCTGGGCCGGCCGAACGGCGACTGGCTGGCCCCCCTGCACCAACTGGCGCAGGATGTCCGCGCGGATCTGACCGCGCGATTGATGGCTATCTTCGACAAAGTGGCCGCCCCCGGCTGGATCTGGTTTGAAGAGGGGTTGACTTACGACAACGCCAAGCTGGCGCATGCCCTGATTGTCAGCGGACGCGCCACCGGCCAAAAGAGCGCGTACGAACGAGGCATACGGGCGTTGCGCTGGCTGGTGGGCGTGCAGACATCGCAGAATGGCCAACTGCGGCCCATTGGCAGCAATGGATTCTATAAGCGCAACGGCGCCCGCGCGCACTTCGACCAGCAACCCATCGAGGCGCAGACCACGGTCTCGGCTTGCCTGGAAGCGTACCGCGCCACCGCCGATCCTTGGTGGCATGCGCAGGCGCAACGCGCCTTCGACTGGTTCCTCGGCGGCAACGATCTTGGGCTGGAACTCTGCGCCCGCCAGACGGGCGGCTGCCGCGATGGGCTGCACGCGGACCGCAGCAACGAAAACCAGGGAGCCGAGTCCACCCTGGCCTTTCTCCTGTCGCTGGCGGAAATGCGGTTGATGCAAAACACGGCGGGTGGCGTTCTACGAGGCGGCCTGGCAGCCTCGGTCACCCAATGAAGCCCATCGACGTTAAACGCAGCACAGTCACGTTAGACCCTGACCACACGCATGTACTGGCCCGGCCTTTTCGTCTGGTGAGCGATCAGCGCTCCACTAAGATCTCCGCCCGGGTCATGGCGCTTCCCGAGAATGAAGTCCATACCCTTTTGGAGGGAGTGCGGGCCGAATTCGGCGGCCGCCAAGTCAAGATCGACGAATTCCTCATGCGCAGGTTTCATGAGGTCAGCCCTCATCTGCTCAATGGCCAAAGGCTGTCGGAGGAACGGCAGTTGTTGCTGGGCGGGTACTTTACTTACGAGTTTTCGCTGGAAGCCGCGGCGCTGTTCAATCCCTCGATGGTGCCGCACCAGGATCAGTCGGACCTGCCGCCCGGCTCGTTGCGTTTCATTCTGAGCCTGCGCGCCACGGCCGAGGGGCATATTTCCTCCATCGCTTTTCGCAGCGGAGTATTGGACTCGAAAGCCAACATTACGATGGACGTGCCCTCCCGCTACAGCCTTGAGCCGATGCAAGTACCCAACTCGACCTTTGAAAAAATCTTGTTCGAACGGAAGCTTCAGGAACTCCGTCTCATGGGCGATTTCAACCGGGAGGTTCTCAACGGCTTGCCGGACGCGTTCACCATGGAAGAACTGCGCGACAGCATCGGCCGCGTCGAAAAACGGCTCCCGGAGATTGAGCGGGAAACGACCAAGGTGGTAGCCCGGGAAACCCTGATGCTCGCCAGCTCCAATTACGAAGTACAGTTCAAGCCGGAGTCGGCTCTGTCCGAACGGGTCTTGTTCCCCGTCACTCCCTCGCAGAGCAACGGGATCGAGGATGCTCGTTTTGTCCGCTTCCAGAACGAAGATGGCACGCCTATATATTATGCGACTTATACCGCGTACGACGGAAGAATGATCTTGCCGCAGTTTGTCGAGACGTCCGATTTTCTTCGTTTCAAATTCATCACGTTGAATGGCCCGGCTGTCGAGAACAAAGGCATGGCGCTCTTCCCCCGGAAAATTAACGGCCACTACGCCATGCTGGGGCGCCAGGACGCCGAGAATATCTACGTGATGTTCTCCGATCATCTGCATTTCTGGCATACCATGCAACTCATTCTGGAGCCTAAGTTCCCCTGGGAGTTCATCCAGTTAGGCAATTGCGGCTCGCCCATAGAAACCGAAGCCGGCTGGCTCGTCATCAGTCACGGCGTGGGGCCCATGCGAAAGTACTGTATTGGCGCTTTCCTGCTCGACCGCGACGACCCGACAAAGGTTATTGGCCGGCTGCCCGAACCGCTGATCAAACCGAATTCAAACGAGCGCGACGGCTACGTTCCGAATGTCGTGTACTCCTGCGGTAGCCTCGTGCATGCCGGACAACTCGTGATTCCATACGGGATATCCGACTATGCCACCACGTTCGCCACGCTCCCGCTGGACCAGGTCCTGGCCGCCATGGAATAGCTGTGGGGCAGGATGGTATCCTGCGCGCCGATTGGGAATCGGCGCAAACTGGGCCGATTAACAATCGGCCCGCAGGTTGGCAACCTGCCCCACAGCCAAATTGAACCGCCACCAAGAACCCGCCAAGGAAAAGGTTGCATCTGCGAACACCAACACCTGCAAAACCCGACCTCCCCCCAGCAGGACTTGCCGCGCGGCCCAGCCTCCGCGGCGATGCGGGGGCCATCGTCCTGTTCGGAACCGTCGCGGCGCTCTACTTTGCGCGCGAGATTTTAGTCCCATTCGCCTTTGCTCTCATTCTGACGTTTCTATTGACTCCAGCGGTGGCGCTGCTCCAACGGCTGCGCGCCGGCCGCGTAGTGTCCGTTCTCACCACCATCCTGGCTTCGATCGCGGTGCTCGGCGGCATCGGCTGGATCATTGCGAACCAATTGGTGGACGTCGCCAATCGACTCCCTCTATACCGCCAAAACATTCACGCCAAGATTGAAGCGTTTCACATCCCGGTAAAGGGGCAGTTGGGCCAGGCTGCCGAAAGCGTGCGGGAGGTCGTGCGGGAACTCGCCGGCCCGTCCGCCGCATCGCCGGCTTCGCTTCCGCAGGGGCGGAATCGTAACCAGCCGAATGCGCCACCCGCGCCCGCGTCTCCCGTGCCCGTGCGAATGGTCCAAACCCCAACCAGCGGATGGGCGCAGCTTCGCGAGCTGGGCACGCCCGTTCTTGCGCCTCTGGGACGGGCGGGAATGGTAGTCATCTTTACGGTCTTCATGTTGATCAAGAGAGAAGACCTGCGAAACCGTCTGCTGCGGCTGGCGGGGCTCGGTCAATTGAACATCATGACGCAAGCGCTGGACGATGCGGCGGGCCGCGTCAGCCGGTACATCTTGATGCAGTTCCTGGTCAATGCGGGCGTTGGAACTTTGTTTGGTTTCGGCCTTTATTTGATTGGCGTACCCTATCCGGTGCTGTGGGGAGCGGTCGCCGGCATTCTGCGGATTGTACCGTTCGTGGGGACGCTGGCGGCCGCGACGCTGCCCATCGCGCTCTCGCTGGCCGCCTTCGATGGATGGCTCAGGCCCCTGCTCGTATTCCTGCTGATTGTGTGCATCGAAGTGATCGTCGGCAACTTCGTGGAACCCTGGCTCTATGGCGCACACGTGGGCATTTCTTCCCTGGCGCTGCTGGTGACCGCCGTCTTTTGGACCGTTCTATGGGGACCCGCGGGCCTGATCCTGTCTACTCCCCTGACGGTCTGCGTCGTGGTCCTGGGTCGCTACGTTCCGCAACTCAATTTCCTGCATATCCTGCTGGGAGATGAACCGGTGCTCGCGGCCGAAGCCCAGATCTACCAGCGCTTGCTCGCCATGGACCAACCGGAAGCGCATGCCATTGTCGGCGAGGTTCTGAAGGGAAAGCCTTTGGTCGAGTTATACGACACCGTGCTCATCCCGGCGTTGAGCATGGCCGAACAGGACCGCCACAAGGGCGCCATCGACGCAGCCAGGGAAGACTTTCTCTTTCTCAGCATCAACGAAATGATCGCCGAGTTCTCCGAATATCGGCTGGCGGAGGAATCTTCCGCGGAAGACTCCGCGCCCGCGCCGGTGGCGGACGCCGCGGAGCGCGTTAGCGCCAGGATACTCTGTCTGCCGGCCCACGACCGGGCCGACGAGATCACGGCCGCGATGCTGGCGCAGCTTCTGGAGCAAAAGGGGTTCGCCACGCTGTCCTTTCCCGTCGTGGGGGCCTCTCTCAATGAAGTGCTCGCGTTAATTGAAGCCGGACGCAGCGACGTGGTCTGCATCTCCGCGTTGCCTCCTTACGCGTTCGCGCCGGCGCGGGCCATGTGCAAGCAGATCCGGGAACGGTTCCCAAAACTCAAAGTGGTGGTTTGCGTCTGGGGATTCAGCGGCGACATGAGCAAGGCCATGACCCGCTTCGAGCGCACCCAACCCGATCGCCTGTCCACCAGCCTCGCGCAGGCCCTGGAGCATGTTCAGGAACTCGTGAGCACGCCAATCTCTACCCGATCTTGAGTCGATTGAACACGGGCACTTTGGCAAAGTCCACGATGAATGCGAAGACCGCTGCCGCCGCCAGCGTCCCTCCCACAACGAATATGGACAGGGGACTCATTGCGATTCCGCGCGTGACCAACGTCGAAATGATTAGAATATCGCAGACCGTCGACACAACGACCAACAGACTTGGGCGAGAACTCCACAGGCGCCGGCGTTCGCGAATGGAGTAGAGCGTCGCCTCGCTGCCGAACACAAGCGCGACCATGGCCAACGTCCTCAGCGCATCGATTGCGAATCCCAGCCGAAATTTGCCGACAGCCAGTACGGCGCTGCAAAAGAGCAGAAGACAGCCTCCCATAACGGCGCCTGCGATCGTCAATTTGCCAATTCGCCACGCATTGGGCATCGGGGACGGCCGCACATTGTCGGTCGTCAGGGACATGGACAGAAAATCGCCGGTGATCATCAGGATGACCATCAGCATGGGGGTCAGGATGGCGTGTCCGGTCATCACCAGGCCCACAGCCAGGAAGAGCACCTGCACAATCTTCTTGATCACCGAGTTCAGCGTATAAGTCAGGATTCGCTGGAAAGTCACACGGCCTTCTTTCACTGCAGCGACAATACCGACGAGTCCTGGCTTTGTCAGCACGATGCCGGCCGCCGATTTGGCGACGTCGGTCGCGGTGGACACCGCGATTCCCATCTGCGCCTGGCGCAGCGCCGGCGCATCGTTGGCCCCGTCGCCGCACATACCGACGGTGTGGCCGCTCTTCTGGAACGCCTTCACCAGGTCGTACTTTCCCTCCGGCAGAATGCCGGCGAAAACCGCAAACTCCTCGGGGCGCACATCCGCGGGGATGGGTCCCGGCGGGCAGACCTTTCCGTCCATGCCAACATCGTGCGCCACGATGGCCGCGGTCGCCGGCGCGTCTCCCGTCACCATCACCGCGCGTACTCCCAGCGTGTGCAGTTCCGTGATCAGCGCGGCCGAATCCGGCCGGGGCGGATCGCTGAGCGCGATAATTCCAGCAAGCTTCAGCGCCGCCGGCGGACCCACCGCGACGGCCAGAACGCGGAAGCCCTGGGCCTCGAGTGCGTTCGCTGTTTTGGCTGCATCGGGATCCGCATCCGGAGTTGACGACGTCAGGCCGGCAACCACGGAAAAGGCCCCCTTCACTGCGCGCACCGTGGCGCCGCCCGCATCGGTGGCAGTCGCCTCCGACATCTTCGTTCCAGGATCGAAAGGGACGAACTTGACCAGCTTCGGCAGATCCGTGGCTGCTTTCTTTGCGGCGGCGGCCCGGATGGCGCCATCCACCGGATCTTGCCCGCCGTCCGAACTCGCCAGGGCAGCCACTCCCAACACGTGCGCTTCGTCGAAGCCGGACATGGCGTGCACGGCGGTCACCGTCAGTGCGTTTTGCGTTAGCGTGCCGGTCTTATCCGCGCACAGCACGTCGATGCTGGCCGCTTCATCCACCGCGGAGAGCCGCGTGGGAAGCACCCCCAGCTTTGCCAGAGCCTTTGCGCCGAGCGCCGCCGCAAGCGTAAACGTAGCCGGCAGCGCTACCGGGATCGACGCCAGAACCGCCGTAAGCACCAATGGAACGATCTCGCCAACCGGCATCTTCAGAACGCGGGCATATCCCACCAGGATCGCGATGATGACGCCGTTGAATATCGCGAGATTGCGCACCACGCGCAGCACGGCCTTCTGCTGCGAACTTTCGACATGCGCGGTGCGCACCAGCTCCGCGGTGCGTCCAAACTTTGTGCGCGCTCCGGTCGCGGTGACCTCCGCTACCGCTTCGCCGCGCCGCACCAGCGCTCCCGCATAAGTTTCGAACCCGGCGCCGGCTTCGATTGGAACGGATTCGCCGGTGAGCATGGACTGGTCCAGTAGCACCGATCCCTCCGTCAGGCGCACGTCGGCGGCAACCACCGCGCCGAGCGATAGCTTCACTACGTCCCCAACCACCAATTCGGCCGCGGGCACGGTGGTCCAGGCGTTATCGCGCTTGACTGTCGCGTTCAGCGCGAGCCGCGATTTCAACGCCGCCAGCGTCGCCTGCGCGCGCCCTTCCTGCAAGAACCCCAGAGCCGCGTTGAAGGCCAGCAGAACCGCGATGATGGCGGCTTCCACATATTTGCCCAGGACAATTTCGAGCGCGATGGCCGCCTCCAGCATCCACGGAACCGGCGCCCAAAACTTGGTCAGCGCCCTGCGTAAGGGACGCTCGGCCGTGTCGGGCACCGCGTTTGGGCCGGACTTTTCAAGCCGGCTGCGGGCTTCGCCGCTGGTTAGGCCGGCCGGGGCCGGGACATCCTTAACGGCATGTGGTGAAGCGATTGCGTTGCCCATGCTACTCCGTCAACAGCTTGCGGATGGATTTCAATTCCCGCCGGCGCTTCGCGGTGGTCTTGGGATATGCCATCTTCAGTCCATCGAGCGCATCCAGGACAATTTGGGAGACAATCAACCGCGCATTCTCCTTATCGTCGGCGGGAACCACGTACCAGGGCGCATGATGCGTGCTGGTCGCGTGCAGACAAGCCTCATAGGCCTGCATGTAATCCTTCCAGTATTTCCTCTCGTGAATGTCCGCGAGGCTGAGTTTCCAATTCTTGTCCGGCTGGTCGATGCGCTCCAGGAATCGCTTGCGTTGTTCTTCGCGCGAAAGATGCAGGAATACTTTGATGGTTCGCGTGCCGTTGCGGTAAAGGTGGCTCTCCAGGTCCACGATGGAACGATAGCGGCCCTCCCAGATGTTTTTCTCGTCGCGCAACTCTTCGGAAAGCCCCTGGCTGCGCAGCATCTCCGGATGCACCCGAACGATGAGCACTTCTTCGTAATAGGAGCGATTGAATATGCCGATCTGCCCGCGCTCAGGCAGCCGCCGCGTGGTACGCCAGAGAAAATCGTGTTCCAGTTCCTCGGCGCTCGGCTGCTTGAAGCTGGAAACCTGGCAGCCTTGCGGATTGACCCCGGACATCACGTGCCGGATGGCGCCGTCCTTGCCGGCGGCGTCCATCCCCTGAAAATTCACCAGCAGCGCATAGCGGTCGGATGCGTAGAGAAGCTGTTGCCGCGCGCTCAACTCGGCAACGTGTTGTTCCAGGACTTGCTGGTACTCTTTCTTCGACTTGCAACAGGGCTTCACCAGCGTCGGCCACTCGTCCAGTTTGACTTTCTCTCCAGGCCGCACGCGGAAATCCTTTGAATCGATCTTCATCTTATTGCCCCCACTCGATGACTTCCTTGATTGCATCCGATGGATGCCGGTCCGTCAGGCCGGCAAATTGCTCCGGCGAATATCGATGCGTGATCAAGGTTGCGATTTGACCTCCCCAACGCAATTGGGCCTGCGCCAGATCGTCTGCCGCCATTTGAAAATGCCCGCGCGCGGCATTCACGCTGCCCAACATGACTTGATTGTCCAACACCAACTGCCGGATCAATTCGGCGCCCGAAATCCGGAGCGGCCGGTCGCCACCCGGTATGCCGGTAAGCGCATAGATCCCGTTCAGCGCCAGCGCGTCCAGCAGATTGAACTCCAGCTCTGCAATCCCGGTGGCGTCCAGGATAAAGTCCATGCCTCCGATCTTCTTTTCCACCTGGTCCGCGGGCACCTCGCGGCCGTCTATATAGCGACCTCCGACGGCGGCCAGCCACTGCGGGCGGGCGCTGCTCGCATCCACCACGTCCAGACCGTAAATCTCGCCGCCCCGCAGGCGCAAGACCATCGCGGCCAGCAGGCCCACCGGTCCCAACCCGGCAACCAGGCAGCGGCGCCCGTGGAACCAGTCGGGAGTCGTGGCGGCGTCGGGACGGCGCAACGTCTGCACGCGCAGGGACTCATCGATAGCTTTCTCGACGACGGAAAGCGGTTCCATCAAAACCCCGACCGGCTCCAGTTCGGCAGGCACCCGCACAATGTATTGTTCTTTATCGACCGCGTATTCCGTTTGGTATCCGTCCAGTCCGCGGATGCCTCTCTCGCGGTACTTGCCGGTCTGACACATGTCGGAGCGGTTCATCAGGCAGGAGGGGCACGCGCCGCACCCCCGCCGCACGGTGAACACAGCGTGGTCGCCGGCCTTCACGCGCGTCACAGACGAGCCCACGCCCACCACCTGGCCGAACATTTCGTGTCCGATGACAAGTTCCTTCTGCCCATCCGGGGCCTGCGCGCGGCCTCCGGATACCTCTTCCCGGTCGGTGCCGCAGATGCCCACCCGTATGATGCGGATCTTGATTTCGTCCGGTGCGGCGATCGCAGGCTCAGGCCGCTCCACCAGGTGAGCGCCTGCCGTCCCCGGAACAATAGCGATTGCTTTCAAGAGTTTTCCATCCTTTCTACTTGCGATCTCCCAGCACCCAGCCGATCGAGCAAATGGTCGCCCACGCGCAACGCGTTCGCCATGATGGTCAGGCTCGGGTTCACGGCGGCGATCGACACAAAAAAGCCGGCATCCACCACGTAAAGGTTGTCCAAATCGTGCGCCTTGCAGTTCACATCCAGCGCCGATGTCTTCGGATCGCGGCCGAACCGAACGGTTCCGGCCTGGTGCGCGGTACCTCCGATAGGAATGTTCTTGCCCAGGTAGAGCGAACGCGGCATCAATACATCGTGAAGGCCGATTTCGGTGAGCATGGCTTCCAGCTTTGCCTTCAAGCGTTTGTGCCCTTCCAGGTTGTTCTCCTGGATGCTCAGCACGATTTGTCCATCCGGATTCACAGAGACGCGGTTGTCGGCATGGGGCAGATCTTCCGACTGCAGCCAGAAATCGATGGAGTGCTCCGCCATGAAGTCCAGCGCAAACTCGGGCTTCCAAATAGCCCAGCCGGGCGCTTCCCCTTTGAGCATTTCTCCATCGGACTTGCCCAGCATCTGGATCTCACCCAGAGGATATTCCCAATCGTCGGCGCGAAAATAGAAGTCGTTTAGTGCGAGAGTCTTCTGGAATACGGTCGGATTGGGATCCTTGGAAATGGCCATAAAGGCCGAGCAGTTGTGGCGCATGTAGTGCCGGCCCACCACATCGGAGCTATTTGCCAGGCCCCCGGGGTGCTTCTCGTTAGCTGAGCGCAAAAGCAAGGCCGCGGAGTTGACCGCTCCGCAGGAAACCACCACGATATCCGCGGAGTACTCCTCTACGGCGCCCTTGCGCTCAACGATGACTTTGGTCACCACGCGTCCGGACGGGTTGGTTTCGAGTCGCTCCACATAGGCGCCTGTCAGGAGTTCGACGTTGGAATGATCGAGCGCGGGATCCACGCAGATCACTTGTGCATCCGCTTTGCCGTTGACCAGGCATGGAAATCCATCAAACGCGGCACATCGTACACAGGCGCTTGTATGCAGGGCCTTTCCGTCTTCTTCGTCAAGCAGGATGCCGAGCGGCAATGGGAACGGGTGGTGGCCAAGCCGCCGGAAATCGTCGAACAACTCCTGAATGCGCGCTTCGTGACTCACCGGCGGATAACTATAAGGCGCGCTGGCCGGACCTTCCGTCGGGTCGACCCCACGCTGCCCGTGGACATGGTAAAGGCGCTCTGCCTTTGTGTAGTAAGGCTCAAAGTCCGCATAGCTCAGCGGCCAGGCGGGCGAGATGCCGCCGTGGTGCCTGACTTCTCCGAAATCTTCCGGGCGGAACCGCAGTAACGCCGCGCCATAAACCTTCGTGTTGCCGCCGACGTAATACTGAATGCCAGGATGAAACGCCTTGCCATCCTTGTCCAGCCACGTCTCGTTGGCCCTGTACTTCGATTCGACGAAGACGGCCCGCGACTCCCAATTGTCTTTCTCCCGCGGCAGGTAACCGCCCCGTTCCAGGAGCAGAATTCGCTTCCCCGATGGCGCCAGGTGGTAAGCCAAGGTTCCCCCGCCAGCGCCCGTTCCGATGATGATGACGTCGTAATGATTGTCCATAGCGATACGCTTCACACGAAGACGCCAGACCAGGCTATCGCGGAGGCAGTTCGCGCGCCTTCTGGCGCGCCGCGACCTCCGCATCGGTCAGACGCGCGTCATAGATCGAGCGCGGTTCGATGGTCCGCGCCACAAGAGTGGCGGTTCCCACGGAAAGCAACAGCGGCACGATAAACGATCGGTCCCGGCCGGTCAGTTCCATCATCAGTACCACAGTCGAGATGGGGCCTTGTGTGGTGGCCGCCAAAACCGCCGCCGCGCCGAGCACGGCGAACAGTCCGGGGGGCACACCGGGCCAGAACCACGACCAGGCGTGCCCCAGTACAGCGCCGAGCAATGCGCCTGCTGTGAGGGTAGGCGTGAACAAGCCGCCAGGGGCGCCGCTGCGTACGCACAGCGCAGTCGCGGCGGGCTTCAGCGCAAGCAGTATCAGAAGCAAGGCGGGCGCTACCTGGTTCGTGAACGCAAGCTGCGAGACGTCCCTGCCGTTGCCAAGCAACTGGGGGAACCAGATCGAGACCACGCCGAGCACACCCAATCCCAGCAGCGGCGCCGTCAGCCGGCGCCAGCCCCGCGGCTTATTGCGATCGGCCCACGTGACCACCCGAACATAGCCGACTGAGGCCACACCCGCGATCGGCCCAGCTACAAGCGCCCATACCACGCTCGAAATGGAACCGGGATAAGCCGGGATGAGGTAGGTCGGCGCATCGGGCAATGCCACCCACGAAACCGCCGTGGCAACCACCGAAGCGAAAAGGGCTGGCAGCACGTACCTGAGCGCCAGCACGCCACGCATCACCTCCAGCGCGAAAAGCGCGCCGCCCAACGGCACTCCATAGGCTGCGCCCATCCCGGCTCCCGCGCCGCAGGCCACCAAAAGTCGGCGTTGCTCGTCGGACAAGTGCGCTCTGTTTGAAAAGAAATTGGCCATCACCGCGCCGGCTTGTTTGGGTGCGCCCTCGCGGCCCAGCGACACGCCCATGCCAACGATGACCACGGAAAGCAAGGCGCTGCCCAAAGTGCGCCAAGCCGGCATCCGCCCCGCATGGAACCAAATGGCCGCCGTAGTGTCGATTCCGTTGCCGCTGGACAGTTGCCTCAGGACGATCTGGCCCGCGCCAGTCAATACGCCGGCGCCCAGCAGCACGAGAATATGCCGCCACGCGCCGGCGTGCCCGGCGGCATCCAACAGGTTGGCGCCGGAGCCGTTCCACACAATGTGCTGAACCAATTCCAGCAGCCGGGTCAGCGCGGCCGCGGCTACACCCGTACCAATACCCGTGAGCAATACCGCCAGCCAGAAGGGGGCGGCGCCGGGACGAGCCAGCGTGGAAGGTATCATGTCACTTTTGGTTGGCCGCGGCATAGGAGACGGCGTCAATTACATTTATACCTGCGCCGCCATTTCTTGCGAAAGTCTAAGCTCATCGACGATTGATCCGCAGTGCCGCGACACGATCGCGCGGCGGGAAGCCTCACCGGCACGCAGAAGGACGATCGGCGATTAGGGCGTCGATCCCGCTGGCATCGAGGATTAGCCCGTAGATCCAATTGTACTCCCCAGGTTGTTTGGTGGCGCCTGACGCCGATCCACATAGCGCCCAGCGACCAGCCCGGACAAGGCCATGGCAGCCGCGGATCCATGGGACCTAATCGGGCCACATGGCGCCTAGCCGGCGGAGAGCGGCACGCGCCTCGGGAATGGCAACTGGCACGGCGGCAAGTGCAGCGGCGGAAGCCAAAAGGCACCAAAAGCACAGAGCGCGGTGTTCCCGCCACTCCTCAAAAGTGTACTTGGCGGCCAGAACGGCGTCGAATCCAACCTTTGCCGCCATCGCGAGCGCCAGCGCAGGTTGTTCGCTTGCGCGGTCTGGCGATCCCATTGCCGCGAGAGTCATTGTGGCCGCATAGCTGCCGATCGCCAGAACGGCATCGGGTGTCGCGACAAGCGAATATGCTCTGGCCGATCCGGTGACCTTGTCGGAATGCAATCCCGGCAGGCGCGGTTCGGGAATGCGCTTCAGAATTCCCATCTGATATAGGGCCACAATGCTCATTGATGCGCTCGCCGCTAGAAAGAGCCCGAATATGCCCCGGCGGCGCCGCATGGATTTTCGCGCGTCGTGGCGCAGGCTTGACCCCAAGCTGGCGGCCTTTTGTTTGTCGCTCTGAATTAAATCCACCGCTTGCTCCCCAGCAACGCAGCGCACGCAAAAGCCGCCACGCCAACTCCGGCAGCGGCTAGCCAACCGCGGTGAGTCGTTTGCCAAAGCTGGGCGCTCGTGGCATGGGATCGATCGTCGAAGATCCCGTGAGCGCCGGCATCCCCCGAAACAGGATCGAAGAGATTGTTTGGGCGGTCGCGGCCGACCGGTTGGTCGGTCTGTTGCCCGTCGTAGCAGGTACGCGCCAGATAATGGTCCAGCCATCCCGGCGCAATCTTGTTGCCCTCGATCGCCAGGATGGTGGGCGCTCCTACATAGATCTCCCGGCGTTTGTGATGCGCTGCCCAAACGATCGCTTCAGCCGCGACTTCGGGCTGGAAAATCGGGGGCACGGGCTGGGGGTGACGCGGAAGCGTC